>Ga0310695_10004608_pt1 | contig 25138 bp, 23 predicted proteins | sample RumenRJG_04DNA_FD_203882 | JGI IMG/M metagenome (GOLD analysis project Ga0310695, IMG submission 203882) | Bovine rumen microbial communities from Lethbridge, Alberta, Canada - RJG_04 (v2) (version 2) | ecosystem: Host-associated > Mammals > Digestive system > Stomach > Rumen | place: Canada...
ACTCGAAGCGATTATCAGTGCAAAGAGCACCACTACTGCATATCGTTGTTTCATCGTAGTGAATAATTGTTTAATATCGGTTGCAAAGTTACACATTTTCCTGTAAACTCATAGTTGTTACATGGGAAAAATGACAAATGTTATGGCGCTCATTTAAAGAATTTGATTAGGAATATTGTCTTAGAAGTTCCTCTACAACATCTTTCAGCTTAGGTAAATCCTCTTTGATAGCTGAAATAATGACCGTTTCATCAATATTTGCATATTCGTGGGAAATGATGTTTCTCATCCCATAAATTGCATGCCAAGGTATTTCGGTATATTTGTCTAAAGGTTTGCTGTCTTCTTTCATTAGCCTACCCACGTGCTCTCCAATCACCTGCAACCTCATCACGCAAGCATTAAAAGCCATAACACGACCGGGCGAAATCATGAAGTCATGCAATTCGGTCATTCCCTTGCTCCATTCTTGTATTAGTTCAATAGACTCAAGGATTTCCTCTAAGCGATCTTTTATTCTTAACTCATCATTATACATAAACGACATCATTTAGGATATTCGACTTAAATAGAGGGCGAAGTGTAGGCCGGAACCTAACCAAATCAACTTCACAATTAAAAAGTTCTTTGAGTTTTTCTTTCAGCTCATACATCAACGAAAGTGTGGGTTTTTCAACTTCTACAATGATGTCAATATCACTATCCTCAGTATTCTCCTGTCTTGCTACAGAACCGAAAATACCGAGTTTTGTAATACCAAACTGCTTGCCAGAAGCCTGCTTAAAAGCGCCTAACTTACTGATGCAATCTTGAAGTACTAACATCGCCATACCGAATAATTTGCTGCAAATATACAAACAATTTTTTGTACTTCCAAACTTTCCAATCAAAAACTTGTCAAAGAGCGCCTGTGTTATTACTTCTTTTCTTCTTATTCCATCGGGCGAATCATCGACTCGATGAACTGGATTTCTTCATCCGTCAGGCCGTACTTCGCATAGAGTTCCTCGTCCGTCCAAGGTTTCGAGAAGTCTTGAAGGGGGACGAATTGGAACGCATCTTTATTTATCATGATTGAACTCATTGCTTGAAGCATTAGAAACCTTGCAAATATTGTTGATAGGTATTTCTGTAGATTTTCTGCTTTTACCCTATGCTTAAATGAACCAATACAAATATAAGTTTCCGCACAGATTTCATTTTTCTCCATTACTCTCATAGTTGATGGTACTATCTGGTATTTTCCGTCCGAACCTGGTTTGTTCCCACCAGACATAGCACGAGTCATTATCACATTAAATGTATCGATTGCTTCGAGACTTTTAGTTATATCTGTTCGCCTTACATAGCCAACTCCTTCGCTAGTCAATAATTTAGTTGAACCAGTAAAGGGCTTTTCTTCTCCTCGTATATAAGTTCTAAATCCAAATGGGTTTGAAGGATAGACTAATTCCGAAATAGTTTGAGTATCAACTGTTTGAATTTCCCTAATGATGTTGATTGCAAGATTTGACCGAACAAAAACAGGGAATTCGGATAAGGCTCTTTTAACTGTCACATACTCGCCTTTGCTGACGTTGCATATAGTACAATTACCTGAATAATCTTTATCCCACAGGAAATAACAAACACCTCCTGCTATATTTACACCGGGGAAACATTCACTACTATCAGCGAAATCTGTTAAATGACTTATTCTAGAATCAGACAGCATATTTGTTCTAAAACTATCGAGGCCTCGACCTCCTGCATACCATCTAGCGGGAATTATCATACACAGATATCTTGGCTGAAGTTTCTTGGCTTGCTCGACAAACATATGATATAAGGGAATTGCACTCGCAGCATTTCCTCCATCACTCAACTGATACGGCGGATTGCCGATAATTACATCGAAAGTCATATTATTATATAATGTATTAGGATTGTCTGTGTGAATAAACTCGTAAGCATGGGATTCCAAATCGTCGCCTCGGTCATAGACCTCTTGGCTGGCGCCGCAATACTTACATTTCCCTTGCACCCAAGAGTGCTTGATGTCACGATAGCGGATGTTACCTGCCTCATCGTCGAACTGCGAGATGCTGTACTTGCCGCTGGCACTCTTCGAGCAGTAGAGACTGCGGCGGCTCATCATCGAAGTCAGTCGGGTGATGGCGATGCCATAAAGCTGATGGTGCATGATGTGGTCGATGCGTGCTTGCAGGTCGGGAATCTTGTCGGCCAAGCCCTCAATCAGCCGCTTGGCAATCTCTCGCAGAAAAACGCCACTCTTTGTACAAGGGTCAAGAAACTTGGTGTCGGGACTGCGAAACAGCTCTTGCGGCAGCATATCGAGCATCTGGTTGGCCAGCTGCGGTGGCGTGAACACTTCGTCGTTGCTCAGATTGGCTAAGCACGACAGTACGTCGGGGTTGTAATGAAGGTTATTCATAGTCAGGCAGTTTTAGATAGTCAGTCAAAGGGTATTCACGTTTGGGCAGATGGACAAAGGTAGGCTCACCCGTGTCGGCAAAGAGCAGGCCCTCCTCGCCAGGCTTTGGTTTGTCGTACTCTACGTTGCGAAGCAGTTCCGACAGTTCAAAGTCGCGCCGCTTCACCTTGCCGTTGGTGCCAATGAACGTCCATTCACAGAAGGTGATAGGCTCTCCGTTGTTCTGAAGCATGGTGAGCGCATCGCCACAAAGGATGTTTTTCTGAAGCAGGAATCGGATGCATCGCTCCAATTCCAGCGAGGCATCCACATGCTGATGCTCCCGGTAGGTTTCAAGATACTGATTCATCAGGCGCTGGCGGCAAGCCTCCACATTGTCGGGCAGCAACTCTACGCCATACATCGAGCTGACGGCCACTGCCGAAGCCTGGTCGTATTCAAAGCGGTTTCGACAGTATTGCCGCCGCACCGCCTCCATCTTCCTGCTCAGTATTTCTACAAGGAAGTTTCCATTGCCACAGGCAGGCTCCAGGAATCGGGAGTCAACGCGCTCCGTCTCTTCCTTCACCAAGTCGAGCATCGCGTTCACCTCCCTTTTGGCGGTATATACCTCGCCATGGTCGGCCACGCGCTGTCGTGACACTACCTGCCTCTCTTGCTTATCGTCTGTTACGTTCATAATTGGTCGGATTTTGCGTGAAACGATATCAAAGTGCAGATACAAAGAAAGTGTACCACGTTCACATTTATGCTTCACACCAGGTATCCGACCAAGGACCTTGAACGAGACATAAGGAACGGGTACACCTATATTACAAGGTGTATTCCCATTCCACGAGGCTCGTTCAAATCTGGTCGGATTTCGGTATGAACCTCTATAGAATATAGATACAACTATCTATTCACCCACTAAAGTCGCGCCGGCACCTTCGCTAAGGCTTCTTGCCAGCGTTCAGGGGACAAAGTTAGTAAAAAGAATTGAAGCAAACAAGAAAATGGGCAAGAAAATGCAAACAGAGCCTTTAACCGTCGACAATATCCCGTGAACAATCATGAGTTCAATCGAATGGCTGAACGCTCACTTACACTAAGAATTATACGAAATAGGGTGTCAGGGTGACAGAACGCCGATGTACAGGGCATATGCACCCTTTTTCAAGGGTGACAAGGGTGACAGGAGGGTGTCAGGTGTTGACGCACACAGCACAAAAACGGGTGAAAGCAGGTGCTTTTACTACCGCCTCGTCCGATGGCGATAACGGCGCGAGACGAAGATGCCGCGTTTACGGCTTTTGAATTCTCGAGAGAATTCGGGGCTTTAGAACCGATAAAGCAAACGTTTGCTACCGATAAAACCTTAAATTCTCTCGAGAATTCAGTACTATACTTGAATCTTGCCTTTACTCCAAGCCACTCTTTGTCCGGGTTTGGACACCTGTCACCCTCCTGTCACCCTTGTCACCCTTGAAAAAGGGTGCATATGCCCTGTACATCGGTGTTCTGTCACCCTGACACCCTTAAACGCAAAATTCCTTGTATAGAAAAAGCGAGAGGGGACGCCGCGAACGACATCCCCTCCCAGTATTCAACTTACAATCACGGTCGTGATTAGTTCTTGGCTGGATGTATCAGCTTCCAGATACCAGCGGCACAGGCACCACCGACTAACGGACCGACGATGAAAATCCAGAGGTTGGTGAGAGCGGTGCCTCCCTGGAACACGGCGGGAGCGATGGAACGGGCGGGGTTCACCGACGTACCCGTATAACGGATGCAGACGAGGTGGACTAACACCAGACTCAGACCGATGGCCAGACCGGCGAAGTTGTTGGTGGCACCGTTGGTCTTCGACGTAGCACCCAGCACGACGAGCACGAAGACGCAGGTGAAGATAATCTCAGCCAGCAAACCGCCGAGGACGGTGACGTTGGCCTGCAGGTCGTTAGCACCCGTGCCCTCCAGTCCGGGAACGTTTGCCGTCAGCAGGGCCAGCAGGGCCGAGCCGATGAAAGCACCGATGACCTGGAACAGCATATACATACCGCAATCCTTGGCGTCCATACGTCCGGTGAGGAAGCAGCCCAGGGTGATGGCCGGGTTGATGTGGCAACCGGAGATGCCGCCAATGGTGTAGGCCATGGCGACGACAGCCAGACCGAAGGCGAAAGCCGTGCCGACGACGGCGGGAATGTTGTTAACAGGGTCACAACCCAGGCTCACGGCGACGCCGCAGCCCATCAGTACGAGCACCATCGTGCCCACCATTTCTGCTAAATACTTTTTCATAGTCGTTAATGTTTTAATGTTTAATATTTAATGTTTAATGTTTAGAGTTTATTTCTGGCTGCAAATATAGGAAAAATATCTTTACGCTCCAAACTTTTGGGCATAAAAAAGGGGCTTCGCTAAGCCCCAACCTTTGTTAACCTTAAATCTAATACTATGAAAAACACGGTGCAAAGATAGCACAAATCTTATATATATGCAACTTTTTGCCCCCACCAACAGGTACAAACACCACGTTTTATTGATATAAATCAAAAAACAACTCTCTCTGCATCAACGTATTCGCCGTTTTTGTCGCGATTTCAATAATTATTTGTATTTTTGCATACGTATGGAACAAACGAATCAATATGTAAAACAATTTCCCGAACTTTTCGAGGGAAAGAAAATCATGTACGTCCACGGATTTGCCTCCAGTGGCCAGTCAGGAACGGTGAAGCGCCTGCGCACGGTGTTTCCCCAAGCCACGGTGATAGCCCCCGACCTGCCCGTACAGCCGCAGGACGCCATCAGTCAGCTGCGCGAGCTGTGCGACAAGGAGCGCCCCGACCTGATTATCGGCACGTCGATGGGCGGTATGTACACCGAGCAGCTGCGCGGCTTCGACCGCATCTGCGTGAACCCGGCCCTCTGCATTGCCGAGACGATGCAGGCTCACGGCATGACGGGCACTCAGACATTTCAGAATCCGCGTCAGGACGGTGTACAGACGTTCTATGTTGACAAGACGATGGTGAAAGCCTACCGCGAAGTGTCGGAACAGCGGTTCGAGGGTCTGGACGACGAAGACCGCCAGCGCGTCTACGGCCTGTTTGGCGACCGCGACGAGCTGGTAGACACCTTTGCACTGTTCAAGGAGCACTACCCGCAGGCCACCCACTTCCATGGTGAGCACCGCATGGACGACCGCTCGTTCATGCACGCCGTCGTACCTGTCATCCGCTGGATCAACGACCGGCAGGAGCATCGGCAGCGTCCCATCATCTATATCGGTATAGAGACGCTGAAGGACAGTTACGGCAAACCGGCCAGCAGCAGCCAGAAAGCCGTCAGACAGCTGATAGAGCACTACGACGTGTTCTTCGTTGGCGAAGCTGACAGCACGGCGTGGCTCGAAGAGCACATCAACGTGCCGGCCTGGCAGCACACCATCTACACCCCGCGCCGTGACCTGCTCTACGGCGACTATCTCATCAGCCGACAAAAAGAGGGTGACACGATGGCCACCCTCCTGGAGTTCGGTTCAGACACATTCAAGACGTGGGAAGACGTCATCGAGTACTTCTCACGACTCGGCGGGCAGTAAGACGACGCCGAGCTGTTTCTTGCCGTCCATCATGATTTTCAGCGGACGGGGGAAGCGCACATGGCGCACGTATTCGGTCTCTTCCACGGCGGGCAGCTGGTCGAGCACGTCCTGCCTGAAAAGGCCGGAGCCATTGCCGGTATCGATGGTGAAGTAACCCACGCCGAACGACGTGAGGTTCTGGAAGAAATGGGTACCCTGCGAGGGGTCGACATGGTAGTTCTTCAGAGCCGTCTCAACGATGACACGGGCAGCAGAGATATGCGGCCACTTCACGGGAATGCCTAGCCAGTAGTCGCTGGAGCCCCAACGGCCAGGACCGACAAGAACGTAGTTAGCCCCCCCTACTGCCCCCGAGGGGGCTTCGAGGAACTTCTGGTTGATGCGCTCAATATCGCGCGCTATAATGGGATTGTTGGCCGCCGTGAAGTCATCGCCCGTCTTGACGTAGACGACATCAGTGACATCCTCCGAGATGCCGTGACCTAAGGAGTTCGCCGAGCGCAGCAGACAGTCGGCATCGTCAATCTTCTCCAGGTCTTCGTCAAGCATCTGCTTCGAATCGACGATAGGACGAATCTGCAACAGGTTCAGTTCGCCGGTCTTGTCGTCGTTCAGATTACAGGCAAACTCTATCTCAACCGGTCGGCGCATCTCCTCGGAGCCAAACTTCTGCACCATCTGCAACAGTTCGGGCAGCGGGAAGATGCCCTGCTGCAGGACGCCACAGAACGAGATAATCTTACGACCACCCTCGTAGATGCCGTCGCGGATGACCTGATCGACAGGGTCGAAGGTCGAGGCGATATAGGTCAGCGCACCGTCGGCATCGGCCTGCTTCACACGCAGTTTCACGATATTAAAGCCGTCGTCGACCTTGAAGTCGCCGCCGACGTGGCTCATGTCGAGGGCATAGAAGCGGGTCTGCGTATCGCGCAGCGCCGTCTCCATCTCCGAGGTCTGCAACACCTGCGTGGGGTGATAGGGCGAGACGCGCAGCGTCTGTCCGCCGTCGACGATATACTTGCCCAGTCCCAAAGCCAGCGAGGCGATACCCTCCTCGGCGGTCTCGTCGCCGATGGGGTAGTAGTTCAGCGAACGGAGCACGCCCGAGAACGTGGGGTAATAGCGGTCACCATACTGACGGCCGACGACCTCCTGCAGGATGACGGCCATCTTCTCCTGGTCGATGACGTTCTGCGTGGCTATCATATAGGCCTTCGAGTCTTTGTAGTAGACCGAGGCGTAGACGCCCTTGATGGCGCAGGCTAACATCCGCAGCATCTCGTACTTGTCGTTCAGATAGGGAATCATGTACGTACTGTAGATGCCGGCGAAAGGCTGGTAATGGCTGTCCTCCAAGAGCGAACTGGAGCGCACGGCGATAGGCGACTTCACGGCATCGAAGAACGTGAAGAAGTCGGCTATGAGCGAGTCGGGAAGCTGCGCACGGAGGAAGTGCTGCAGGATTTCCTCGTCGGGGGCATCGCTCAGGGCTATGGGGTAGAGGTTGTTCTTCTCCATAAACTCGTCGAAGAAGTCGGTACAGAGCACGACGGTCTTCGGTATCGACACCTGGGCACCCTCGTACTGGTTCAGCTCGGGGTGGCGCTTGATGATGCGGTCGAGGAAGGCCAGGCCGCGGCCCTTGCCGCCGAGCGAGCCTTCGCCGATGCGGGCGAAGTGGGCATAGCGGTCGAACTTCAGGCGGTCGAAGACGGCCACCACGCCGATGTTCTTCATGCGGCGGTACTGCACGATGGCGTCGAAGATAATCTGGCGGTGGGCGTCAATGTCCTGCAGCTTATGCCACGTGACGTGTTTCAGGAAGGCTGAGACGGGGAAGATGGCACGGGCCGTCAGCCAGCGGCTCATATTGTTGCGCGAGACGTGGTAGCTGAGTGAGTCAGCGGGAATCTTGAAGATATTGTCCTGCAGGTCTTTCAGCGACGATATGCGGGCTATCTCCTGCTTCGTCGCAGGGTCACGGAAGATGAAGTCGCCGAAGCCCATGTGCTCCTCCATCAGCCGGTGCAGGTCGACATTCATCTTCGTCGAGTTCTTGTCGATGAAGTGGAAGCCCTCTGCTGCTGCCTTCTCGGCGTTGACCGTCTCGCTGGAGTCGAGGATTAGCGGCACGTACTCGTCGCGCCGGCGAATCTCGCGCAGCAGCTTCAGACCGGCCTCGGGGTCGCCCTCCTCGACATGCGAGAGGCGGCCGGGAACAGTCTTCAACGGGAAGCGGGTGTCGCTGATGACGCCCAGCGTGTTCTCGTGGTACTTCTCGTAAATCTCCATCGCCTCCTCGTAGTTCGTGGCCAGCACCACCTTCGGACGGCCACGCTTGCGCTGGGCGGCGGCGTGGGGGTTCAGCGCCTCGGTCGAGAAGCGCTTCGACTGTGCCAATATGTAATTATAGAGGTTTGGCAGTACGGAGGAGTAGAAGCGTATGTTGTCCTCGACGAGCAGAATCATCTGCACACCGGCCTCGCGTATGTCGTGCTCGATGTTCATCTTGTCCTCCAACAGTTTGATGATGGACATGATGAGGTTCGTGTTGCCAAGCCAGCAGAAGACGTAGTCGAACACCGACATATCCTCGTCCTGTATGCGTTTCGTGATACCGTGCGAGAAGGGCGTCAGCACCACACAGGGAATCTGCGGGTGGGCGGCCTTCACCTCACGGGCAACGGTAAAGGCGTCGTTGTCGGCATTACCGGGCATACAAATGACCAGGTCGATATCCGTCGTGGCCAGCACGGCATCGGCCTCCTCGGTGGTCGACACCTGGGTGAACGACGGCGGGTAGCGCATGCCCAGCTCCATATACTCGTCGAAGAGTTTCTCATCGATACGTCCGTCGTCCTCCAGCATAAAGGCGTCGTAGGGGTTGGCCACGATGAGCACGTTGAAGATGCGCTTCGTCATCAGGTTGACGAACGACACGTCTTTCAGATAGAATTTATTCCACTCCTGTGGTATGTTGTTTGTTTCGTCCATAATCATCATTATAGGCATCGGCTGGCAAGGCCATCACGCCGCCAGCCTCGCTCGCCCTGACGGTCAGTCCTTCAGCGAATAGGTTACGGTAGTCACTACGCGCACCTTCTTGATATACGGGGTATTCTCGTCGCGGTTCTCAATGGAGAACTGCCCCTGGTCGGCGCTCACTATCTTGTCGAGCTTCGAGTGCGAGTTCTCGGCAAACTGCTGCGCCGTCTTCTCGGCGTTCTCAATGGCTTCCTGCATCATCTTTGGCTTCATCTCCTTGAACGATACGTACTCGTACTTCACGGGGTTGTCATAACCGCCGTCGACAATGGCGACGCCCTCCTTCAACAGGTCGCCCTGCTTGGCGATAATCTGGCGCACCTGCTTCACCTGACTGCTCGTCACGGTAATGACGCTCGTCACGATATAGCGGTAGGGCTTGTTGTCGCCATACTCACGGGCCTGAAGGTCGACAACCTGCGGCGCGTTCTCCGTCAGTTCTTCCTGCTTGATACCACTACGGAGCAAGAAGGCCTTAATCTTCTGCTGCGTGGCACCAATGCGGTCGTAGAGTCCGGGCAGGTCGTTGCCCACCTCCTTCGACACGATAGGCCACGTCACCTTGTCGGCCTCTACCTCCTGCTCGGCCAGTCCCTTCACGTTCACCTTACGGTCCTTGCTGGCAAAGTCGTCGATACCAGCCTTGATAAACCAACCCAGACACACCAGTCCCAATGCGATGAGGGCAGCTGCAAAAATACGATTCTCTTTCATAGGTTTTACATTAATTCGGCTGCAAAGTTAGAAAATAATTATGAATAATGCAGTAAACATTATGAATTATTTCGTATCTTTGCACCGAAATTACAGATATAGCTATGAATATAACAAAGACCATTATGACCATCGGTATCGCATCGGCACTGACGATGCAGTTCAGCGCCTGCAAGGAGGCGCAGCATGAGAATCCCCTGCTCGCTGAGAGCCAGTTGCCCTACGGTGCACCCGACTTCAGCAAGATTCAAGTCACCGACTATCTGCCGGCGTTCGAGGCTGCCATCCAGGAGAAGCGCGACAACATACAGAAGATTGTCGACTGCCCTGACTCTGCCACCTTCGAGAACACCATCCTGCCCTACGAGGAGAGCGGACGGCTGCTCGACCGCGTCGGCCGCGTGTTCTTTGCCCTGGTAGAGGCCGACAAGACGCCGGAACTGGGCGAGCTTGAAAAGAAGATACAGCCCATGCTGACCGACCTCGAGAACGAGATTATGTTCAACAAACCGCTCTTTGAGCGCATCCGTCAGGTCTACGACAATTACCAGCAGAGTCATCAATCTCCCCTCCCCTCGGGAGGGGTCGGGGGTGGGCCTGAAGACCAAAAGCTGTTGGAAGAGACCTACAAGGAATTCGTGCGCAAGGGTGCCCTGCTGCCCGACGACAAGATGGAGCGCATGAAGCAAATCAACAAGCGCATAGCTGACCTGCAGACCGAGTGGGGCGACATGCTGCCCAACGCTACGAACGACGCCGTCGTCTGGGTGGACTCAGCAGCCGACCTGGCAGGACTCAGCGAGGCCGACATGGCCCAGTGTATGAAGGATGCAGAGAGCCGGGGCAAGAAGGCACCCTACGCCATCGTCATTGCCAACACCACCCAGCAGCAGATTCTCGCCAGCCTCGACAACCGCGAACTGCGCCGCAAGGTCTACGAGGCATCCGTCCACCGCGCCGACGGCACGGGCAAGTACAACACCTACCCGCTGGTCTGCGAAATAGCCAAACTGCGTGCCGAGCAGGCCGAAATCATGGGCTACCCCAACTATGCCGCCTACTCGTTAGAGAAGACCATGGCCAAGACACCTGAGAACGTCTACGCCTTCCTGAAGAGCCTCATCGCCCAGTACACCCCGAAGGCCGACGCCGAGACAAAGGCCATCGAAGCCTTCGCCGCCGCCGTTCCCGACGCTTCTCCGTCGGCCACTACCGCCCCGTCGTTCTCCCTCCAGCCCTACGACCGCTTCTACTACTCCGCAAAGATGAAGAAGCAGCTCCTCAACGTCAGCGACGACGAGGTGAAGCCTTACTTCAACGTCGACAGCGTCCTGCTCAACGGCGTCTTCTACGCTGCTAACCGCGCCTACGGTCTCACCTTCAAGGAGCGCAAGGACATTCCCCTCTACCACCCCGACATGCGTGCCTTCGAGGTCTTCGACCGCGACGGCAAGCCGAAGGCGCTCTTCTACACCGACTACTACCGCCGCCCGACGAAGCGCGGCGGCGCCTGGATGGACGGCTTCCAGAAGCAGAGCCGCCAGTGGAACCAGCAGCCCATCATCTTCAACGTCTGCAACAACGCCAAGGCTCCTGAAGGCAAGCCCTCGCTGCTGACGTGGGACGAGGTGACGACGATGTTCCATGAGTTCGGACACGCCCTGCACGGCATACTCAGCGACTGCCAGTACAACCGCCTGAGCGGCACGTCGGTAGCCCGCGACTTCGTAGAGATGCCCTCGCAGTTCAACGAGTCGTTCGCTGCCATCCCCGAGATCTTCGACCACTATGCACGCCACTGCGAGACGGGCGAACCCATGCCCGCCGACCTTAAGGAGCGCATGCTGAAGAGCATCAATTTCCAGACGGCCTACGCCCTCGGCGAGAACCTGGCCGCCACCTGCGTCGACCTGGCTTGGCACATGCTCGCCGCCAAGGACGTTCCCACACCTGACAAGGCTGCCGACTTCGAGACCGCGGCCCTGCGACAGGTGGGACTGCTCAACGAGCAGATTCCGCCCCGCTATCATACCAGCTACTTCAACCACGTCTTTGGCGGCGGTTATGCTGCCGGCTACTACAGCTACCTGTGGACAGAAGTGCTGGCCGTCAACATCGCCGACGTCTTTGCCCGTCGCGGAGCACTTGACCCCGCCACCGGCCGCGACTTCTGCGACAAGATTCTAAGCCGGGGCAACACGGGCGACCTCATGCAGATGTTCACCGACTTCACGGGAATGCAGCAGCCCGATGCCTCCAGCCTCCTTAAAGCACGCGGACTATGATGATGCAAGACAATCTGCAAGAACGGTTCCCGATAGTCGACGACGAGGGGCACGTCGTCGGCTCGGCCACCCGCGGCGAGTGCCATAACGGTTCACGGCTGCTGCACCCTGTGGTCCACCTGCACGTCTTCAACTCGCGGGGCGAGGTCTACCTGCAGAAGCGGCCGGAGTGGAAAGATATCCAGCCAGGCAAGTGGGACACCAGCGTCGGCGGCCACATGGACTACGGCGAGACGCCTGAGCAGGCACTGGCAAGAGAGGTGCGCGAGGAACTTGGCATCACCGACTTCACACCCACGTTCAATGGCAAGTACGTCTTCGACAGCCGCCGCGAACGCGAGTTGGTCTACGTCTACAGCACCACCTACGACGGCCCCGTCAGCCCGTCAGCCGAAGAGCTCGACGGCGGCCGTTTCTGGACGCTCGACGAGATACGCGCCGCTATCGGCCAGGACTGCCTCACGCCCAACTTCGAGAGCGAGTTCCAACGTTTCTTCCTGTAGCCCAAGCCGATGAAGCCCGCACAGATATACCAGCAGTACATCTGGCTCATCAATGCTTTCCGCCGCTATCGGCAGATGACGTTGGACGAGCTGAACGAACACTGGATGAGGGAGGGGGTAGCCGACGGCAACCCCCTGCCCCGCACCACCTTCAACCGCCATCGCGACGCCATACTCGACATGTTCGGCGTCATCATCGACTGCGACGTGAAGGACCATTACAAGTACTACATCGCCAACCCCGAAGTGCTGCTCGACGACAGTCTGGAGCGCTGGATGCTCTCCACGATGACCGTCGGCGGCGTACTTTCCGACAGCGTCTCGCTGAAAGACCGCATCATCCTTGAAAACGTACCCGCAGGCGAGGAATACCTGGAGACCATCATCAGTGCCATCAAGGCCGGCAAGAAGATTCTGATGCAGTATCAGCGCTTCGGGGCCGACAGCTACAAGAAGGTCGTGGCACCCTACGCCCTCAAGCTATTCCACCGACGCTGGTATCTGCTCTCCTTCACCGGCCATCATTTCGCCACCTATTCGCTTGACCGTATGCAGGCAGTCAACCTTACCGACGAAGATTTCCAGATGCCCGCCGACTTCTCGCCGCAGGACTACTTCGCAGAGTACTTCGGCGTGCTGACCGACGAGACACCCCTGACCCACGTCGTCGTCCGTGCTTACGGCAAGACGCCCAACTACCTGCGCACCCTTCCTCTCCATCTGTCGCAGCGTACGACGACCGTCACCACCGATTATACCGACTTCTCATTCGACATCCGTCCCACCGCCGACTTCCTCGGCCAGCTTCTCACCCACGCCGACGGTCTAGAGATTCTTCAGCCACAGGAACTCCGCGACCGGTTCCAGCAACAGGTAGAATCCATACTTCAGCGCTATCAGAAGTAGCGCCCGTCCGTTTAGCATCTTTTAACAGAAAAGATTCAGGGGTGTACCGACTTATGGTACACCCCCGCCCTATCTTTGCACTCGAAAACAATAGATGTGTAATTAAAAACAATAAGAATTATGGACGGATTATTCCTGCTTTACATCATCGCCGTCGTCTTCGGCATCATGTTCTCTGACTGCGTAAAAACCCAGCCTGACCGCACCATCCGCTTCTCAAAAGACGATGTCGTGATGGACTGAAAAACCGCCAGATTCTTTTGGCAGATAAGAAAAAAGTTGTTATCTTTGCAGCAAACTTAGAACAAAGAGAAAATATTTCACTTTGCCTGTGCATCAAACAATCCCACGGCAATAAAGATAGCAAGCCAGATAATTAGCAAGAAACAAGGATTATGAGAACAACAAAGATAGAATGGACAGATAAGACGTGGAACCCTATAACAGGTTGCACCAAGAAGTCTGCGGGTTGTGCCCATTGTTATGCTGAGGTGATGGCTCGCCGGCTAAAGGCTATGGGATTAGAGAAATACCAGAACGGCTTTGGGCTGACTCTGCATGAGGATGATTTGGAAGAACCATTGCAATGGAAAAGACCTCATAACATCTTTGTCTGTTCAATGAGCGACATCTTCCACGAAGACGTGCCTTTTGAATTCATCGACAAGATCATGCATACCATTGTCATGACACCTCAGCACCGTTACCAGATACTTACAAAACGTGCTGAACGAATGAGCGAGTATTTCGCTTCAAGACTCATTCCGCGTAATGTTTGGTTAGGTGTGACGGTTGAATGCGAGGCGACAAAAAAGCGCATTGACTACCTTCGTAAGTTGAATGCCAGCATCAAGTTCCTGTCATGCGAGCCGCTAATAGAAGATTTGGGAGACATGAATCTTGACGGCATCGACTGGGTAATCGTCGGAGGCGAGAGCGGCCCCAAAGCCCGTCCCATGCAATTAGAATGGGTAATAAACATCAAGCGTCAAGTCGAGCTGCAAGGTGCTGCATTCTTTTTCAAGCAATGGGGAACATGGGGCAGTGATGGTGTGAAGCGTAACAAACATGCTAATGGAAAACTGCTATTAGGTGAAGTCATTCAGCAGATGCCGGAGAAAGTGGCAATATAGACTCAACATCTAAACTAAAAACGGTTAAGATTTATGCTTTTTTAGTCAAAAAGCATCCGAGAGTCAGGGAAATTGACTATCTTTGCAAACAAATAAGCCCGAAACTATATGATTTCAATTGCGCACAGAATAGAGCTGAAGCCAAACAACAAGCAGAAGACCTACTTCCGCAAGGCTTTCGGGTGTGCGCGATTGACTTACAATTGGGGGCTGGCCGAGTGGAAACGGATGTACGAGGATGGCGAGAAGCCGAACGGCAGAGAAATCCGAAAGCGGTTCAATGCTATCAAGAAGGAGCAGTTTCCGTTTACATATGAGGTTACAAAGTGTGCTACAGACCAACCTTTTATGAATCTTGATATGGCATTTAAAAGATTCTTCAAGGGTCTTGGCAAGTATCCGCAGTTTAAGAAGAAAAGAGATAACGAAGGAAGTTTCTACCTCCAAGCTAGTGAAGTACACCTGTCAGAAACAAATAAGAATTCAGAGGCTTTCGATAAGATACCACACAACGAAAGTGGAAAGCATCAATATCTTCATTTCCCTAAACTTGGTTGGGTAAAGATGGCCGAGCACATCCGCTTCAACTATGCCAAGATAAACAATGTATGCATTTCGCAAAATGGCGGCAAGTTCTATGCTTCGTTCAGTTTGGAGATTACGGAAGAAGAATATAAAAGAACGCACCCGAATGTGGATTTAGTCGATGGTAGCAGGAAAGTGGGCGTTGACATGGGCATCAAGGCAGAGCTGATACTCTCCGACGGCATAGCCATCGAGAATCCCAAGCCACTGAAAAAGAATCTAAGAAAAATAAAACGACTCAGCAGACAGCTCAGCAAGCGGTTCCATCCGAAAACCAAAGAGGAAAGGCTGAAGGGCGTCAGGAAGTCGAACAATTATATGAAACTGTCTGTGCGGCTGGCTCAGGCCCAAGGTCACGTGGCGAATATCAGGCGTGACTTCTTACATAAGGTCACCACGATTCTGACCACACACTATGGCGAGATTGCCATTGAAGACCTGAACGTGAAGGGCATGGTCAAGAATCACCGACTGGCTCAGGCCGTCAGTGATGTTTCGTTTGGCGAACTGCGCAGACAGATAGAGTATAAAGCCGAAACTAACGGCGTGAAAGTCACGAAGGCCGACCGCTTCTTTGCAAGCAGCAAGACGTGTTCGGTTTGCGGAGAGAAGAAGGAGGATTTGACGCTCCGCGACCGCACCTACCGTTGCCCGCATTGCGGAGCAGTCATCGACCGCGACCTGAACGCCAGCCTGAATCTGCTGGGACTATTAGTGAATCACAAAATAGGGACGGATTATCCCGAATCTACGCCTGCGGACTTGACGGCTCTGCTTTCCCGTTTCTCTGTGAATGGGATTGCAACAGTCAAGGTTGAAACAGGAAAACAACGTAAGTCTAATGTATATGCATAGATTTTGTAAGGTTGTTACATCCGAAGACCCGCTGATGGTGATGGACCCCGAACAATGTATATGCATAGATTTTGTAAGGTTGTTACATCCGAGGGCATCGACATGCGACTGCGAATGTAATGTATATGCATAGATTTTGTAAGGTTGTTACATCCGCGAGAGCTCGTCGATGAGCGAGTCGGCATTGTATATGCATAGATTTTGTAAGGTTGTTACCAAGCGTAAGGAGACAGAACTCATATGATATGGAATACTTTGTGACAATAGAAGACGCATTAAGCAAGATAGAATATCTGCATTCGCTTACAGAGAGTAAGTCGAAAAATGGTGGGTGCAAAAGAATTATAGCACTAAATGAACTTGCAAGAAAGATTCGCGTTTCCTTGAACGCATTGCATTATATTCCCTATGAGGAATACGCAGCTTTATGCGCTCCTGCTAATTTATTGTATCGTAGCATGATTACGGACCTAATGACCTCACTACTTATATCGCAGGTCGATGACAAGCAATTAGAAGATATCATCTACATATTTGACAGGGACTTTACTAATTCACTGAAAAGCGCATTAGAAACTAATATTGAGATTCGTAAAGAAACATATCCAGAAGATGTTGAGGCATTTGATGAACAAGGAACAAGGTATAGAGGTGTTCTACAAGGACGAGAACATCTGGTGTACGCAGAAGGCAATGGCAACTTTGTTCGACTGCGACAGAAGTGTCATTACAAAACATTTGGGAAACATTTTTGCCTCGGGAGAGCTACAGGAAGATGCAGTATGTGCAAAATTTGCACATACTGCATCAGATGGCAAAAGCTATCAGACGCAGTTCTATAGCCTTGACGCCATCATTGCCGTTGGCTACCGAGTAAACAGCATCCGCGCTACCCCATCCTACCGACGGACGATGACGCTGCCGCTGGCCTGGTGGGTAGCCAGTATCAGCACCTCGGCAATCTGCACATGCTCAGGGGCATTGGCAGCATAGACGGCCACGTCGGCAATATCGTCGCCTGTCAGGGGCTTGATGCCCTGATAGAGCTTGGCGGCGCGCTCGGTATCGCCGTGGAAACGGATGTTGCTGAAGTTGGTCTCCACAAGACCAGGCTTGAGATTGGTCACGCGGACGGCCGTGTCAGCCACATCGATGCGCAGACCGTCGGAGAGTGCCTTGACGGCGGCCTTCGTAGCGCAGTAGACATTGCCACCGGCATAGGCGGCATCGCCGGCCACACTACCTATATTAATAATGTGTCCGCTGTTGCGGGCTATCATCTGGGGCACGATGAGACGGGTCATCGTCAGCAGTCCCTTGACATTGGTGTCAATCATCGTCTCCCAGTCGTCGAGGTCGCCCTCGTATTCGGGCTCCAGTCCGAGAGCCAGTCCGGCATTATTGACGAGCACGTCTATCTGCTGCCACTCGGCAGGCAGGCTCTCGACAGCCTGACGGGCAGCCTCACGGTCTCTGACGTCGAAAGGCAGCAGGAGCACTTCGGTGCCCTTTGCCGACAGTTCCTGACGGACGGACTCCAGCTTCTCAACATTTCTGCCGTTAAGGATAAGGCGGTCGCCATTGTCGGCGAATTTCTTGGCGCAGCCAAGGCCGATGCCGCTGGTGGCGCCTGTGATAAATACAGTTTTTTTCTTCATATCGACTTCTATACAAATAAGTTATTACGAAAAGGTTGCTGCAAAGATAGTCTTTTTTTCATAATAACCTTGCGAAAAAAGAAAAAAAGTGGTACTTTTGCACGCTGTAACAGAAACCGCAAAACAAATGGAAAAGAAAATGAGGCCGGGTACGCTCTGCGTACAAGCTGGCTACAAAGCCAAGAACGGAGAACCGATAGAACTGCCCATCATCCAGTCGACGACGTTCAAGTACGACGACTCGGACGAGATGGCAAAGTTGTTTGACTTAGAGAAGGAGGGCTACTTCTACACCCGCCTGCAGAACCCGACGAACGACGCCGTGGCTGCCAAGATTGCAGCCCTCGAAGGCGGCGTGGGCGCCGTGCTGACATCGTCGGGCCAGGCTGCCAACTTCTACGCCCTGTTCAACATCTGTCAGGCTGGCGACCACTTCGTCACCTCCAACGAGATATACGGTGGCACCTACAACCTCTTCGGCGTGACGATGAAGAAGCTCGGCATCGAGAGCACCTTCGTATCGCCCACCGCTACCGAGGAGGAGATTCAGGCAGCCTTCCGTCCGAACACAAAGGCACTCTTCGGCGAGACCATCACCAACCCCGGCTGCGCCGTGCTCGACATTGAGAAGTTCGCACGCATCGCCCACAAGAACGGTGTGCCCCTGATTGTCGACAACACCTTCCCCACCCCCGTCAACTGCCGTCCCTTCGAGTGGGGCGCCGACATCGTCACCCACTCCACCACAAAGTATATGGACGGTATGGCCACACAGGTGGGCGGCGTCGTGGTAGACAGCGGCAACTTCGACTGGCTGGCTCATGCCGAGAAGTTCCCCGGCCTGTGCACGCCCGACGAGTCGTACCACGGACTGACCTACGTGAAGGCCTTCGGCAAGATGGGCTACACGACGAAGCTCGTGGCCCAGCTGATGCGCGACCTCGGCTCGATACCCGCTCCGCAGAACTCGTTCCTGCTGAACCTCGGACTACAGACGCTGCACCTGCGCATGGCCCAGCACTGCAAGAACGCACAGCGCGTGGCCGAGTTCCTGCACGACTGTCCGAAGGTGGCATGGGTACACTACAGCGGACTGAAGGACGACCCCTACTACGAGCTGGCGCAGAAGTACCTGCCTAACGGCTCCTGCGGCGTCATCGCCTTCGGACTGAAAGGCACCCGCGAGACGGCCATCAAGTGGATGGACTCTCTCGAAATGATCAACATCGTCACCCATGTGGCCGACGCACGCACCTGTGTGCTACACCCCGCCAGCCACACACACCGCCAGCTCAGCGACGAGCAGCTGCGCGAAGCCGGCGTGGCGCCCGACCTCATCCGCCTCTCCGTAGGCATCGAGGACGTGGAGGATATTCTCGACGACATCCGCCAGGCGCTCGACAAGATTTAAGGGCGCAACATCTTAACCGCCACCGCCAAACCAGGTGCAAAGTTACGACAAAAGATTGGGCGATGCAAGAGCCTCGAGGAGGCTGGTGGAATACTAAAATGCCAAGCAGCTGACAATCAGTGCCGTATAGGTCGTTCTCGTGACTGTCGTCTATCGGTGTCTCTCGTCATCAGTATCTCACTCATGCGTGCGCGCATTACAGACGAAATGGCGGAAGGTGGTAACACCCAGCACACCTCCTACTGATTATCAGTCACTTACGGCAGCAGGTGGTAGCACCAGTGGTAGCACCAATGCCCGCACCAACACCGACACCTGAACAGGGAAAACGTCACGGCCTCTCGTAAAAACGTCACGGCCTCTCAGAAAAATCTCACGGCCTCTCGTAAAAAAATATAGGCGTGAGATTTTTACGAGAGGCCGTGACGTGGTGTGACCACTGGTGCGACCATTGGTGTGACCACTGGTGCGACCATTGGTGCGACCAACACACAAAAAATTCTATTCTGAAAATCAGTGAGTTAAGTGCCAGGTGTAAGAGGTGTCACCTATTATTTTCTTGGTATAAATACGCCCAATCAATGGAGAAAACGACAGTCGTCTTGTCTACAACATCTTCAGATATGAACAGCTCTGTTGCTGTCAGCCAGCCATCGTTGAGAAGGCATTGGCCTCCGTATAGGGATAACTGTGTCCAAACATGCCAAATCGTCAAAAACAACATGCCAATGAGTGGATAAACGAACACTATCGCGAGCCGTAGCCCTCTTCTGAGGGTGATAATTCCGAAAAAGTCAGTCTAATGGAACGACTTCCACTCAAATTTGTGAATTAATAGAAGTACCCTATAGTCTATTATTATGTTGCTTTCTCAAAAATGCGGCTAAAACATAAGCTTTCCTGTCGACAAGCCCTTCTTTTTGGTATAAAAACTGCAAAAAAGTACGCAAGATGACAGAAATTTACTATCTTTGCACAATAATAGTTACAACATGTCAGCTTTAGCAGTCTATAAATGGTTTACCAATGACGCAACAAAGAATCTATTTTAACTCACGTGGCAAACTCATTCGCTTAGACGTCCAGAAGATTGTCTATTTTGAAGGAGACGGCAATTACACTTATATAGTCACAGCCAACAGACAGAAAGTATGTATTACGATGAATCTGTCACATACAGAAGAAGCTTTGGCTGCGAATAAGCGAGAGACATAAGAACTTGTTCTTAGATGTCCGAGCGGAAGCAGGTTATTCAATAGAGCGAGTGCTGGGGCAAGGAGGTATTGGCAATAATAATAGAATCGAAACGTTTTAAATATGATGGCAAACGAGATTACTAAATACGAGCAACAGTTTGAGGAGATACGGAGCATTATAACCATGCATCGTGAAAGGGCACTGCGTGAAGTGAATGAGGAGTCTCTTCAGATGAGTTGGACGGTAGGCAGAATAGTTAGTGATAAGCTGAAAAGCAACGAATGGGGTAGCAAGGTAGTTACTCAACTATCTGAATATCTGCGAACGAAAGATCCAACGCTGAAAGGCTATAGCCGTCGCAATCTCTACAATATGGTGATGTTCTATGATGAGTATTCGTCAGAAGTATTTAGAGATTATTTGCAGAGCCTGCCCCTGTCAGATTTTGTGCAGTCAGGAACTGCACAAATGAATAATTATGCAATTGTGCAGGTGGAAACTGCACAATTACCAGCTATATTGTATCTTACCACATTTACTAATCACATTGAGATTCTGAATCGTTGTAAGACTATAGAGCAGCGTATATTCTACATCCTATATGCGTATAGGGAGCGATTAAAGAATAAGGAGCTACAGCGATGCATCGTGAATGACACTTTTGGCTCATTGATTGGAAACAAAAAGAACTTTTCTGCAGGACTGAAGCAGATGTATCCTCAATCTCCGTCATTGATAAAGGATAGGGCTTTCGTGGATTTTCTGAGCCTACCAGAAAAACATAGCGAGAGGCAGTTACATAAAGGGCTGTTGGACCACATGAAGCAGTTCGTATTGGAATTGGGTAAGGATTTCCTATATGTTGATAGCGAATACCCATTGCAGGTGGGTGGCTCTACGTTTAAGGTGGATCTGTTGTTCTATCATCGTGGTCTGCAATGCCTGGTTGCCATAGAGCTAAAGGCGAAGAAGTTTAAGCCAGAATATATGGGGCAGCTTGAATTCTATTTGGAGGCTCTTGACAGAGATGTAAAGCGGAGTAACGAGAACCCAAGTATCGGAATCCTGCTTTGTCAATCTGCTGATCAGAGTGTCGTAGAGTATGCCATGAGCAGGAGCCTTAGTCCGACGATGGTTGCAGAGTATCATCGCCAACTGATACCCAAAGAGGTCGTTCAGAAATCTTTGGAAGAGTTCTGTTCCTTTCTAAAAGAGTTTAAAGGTAAATAGTTATGCAACACTTACAACCAAACACTACCTTGCAGGGTGGAAAATACAGAATAGAGCGTGTGCTGGAGCAAGGAGGTAAGAATGTGACAACAGTCAGCAAGTGGTGTACCAACACATCACAACCAGACCTCCAGACGCTCGACAGGATTGCCGAGTTGTTGGAGTGTGATACAAGGGTTTTAATTACAAGTAAGATTGCGACAGAGAAATCATTGAACAATGAGTGACCAACTATATATCAATTTCGACGAGTATATCCGTCAGGGCGAGCCTGCACAACGTGAGCGTGCTGATGCGTGGCGTGTGGCTATCGGTTTGCAGGCTGTTGATGGACTCAAAACCTCAGAATACTTGCATCAAACCGCTCGTAGGAATATTGAGGGAGAGATTACTATCGATGAAGCCCGTGAGTTGCTGAAACAATACTATGTCAGCAAAACCACTCATAACGAAGATGATGCCGATAAAGAGGAGGCCGACAGAGTTTCCGGCACCCCTCAAGTACAGGACAAGTACAGGACAAGCACAGGACAAGTACAGGACAAGTTCAAGACAAGATTCACACAGACAATTATAACATTATTGGTATTATTAAAGTTATAGAATTCCAACAACTGTCTGTGAAAGAGATAATGACAGGCTTACAACTCAAGGGTAGAGATAACTTCTTGAACCTTTATCTGTTGCCTGCTATCGCAGAGGGCTACGTCCGTTTGCTCTATCCAGACAAACCCCGTCATCCACGTCAGAAGTACCTGCTGACCGTTAAAGGACTGGCACTATATAACGAGATGTTAGGAACAAAAGGAGAATGAGGTATGAGTGAGGTAAAACTGAAAGAAAACTGATATGAACAAGATATCAATCAGATTCTTCAATGACCGCGAAGTGCGTGCCGTATGGGACGACACCCACGCCAAGTGGTGGTTCTCTGCCAGAGGAGATAAAGGCTCAATTAGCCACAATGAATCATCCCTTCGACAAGCAAGAAACCAGAGCTTCTATCATCATCACCATTCGTGACATTCTCTGGAAAGAACTCCCAGAGAGCTATTCTGACGAAAGCATCAACTACTACCGCGATGCTGTGTATAACTACGTCAGCCAGCATTATGGTAGCTAAGATAAGAGTTTAGCAGTAAGGACAGCTCAAGCTCAACGCTCGCTGCTGCGCCCCTTGAAGGTATAGCCTATTCCCTCGACGGCGGCACGGACGGACTCTTCGGTGGCACTGCCCTTGACGGTGAGCGTGTTGGCCGAGGCACTGGCCTTGGCTTTCTCGACGCCGGCGACCTCCTCGACGGCACGGACGACGGCTGCCTCGCAATGGCTGCAGTGCATATCCTCAACACGGTAGACGGTAACGTCAGGGTCTAAAGGCTTTTTGGCAGTAAACTTGCTAAATAGTTTCATCATAAGAGCAAATATTATTAATAATGATAATACTGTGGCGCAAACGAGTTTGAACGGACTGGGCAGAGCGGACGTGCTCATGCAGCAGTCCCCGTGGGGAGCGACGAGCGAAGAGTGAAGAGCGAAGAGTGAGGAACCGGCGGCATTGAGCAACAGACCGAAGAGGACGGCGAAGCCCACGATGGTCATCAGGTAAATCGACGTGAAGCGGCGCCCCATGGCCTTATTCACCACGAGGATGGAGGCCAGGTTGACGGCGGGGCCGGCCATCAGCATCACCAGTGCCGCGCCGGGCGACAGTCCCTTCATCATCAGGGCTGCTGCCACGGGGATGCTACCCGTAGAACAGATATACATCGGAACGGCAATGATGAGTATGACCAACATCTGCAACAGGGGCTGACTGCCGAACTGCAGGAAGAACTCGTCGGGCACGGCGACCTGAATCAAAGCGGCGACGACCAGTCCGACGAGCAGTCGCAGACCGATGTCGCGGAGCATGTCATAGTAGGCATACTTCAGCACACGCCACAACCTGTTGCCCCGCTCCACCTGACAGGAGGCTGCGGACTCGTCCTTGGCGTCGTCCTCGCTAACCAGCCGGTTTACGAGCAGTCCGCCACAGATACCCGTGACGAGGGCCGCCACAGGACGGATGACGGCGAAGCCCAGTCCCATCAGCGAGAACGTGGCCAGGATGGAGTCGATGCCCGTCTGCGGTGTGGCGATGAGAAACGAGGCGATGGCTCCCTTCGAAGCCTTCTCGTTACGCAGTCCGATGGCCGTAGGAATGACGCCGCACGAGCACAGCGGCAGGGGCACGCCGAGCAGTGCCGCCCAAACGACGGACAACTTGTTGCTACGCGAGAGATAATTGGCATAGAACCTCTGCGGCACAAAGACGTGCAGCACGCCCGCGATGAGGAATCCCAGCAGCAGGTAGGGAGCCATCTCGCAGACAACGTTCAGCAGGGATGTAGAGAAACCTTGTATATCCATTTTACTGTGCAAAGGTACAAAAAAATACGAATTGCCACATTGTTTTATGGCGAAATCTTCTTAGTTCTCATAAATAATTGCTATATTTGCGCCCAAAAGAGTGCTTGTGGCTTATGAGAATACTTATTGTTGATGACGAACAGGATATTTGCGAGATACTGCAATACAACCTGGAGACAGAAGGGTACGAGGTGGTGACGGCGAACTCGGCAGAAGAGGCGCTTGAGCTGCCGCTGCATGAGTTTTCGCTGATTCTGCTGGACGTCATGATGGGCGAGATGTCGGGTTTCCAGATGGCCCGGCGACTGAAGGACAGTCCGGCGACGGCACAGATTCCCATCATCTTCATCACGGCCCTCGACGGCGAGGACCATCTGGTGAAGGGACTGAACATCGGTGCCGACGACTACATAGCCAAACCGCTGAGCATGAAGGAGGTGAAGGCCAGAGTCAGGGCGGTGCTCAGACGGACGGCACAGGCCTCGTCGCAACAGGGAGGGACGACCGCAGCTGCTTCCGACAACAGAATAGGCTATGAAGGCATCGTGCTCGACCTGAACACGAAGGCCGTCACGCTGGACGGCGAAGAGCTGATATGCACGAAACTGGAGTTCGAGCTACTGTCGTTCTTCCTCCGGCATCCCGGCACGGTGTATTCGCGCGAGACGCTGCTGAAATACTGCTGGCCGCAGAACGTGCTGGTGCTCGACCGGACGGTCGACGTAAGCATCACCCGACTGCGCAAGAAGATAGGCCGCTACGGCAAACAGATTAAGACGCGTGTGGGCTATGGCTACTATTTTGAGAAGTAAGACGTTTCAGCGCAACCTGCTGCTCAGCATCGGCGGCGTGTTCCTGCTCTTTGCTGTCTGCTTCAGCGTCTACCAGTACCAGCGCGAGAAGGAGTACAAGATTGACATCCTGCACTCGCGACTGCAGATGTACAACTACGAGATGGTACAGACGCTGGGCGAGGACAGCCTGACCAACGACCGGCTGTTCCGCGACTATGTGGCACGCCACAGCATGGAGGGGCTTCGCGTCTCGATAATCGACAGGAACGGGCGCGTCGTTCTCGACAGCTACGAGCCACAAGCCGACTCGCTGGGCAACCACCTGCAGCGAACGGAAATCCAACAGGCTCTGCGCAACGGCAATGGCTACGACATCAA
>Ga0310695_10004610_pt1 | contig 25125 bp, 19 predicted proteins | sample RumenRJG_04DNA_FD_203882 | JGI IMG/M metagenome (GOLD analysis project Ga0310695, IMG submission 203882) | Bovine rumen microbial communities from Lethbridge, Alberta, Canada - RJG_04 (v2) (version 2) | ecosystem: Host-associated > Mammals > Digestive system > Stomach > Rumen | place: Canada...
ACCGTGGTGAGCGTGAGATGGTCGGCGGGAAGACTGTCCTTCGCCCTTGCGTCAAGGTTCGTCATCAGCGCCACCTCGTCGAGGAACTGGCGCACGCCGCCCTGAAGCGTGGCGATCTGCGCTGTGATTTCGCCGATGTCGTCGAGTCGTGAGTCGGCCTCCTCTCCGTCGAACGCGAGGTGGAGGTGTTCGGCGTAGAAGAGCCTGCAGAAGTCTTCGACGATAAGACGGTCCTCGTGGGCCTTGAGGTGTCCCGTCGCTAGCGAGAACGCCTCTGCGATCTTCTCCCATCCTGGCTTGCCCTTTGCGCACATCATGGACGTGAGGTTCACGCGGTCCATGGCGTTCGTGCCGTCGAACGAGCCGCCGAGGGCCTTCCAGTACTTGCGCGCCGAACCTTCGCCGACGCCTGGAAGAAGCGTTATGAGGCGCATGAAGCTGAGTTCGCTCACGGAATCCACGCACAGCCGCACGAACGCCAAGACGTCCTTCACGTGCAGCTGCTCGAACACTCCCACTCCGCTCGTGATGCGGAACGGAACGCGAGCGCGGGTGAGGGCGAGCTGGATGTCGATCGAAGTGTAGTGCGAGCGGTAGAGAACGGCGATGCTGCGGTAGGGGATGCCGCGCTGGTCGTGGAGCGCGGTCACGAGGCGCAGCACCACCTCGGCCTGGGCACGCCCGTCGAAGACGTGGTAGAGACGCGGCTTGGGGGCTTCGCCGGTGCGGAAGGGACGCAGCGTCTTCTCGAACTGGTGCGGAACGTCCTTCATCACGCAGTTCGCGACGTCTAGTATCGGCGCCATGGAGCGGTAGTTGCGCTCGAGTTTGACGATGCGGCAGCCCTCCCAGCGGGAGGGGAAATTCATGATGTTCTCGAACTTGGCGCCGCGCCATGTGTAGATGCACTGGAAGTCGTCGCCAACGACCATGATGTTGCGATGGCGGGCGGCAAGGAGGTCGGTGAACTCGGCCTGGAGCGTGTTTGTGTCCTGGTACTCGTCCACCAGAACGTGCAGGAAACGCTCCTGCAGGAACGTGCGCACGCGCTCGCTCTCGCGCAGAAGCCTGAGCCCGTTGACAAGCAGATCGTCGAAGTCCATCGCGCCAAGCTCCAACTTCTTCGCGGCGTAGGCGCGGCACACCTTCATCACCTCTTCAGGCTCGATCGCGGCCTTCGTCTGGTAGCTCTGCACAACGGACTCGAGGCTGCGCTCGCTGTTTGCGGCGTCGCTCACGAGCTTCAGCACCACTTCCTTCTTCGGGAAGTCCTTCACCTGCTTCACGTTCGCCTTGATGCACTCGCCCATGATCTTCTTCTGGTCGTCCTCGTCAAGAATGACGAAACCCGGCTTGAATCCGAGGCACGAGCCGTGCTGACGCAGCAGGCGGGCGCACACGTGGTGGAAGGTGCCGCTCCACACGCCGGCCATTCCAGGCACAAGGATTTCGGCGCGCTCCATCATCTCGCGCGCGGCGCGGTTGGTGAATGTCAGGAGCAGAATGCGCTCGGGCGGCACGCCCTTCTCCACAAGATACGCCACGCGATGGACGAGCGTGCGGGTCTTGCCCGTTCCCGCGGCCGCAAGGACGAGCATCGGTCCATCCGGCGCAGTCGCGGCGGCGCACTGCTCGCGGTTAAGCACTTTAGCGAAGTCGATCATGCATCCGCTCCAGTCTTCACCGTCCAAGTGCGTCCGCACATGTGGCACGTGACGTCGAGCGAAGGCGGCAGGGAGGCTCGTTCCGCCGGAGGAATGGAGGCAAGCACCGCCGCGGCGCGTTCCGCGCTGCATCTGCATGCGAAGGAGAGAGGCGACGTGCGCCTGATCTCGGCATGCGGCAATCCCAGCTTCGCGAGAAGCGTGCGCGGCGCGGCCGAACCAGAGGCCAGCGCCTTCGCGGCGCCGCCATCTTCAAACACCTTCGCCGTTTCGGCGAACGCGGCGGCGTCGCCGTCGGGCGGGCATTCCGCGAGCAGCCCGCGCGCATAGACCGGCAAGGCGTCATCGCCCGCAGCGCACGCAACGGCCGTGCGCACGCGCCGCTGCAGGGACTGGTCAAAATAGGCGTCAAGGCCCGAAGCGACCGCACGCCTCTTCCACGTCGTCGCCACAGTGCCGCTCGAGAGAATGCTGCCCGGTATTGACCTTATGAACTCGAACGTGCCCGTTTCGCCAAGCACCTTCGCGTCCTTCGGCGCGCCCATGCCGTCGAACTCGTCGAGTATCTTCTTCTTCGTGTACCCGCGCAGCGTGCCTGCCGCGGTGCACTCGACAAGAAATCCCTCCAGCGGACCCGTGCATTCGAGGCGGAATGTCACGGTCTCGTCGTCCTGCGACGCCTCAGAGCCGAGCAGCGCCACGCCCGCAAGCGCCTCGCCGAGATAGACTGCAGCCGTGGAACCTGAGAGATGGGCGCGCGAAAGTTCGCATGCGGCCGTGGTGCAGTCGGCGCATATCACAGAAATCTTCGTCGCGGGGTCAAGTATCTGTATAAGTTCGTCTTTCATCTTTCAATGCGTTCAGGCGTCGTTCTCGCCTATGAAATGAATTTCGATGTCGGATAGGGCGCTCAGCACGTTGGCGGCGTTGGCGTCCTCCATCACGCGCACGTCTTCTGCGGGGGCAGTCACCTGCACGGAGTCGGGATGTTCAATGAAGTACTGCAGCCGCTCGCGCAGAGCGTCCATGCGGCGCACGTGGCGCTCGAGCGCCCAGAGGGCGAAGTGCCACTTGGGCAGGAAGCCGTAGCGGGGCTTGAGTTCGGGATTGAATCCCTCGAAGTCGTCGCGGCGCACGGTGAAGGCCCACTCCATGGCGCGCAGGCGGAACTCGAAGCCGGCGGAGAAGCGCTCGCCGAGCTCCGCGATGGTGCATACGGGATGCTTTTCGGCGAAATCGGCGAGCGTCTTGGCGAACACGGCAAGATAGAATGCACCGATTGCCTCGAGATTGCGGTCCGTGCGCGAGAGATCCGGCCAGCCGAGCGAACCGCGCACAGAACAGTAGGATACGCCCTGCGGCATGAGGCGCCCGGCTTTGATGTCGTACCCGAAGCGGTAGATCTCCTTGCCCACGCCGTATAGCGGCGTCTTGGTGGCCGGATCGTACTTCTTCATCGCGAGGTTCTGCGCAGCCGCGTCGCCCATCAGGAAGGCGACGGCCAGCACCACCTGCGGATCCTCGCCGGCGTCAGCGCCGCCGAACTCGCCCGCGAGCTGGAAGTAGTTGGCGGGGATGTCGGCGAGCGGCTCGCCCTCGCAGCGGGTGCGGATGAAATAGTCGTAGCGCAGGTTCAGTCGTCCACGCCCCCACCGCCGCAGCAGCCTGTAGTCGGGCAGCTCCACGCCAAGCGACTTGAAAGCCTGGGCGCGCGCGATAACATAGCTGCCATATCCCTTTCCGGGACGCGCCAGACGTTTCTCCACCAGAGAAGTCACAAGCGGTCTGCGGTTAGTCTTGTACACGACTTCGCGCGTAGAGCCCTCGCCGATGGGGAGGTCGGCCTCCGCGTCGTTCGTGCGCAGCTCATACACGTTCGCGTACTCGACGTCCTCGTCGCGGCTCGCGAGCGCCCTCAGATTCGTCAGCAGCAGCTCGCTTCGGGTGTCGCATAGCGGGTCGCGTATGCATATGCCGTTCTTGAATGTGCCGCCAGGCAGCGCGGTGCGGCGGTCGTCGAACGCAGGCGTGGCCCCCTCGCCCATCACGGAGTAGATCTCGCCCGTGATGTACATGTAGAGCGTCTCGACGAACGCCTTCGAAGATTCGTCTGCAAGCTCCGGACGCGTTAGCAGCGACTTGTACAGCGCGTCGATCTCCGCCATGCGCGCGGCGGACGCCTCGTCGGACGTCCTGTGCGTCACTATGCCCTGCATCAGCATCTCGAGCTCGGGCACTAGCCTCTCCAGCGCCACGCCGCGGCGCAGGCCGAAGAGCTCCACCTCGTGGTGACCATGGTACTTGTTCTCGCGCAGGAACGGGCAGTCGTGGCCCTCGAACACGCTCACCAGCTCGTGCAGTCCGTCGCGGAAGAGCGCAAAGTCGCTCTTCGCGAGCTCGGAGAGACGATGGAACTCGGGATATGAGAGGAAGTGCACGCCGCGCGTGCCGTGATAGTAGCTGAGCGTTGTCGAGATGCGCTTGCGGCTTGCGGCCAAGGCCACTGACATTTCGCGCTCCGTCCATGCGAGCGGCTTCACGCGCCACTCTTGTCCCCTTCTCCTGAAGTACTCCAGCGTCTGGTCATTGCGCTCAACCATCACCACGTCGGAGTTCGCGAAGCGCAGCGTTCCGGTGAGCCATCCGTCAATCGTCGCGAGGCGCGCAAACGGCACGTCGCGCTGCGATATCTCGAGCTTTCCGTCCACCACGTTCGCGCACAGCACGCCGTGCATCATCACCTCGCCGCGCTTCATGGCGTCGAGGCGGCAGAGATCCCAGAACTGTCCCTGGAGAAGCGGCAGCGCGCCCACGGAGTGGTTGCCCGTCGTGACCACCATCACATGGCCGCGACGCGAAGAGGCGGAGCGCAGGTCGCGCTTCAGCGCCAGAAGCACAGAGGCATGGGCGTTGAGGTTGCGCCACACCCCCTTCTCGAAGATGAAAGTGTCGTCACCTGCGTCGTAGGCGTGAAAAAGGCGACGGCGGCCCATGGCGCGCGTGGAGACGACGCCGGGACGCCGCGAGGCGTTTTTCCGTATCGCGCGGAGGAACTGTTTCACTCCCGCCTTCATGCCTCCTCTTCGTCCTCGTGATGGTGCGTGTGGTAAAGGCGTCCAAGCCTGATCTGCTCCTTTGCGATGAGATCCTCCGCAAAGCCTCCCAGCGCGTCGAGACCGGCCTCGTCCGCCGCCGCGAGAAGGTTCTCAAGGGCGCGCGGCACATGGCGAGCGAACTGCGGCTGCCCGGCGGCCTCCAGGCGCCCGAACGCTCCGAGCGCCTGCACGAGGCGCTGCACGGCGCCGAACGCGAGAGCGGGAACGGGATACGCGCGGGAAAGCGCGAGCCGCGTCTTCTCGTCCATCGGCACGTACGGATCGTAGAGAAGCGACGCGAGATCGTACGCGGCCGCGCCGAGGCGCATTCCCTGGAAGTCGATGAAGGCGAAGGAGCCGCCAGGACGGAACAGCACGTTCGAGCTCTGGAAGTCGCGGTGCACCAAGACCGGACGCTGCCGAGTGAGCTCGGCGGCCACCGCCTCGAGGTCCGCACGCACCGCGTCCGGAAGCGCGTCGTATCCGAAGCGCCCCTTCACGCAGTACGTCTCAAAGAGGTCGCGCTCCCAGGCGTAGAGTTCAGGTCCGAACGCCGGCTCCAATGCGTCCGCGCTCTCCTTGAGCGCAAGCTCCACTCCCTTCTCGTGGAAGGTGCGCAGAGCGGAGACGACAGGCGCGTAGAGCTTCAAGAGGCTGGCGCCCTTTGCTGACGCGCGTTCCTCGAGCGAGTCGCCGCCGAGGTCCTCAAGTGCGAGCGCCCTCTTGTCGGGAAGGTCGGCAAGAACGCGCGGCACCGGCACGCCCGCCCTTTCGAGCAGACGCGCATGGTGCGCGTAGCGTGCGTTCTCCGGGCGCTTCGCGTCGTCGTAGAGTATCGCGACGGCGCGGTCGTCGCCATGCACGAAGCGCCAGAACTCGCGGTCGCTTCCGCGCGCGCCCATGAACTCCGCCGCAACGTCCTCGGGCTTCCAGCCGATCGCCTCCGCAAGCGCGGAAAGACGTGCGTTGCCAATCTGGTCCACGCCAACAAGTGCGGCGCGCTCGAATGCGCCGCCCACAAGCCCGCCCGTCACCACGCATCCTGCGAGGTCGGCGCTGTCAAGAAGCTTCACTCCCGGGAAGAGCACGTTCGGATTCTCCTCGAAGCGGTCGGGATCCAGGGCCGAGTGCGCTTCGAGATAGCTTTCGAGCGTACCGCAGTCCGCCCAGTATGCGCCGTCTGGATCAGCGCCCACCACGAACAGCCCCTTCTCCATCATCGCCTTGTCGTAAGCCTGCACTATCGTGGAGAAGCCCTGCGGGGCGACGAAATCCAGCACCTGTGGACCCAAAAGCGCAAGGCCGCAGTAAGTGTACGTGCCGCCATCGCCGGGGAAGTCGCTCTTCCAGTTGCACACTCTTCCCGCGTAGTCGACCTCGATGGTGCGCGGACCGAACGCCTCGCTGATCCAGCAACCGGCGAAGTCGCCGCTGTTGGAATACGCATCCGCAACGGACTGCGGATCGAGCCCGTCGACGACAATATCGCCGTTGACGAGCCAGAACGGCTCAGCGCCGAGAAAGCCGCGCAGCGGATTGAGCACTCCACCAGTGCCAAGGATCTCGGGCTCGTCGGCAACGGTCACCTTCGCCTTACCGCGGCGCTTGAACACGTACTCGCGGATCTTCTCGGCCTGCCAGTGGGCGTTAACCGCTATCTCCTCAACGCCCCAGCTCTCGAGCATGAGGATGATGCGCTCCAGCATCGGGACGCCCCACATCGGCAGAAGCGGCTTTGGTTCCACGAGCGTGAGCGGCCGCAGGCGGGTGCCGAATCCCGCCGCGAGCACTACGGCCTTCTTGACTTCGCGCGCGTTCATGCGGGCCTCACGATCTTGACCTCGGCGCTGCCGAGGCCCTTGACAGTTCCGAACTTGCGAACACACACGGTCACGCGCTCGACGCGCGGATCGGAGAGGCACACGTCGGCGACAACGTCCGCCGCGCGCTCGAGGAGGCGGCACTTCGCCTCTTCAAGGGCCTCGCGGATGTCGCCCACGAGAATGGCGTAGTCGACGGTGTCGTCAAGGCTGTCGGAGAGAGCGGCGTCCTGCAAGTCGATCTCCATCGCCACGTCCACCCGCACCTTCTGCTCGGTGACGCGCTCCTCGGGAAGGTCCCCGAGGATGCAGTCCACTTCAATCGCGTTTAGCCTCAGCACGTCCATGCCACGCCTCCTTCCGGTTCATGCGCCGCTAGCGCCACTGCATGCGCTGCCTCGGCCCATGCATCTTAGGCTCCTCCAGCTGCAGGGCGAACCACTGCTCGCCCAGAGCGGTGTTGGTGAAATGCGCCACGCGGTTGTTTGCGAGCTGATCGCGGTTGGACTTGAGCGTGGCGTTGTCGCTCTTCTCAAGTGCGCGCACAAGCACCTTGAACGCCGCGTCCGCGTCGCCGCGCTTGACGAGTATCCACGACCACGTGGCGGCGATCAGCACGTTCTGGTTGTACCGGAGGCGCGTGCAGGATTTCTCGTACACCTTGGCGATCTCCTCCGTTGGGGCGCCGTTCATGTACATGCGGGCGATGCGCATTGCGCGCATCGTGGGGTCGAGGAAGAGAGCCTTGGGCATAAGCTCGTCCACATGCGCGAAATCCTTCACCATCCAGTAGAGCTGGAGCTTCGCGGTGGCGATCTGCTTCTTCATGAGCGGCACCCAGAGGTCGAACACGTGGAGCTTGTCGCACTCCACGAGGGCGTCCGCAACGAAGCCCTTCGTGTCGCGCGCGATCTCGGCCTGCGCCTGCTGGATCGAGCCCGGGCCGCGCATCTGCATCTGCCAGCGCGCCACCTTGGCCTGTATCTGCTTCTGGCCTGCCGCAAGCACGCCCTGCACGCGCATCATCTGCGCCTTCACGCGCTTCTGCAGCATCATGCCGGCAACCGCGTTCGAGACGACGAACGCGAGGACGCCGAAGAACGCGCTCCACCCGTAGCCGAACACGCCTCCAAGCCAAAGGCCCACACCCGTCAGCAGACCGAACAGGGCCGTGAAAACAACAGTTAGCATCTTGAGATTTCCTCCTAAAATGATTGTTCTTGTTCAGACATTGGCCAACCACCTCCGCACCGCCGGATCATTTGGGACCGCGAAGCACGATTCTGTCGATGAGCGAGCGCGCCTTTGTCTTTGCCTGGTCCTTGAGGCCCACATCCTCGCCGAACTCGGTCTGCACGTCTAGCTCCGAAAGATCATGCACAAGCCAGTCGCAGCCCGAGAAGTCCTGCTGGCACGAGCTCTGGCGGTCCACCCCTATTATGTGCATCCCCGCCGCGCGCCCCGCTGCGACGCCCGCGGTGGAATCCTCCACCACCACGCATTCGCTTGCGTCGACGTCGAGCATCGTCGCGGCCTTTAGGAAGCCGTCCGGCGCGGGCTTTCCGCGCGTGTAGTCCTCAGCACCAAGAACGAACCTGACGAGACTTGAGACGCCGCAGGTCGCCGCAGCCTTCACAACGTCCGCATGCGGCGAGCCGGACACTATGACGCACGGCGCAAACCTCGCCACCTTGCGAAGAAAAGCCACCGCGCCAGGGATGACCTGCGACTCGGGATTCTCGAGAAGCGCCCTGTTGTACGGACGCAGCGTCTTGGCGTCCTCTACGGGATTTGGCGCGCCTAGCGCCGGATAGGTGGCGTGGAGTGCCGCGTCGATGTCGGGCCAGCTACGGCCATACACCAGCCTCAACACGTCGTCGTAGACGGCCTTCTGGCCGCGGTCGGCCAGCCAGTCGACGATCGCCACCGTCCAGGCGCGCTCCGTATCCATCAGCGTGCCGTCGAGGTCGAAAAGAAACGCAGCAGGCTTCATTTGCCCTTCCCACAGCACTTCTTGTACTTCTTGCCGCTGCCGCACGGGCAGGGATCGTTGCGTCCGATCTTCGGCTCCTCGCGCCTGTAGGTGGGATTCTTCTCGATCGTGCCGTCGATGAAGCGCCACTCGCCGTCGATGCGCTTGAAGTAGGAATGTTCGCGGTGTTCGCACTGCTGGCCGTTTGCAGAGTAGCGGGCGACGAACGCCACCTCGCCATCCTCGTCGTCCTTGCCGCCTCGAACGGAGGCTAGCACCTCGAGACCATGCCACTGCGCGGACGACGACCAGTCGCGGGTTGTCTTCTCGTCGAACTCGCTTCGCGCCTCCGGACCGGACGACGCATACAGAAATTCCACATTGCCGACGGCGTACGCGCTATAGCGCGCACGCATCAGCTCGACGGCGGTGTCGGCCTTGCGTTCACCGCTCAAAATAGGCCCGCAGCATTCACCATAGGTCTTGCCGCTGGCACATGGACAAAGTTCATCGTTTTTCATGGCCTTATTTTACCAAAAAATCTTCCCGCAGAAAAGTGCCTGACGCATTTTTTAGTGCCTAGCGCCTAGTGCTCAATGCCTAGTTCGCAGCTCGTAAAACGAGCTCATTCCACCACGTCGAGAACTAGGTCGCGAGAGGCGGGCATGTCGGGGCCGATTACGACGGCATTGCGGACAAGGCGGGCGGCCTCGTCCAACGCCCCTGCGCGCGTGGCGGTGGCGATGCGCGCAAGCGGCGCATCCGCATCCACACGGTCGCCGCGCGTGACGCCAAGATCAACACCTGCAAGGGAATCGACCGCTTCGTCGGACCGTGCGCGCCCCGCTCCCAGCAGAAACGCTGCCTCCGCCACGCCGCGCGCGTCTATCGATTGCACAAATCCGCTCTCCCCCGCCGTGACATCCATTGCCTCCACAGGCGCAAGGCGTGACTTGGCGAACGCCTCCAGGCTTCCGCCGTGCAGCTCCACCATCCTAGCAAAGCGACGGTACGCGTCGCCGCTCACAAGTTTCCTGCGGCATTCGGCACGCGCCTCTTCCAACGGCACGCCCTTCGCAAGCGACACCATGCGCGCGGCAAGCTCCACCGAAAGCTCCTCGACGTCGCGCGCGCGGCTTTCGCCCTTCAAAACGTCTATCGCCTCCTGCACTTCGTTGGCGTTGCCTACGGCGAAGCCAAGCGGTTCGTCCATGGCCGTCACAAGCGCGCACGCCTTGCGTCCTGCGCCCTTTGCGCCGTCCACAAGCGCGCGAGCGAGCGCCGCCGCGTCGGCGCGCGTCTGCATGAACGCGCCAGCGCCGCACTTCACGTCGAAGACGAGCGTTCCCGCGCCCTCGGCGAGCTTCTTCGAGAGGATCGACGCGACGATGAGGGGAATCGACGGAACGGTGCCCGTGACGTCGCGCAGGCCGTAGAGCTTCTTGTCGGCCGGGGCGATCTCGGCCGTCTGCACTGTGAGCGTGCAGCCGCAGTCGCGCACCACGCGGCGATAGTCGGAAAGAGGCAACGCCGCGACATAGCCGGGTATTGACTCCATCTTGTCGGCAGTGCCACCGGTGAGGCCGAGGCCTCTTCCCGTGAGGGAGGGCACCGCGAGACCGCACGCGGCGGCGAGTGGCTGCGCCACAAGCGATATCTTGTCACCCACGCCGCCAGTTGAATGCTTGTCGGCCGAAGGCGGATATTCGCCCGCCGGCCATTCAAGGCATGTTCCAGAGTCGCGCATCGCCTCGGTGAGCGCAAGCGTCTCGGCACCCGTCATGCCGCGGCAGCACACCGCCATCGCGAACGCCGCCATCTGGTAGTCAGGCACGCTGCCTGCCGTGTATTCGCGCACCAGCTCGCGTATCTCGTCTGGGGCAAGCTCGCGCCCCTCGCGCTTGCGGTCCAGGAGAAGCTTAACTGTCATGGCAACCTACCTTCCTTTCCGCGGCGGCGCAGGCCGCCGTCAGCTTTCGAGCAGCATGTCCACCTTCGGCGTGAGCGGACGCCCCCGCAGAAAATCGCCACCGGCGAGCTCGCGCGCGCCATCGGCCTTGAGCGCATTCAGCAGCAGCACGCCGTCGCCAGTACGCACCACCGGCCCACGCTCCATGATTGAAACTACTGTGCCTGGCAGCTCTGCGCGCCAGGCGGGATTGATCTGGTCAGTCTTGAGGAACTCTACGCCCGTCACAACAACGCGCCCCGTGTTGCCCTTGCGGCGGAAGCGAGAGGGAAGGAATGTGTAGCAGCCGGGCCAGGGAGTGTAGGCGCGAAGAAGGCGCTCGATGTCGCTAGAGCGGCGGCGCCAGTCGATGAGGCCATCGGTCTTCTTGATCTTGTGCGCGAAGGTGGCCTTCGCGTCCTCCTGCTCGATAGGAACGGGCAGCGTGCCGGCATCGAGCAACTTGAGCGTCTTGGCTAGCGTCACGCCGCCCGCGATGGCAAGTCGGTCCATCAGCGAATCGCCCGTGTCGTCGGAGTAGATGGGCTCCACGGCCTTTCTAAGGATCGGGCCGTCGTCCATGCCCATTCCCATGCGGATGATCGACACTCCGGTGAGCTCGTCGCCGGCGAGCAGGGCCGCAGTCACTGGAGCGGCGCCTCGGTACTTGGGCAGCAGCGAGAAGTGGCAGTTCACGCAGCCGTGGCGGGGGAGAGTGAGAATATCCTCCTTGAGGAACTGCCCGAATGCGACGACGGCGATCACGTCAGGACGTCGCTCGCGAATCCACGCCACAGCTTCCGGCGCATTGACGTTCTCTGGGGTTATACAGTCAACGATACCGCGCTCCTTGGCATAGCGGCGGCAAGGACACGGCGTGAGGTCGCGTCCGCGTCCTGCCGGGCGGTCTGGCTGCGTGACGAGCCCCACCACCTGCAGACCGGGCAGGCGCAGTATGGCGTGAAGGCAAGTGGCCGACGCCTGTGATGATCCCATGAACACTATTCTCATATGTGCATCCCTCCTTTTTATTCTCAGAGTCCCGGAAAGTCAAGCGTGGCGAAATAATCCGCAAGCGTCTCTGCCCTGCGTATCATGCGGAACGAGCCGTCCTCCTGCAGCAGCAGCTCTGCGCTGCGCAGCTTGCCATTGTACTGGAATCCCATCGCGTGACCGTGAGCGCCGGCGTCGTGCAGGACGACTAGGTCGCCAGGCTCCACAACCGGAATCTCGCGGTCGATCGCGAACTTGTCGTTGTTCTCGCAGAGAGAGCCCGTGACGTCGCACTTCATCAGCGGCACTCCAGGCTCCACGCCCGGGAAGTTGTACGTGGTTCCGGCCTCGCCGTACTTCGGCACGGAGATGTGGTGGTATGCGCCGTAGAGGGCGGGACGCATCAAGTTGGCCATGCACGCGTCGAGCCCCACGTAAGTCTTATACGTGCGCTTCACGTGGCGCACGCGAGAGACGAGGTAGCCGTATGGACCCGTGATGCAGCGGCCGCACTCCATGTAGAGGCGCAGGTCTGGATGCCCCTTCGCGATGAGATGCGTGCGGTACGCCTCTTCGATGCCCGCGCCGATCTTCTCGAGCGGCTGCTCCACCTGGTCGGGCTTGTATGGAATGCCAACGCCGCCGCCGATGTTCACGAACTCGAACGTGATGCCCACGCGCTCCGATATCTTAACGGCGAGGTCGAAGAGGAGCGTTGCGGTGTCGATGATGTACTGCGGGTCGAGTTCGTTCGAGGCCACCATGGTGTGGAGGCCGAAGCGCTTCACTCCCTTCGCCTTGAGGATGGCGTAAGCCTCGAAGAGCTGGTCTGTGGTGAAGCCGTATTTCGCCTCCTCGGGCTTGCCGATGATGGCGTTGCCGCCCTTGAGCGGACCAGGATTCCAGCGACAGCACACGAGCTCGGGCAGCGATCCGCACGCGCGCTCAACCGCGGCGATGTGAGTGATGTCGTCGAGGTTGATGATTGCGCCCATCTCCATCGCGCGGCGGAACTCCTCGTCGGGCGTGTCGTTTGAAGTGAACATCACGTCCTCGCCCGTGTTTCCAACCTTCTCCGCGAGCACAAGCTCCGCCATGGAAGAGCAGTCGCTGCCGAATCCCTCTTCGCGCAGTATCTTCATCAGGTGCGGGTTGGGAGTAGCCTTGACGGCGAAATATTCGTGAAAACCGGCATTCCACGCGAATGCGGCCTTGAGACGGCGCGCGTTCGCGCGGATGGCGGCCTCGTCATACACGTGAAAAGGCGTTGGATATTTTTGGGACAGCTCCTCAAGCTGTTCGTTTGTAAACGGAAGTTTCTTCATGACCCAAAAGTATATCAAAAACACTCCGTCGCGTCTAGCACCCGAAACAGAGGATCGATGGCCATGAAAACACGCAGCATTGTGCTTAGAATGCTGCAATCAAGCAAGGGTCATCATAGTTTTCCCTAAAGTGTTCTTTCGGCCGCTTCGACGATGTGCCTGCACAAAATGGCCGTCGTCACGCTCCCGACACCTCCCGGGACAGGGGTAATCGCCTCCACAATGGCGCTTGCCGCATTGTAATCAACGTCCCCTCGCGTCACCCCTGTCTTGTCGACATTGATGCCTACGTCGACAACGATCTGGCCCGGGGAAAAGAATCTTTCATCAATGGCTTCCGCCTTCCCTATGGCCACGACGAGGATATCAGCGCAACGACACTCCTTGATCAGGTCTTTTGTTTTCGAATGGCACATGGTGACGGTCGCGTTCCGGTTTTGAAGCATGGCGGCGACCGGCTTCCCGATGACCAAGCTCCGCCCGAGGACGGTGACTTTCTTGCCCTGCAGTGATATTCCGTGGCGGTCCAGTATTTCAATGCATGATTCCGCCGTGCAAGGCGGATATCCCATGTCGATTCCCGCAAACACGCCTGCAAGAGAAGCGTAGGTCATTCCGTCGACGTCTTTTTCTGGATGCAGAAGCCTGCAGACTTCCGAATCCAGCGCCTCGTCCGGCAAAGGGCGGAACACGAGGCAACCATGGATGCAGTCATTCTGGTTCACCCTCCTCACCGCTTCAGGCAGTTTGTCGGTGCATGAACTCGCCTCCAAGACGGTCGTCTCCACCGAGATGCCGAGTTCGCGGCAGTGCTTTTGCAAGCTACGTTCGTAGCACAAATCGTCATTGTTGTTTCCAACCCGTATTATCTCAAGCCTGGGAAATGTGTTTCTTGCCTTCAGCGCCTCTATGCGCATTGCCAATTCTTCCTTTATGGCCGATGCGACTTTTCGTCCGTCCAGTACCCTTGCCATGTGCCACCTCATTTGGTCAGTTGTTCGCGAACGGATTCTATGATCCGATCTGCAATCAGGCCATACTTCTCAATCCGCGCGGCGACGCTTTCGTTGATCTGCGCGGCCTTGTCTCTATCCTGCAATGTCTTCGTGTTGACGTAGACATTCATGGAAGCGCTTTCCATTGCCGCCTTGCACAATATCGCCCCGCATCCAGTATCTGAAAGCAGCATTCTGTTACCCTTCTCAAGAATGGAGCGAAGAAGCTCAAGCGCCTGACAGCAGGCTTCGATCATTCCAAGCGGTGCATCGCATGCATTAAGCGTGGCCGTCTCCAGTTTCTCTCTGCGGGCTGCTTCGGACTTGGGCATGGCATAGACATCAGAGAGGATGATAAACGCCTCTGCGTCCGCATCCATGAGCTTCAGCAGTTTCATCCGTATTTCTTCCGCCTGATTCCGGATAGTGGTGACTTCTGCTTCCACTGAAGAGTATTTCGGCTTCCCGATAGTGTAGTTGGCAACCATTGCGCACAGGGCGGCTCCCAAGGCTCCGGCCAATGCCGATGCGCCGCCACCTCCTGGCACCGGATTCTTAGATGCCAGCATCTTGGAAAAATCGAGACAACTTTTTTCAGAATGCTTTTCCATTGATTCTCCTCGCTGCCTTTCCGCGGGCAGATGTGCGTAGTATAGCATTTCCAGATTCCGTGCGCAACGCATCGTTTGGGAGAGCAGACTTTCTATTATCTCAGAAGTTCAAGTCTCAATTTTGAGTACGAATCATTGGGGACATCCGCATCAGGGCGCAGATTCCATCCAGTTAGCACACCGGTCATGACATGATCATGTTTATTCATCCGGCAAGTCTCATAATCTGACTAGGATGCGGGCTGGGTAACGCCCGCGCCGGAGAGGACGCTTATGCCATTGCCGGTTTTTCTGGCCTGTATCTGCGTGGAGATACGGTCTTCAAGCTCCTTCACATGCGAGATGATGCCGATTGTCTTCGCGCCGTCGCGCTGGAGATTTTCGAGCGTCGAAATGGATACATCGAGCGTCTTCTCGTCAAGCGTGCCGAACCCCTCGTCGAGGAACAAGGTCTCCACATTTAACGTGCCGGCATTGAGCCGCGAAAGGCCAAGAGCCAGCGCAAGCGACACCTGGAAGCGCTCACCGCCCGAAAGATTCGTCACAGGACGCTTCTCGCCACCAGAACGCCGGTCAACGATCGTCGGCAACAGCTGCGCGGCGTCTGGCCCGTCAACATCCCATGTCATCACATACCGGTCGTTCGTCATCGGCGCCAAGTATTCGTTGCCGATCTCGATCAGATTGGAAAGAGTCACACCCTGCGCATACAGCTTGAAGTTTGCGCCGCCTCCGCCACCAAGCTCACTGTTCAGCGCATCCCAACGCGTCAGCTCGTCGCGTAGATCCCCTAGTTTCTTCTCCAAAACCGCAGCCTTTTCCCTCCGCTCCGCGTCGGCTTTCAGTTCCCCTTCCTTGTGCAGCGTTTCCTCGTTGAGACTGTCATACAGGGCTTTCTTCTCGTCCAATTCGGAGGCGACGACATCCGCCTGACTCGTCGACGGCGTCTTCTTCCCAAACTCCGCGTACCGCTTTTCCCAATCGCCCTTTCTTGTCTTGAATGACACGACTTCATTGTTGAGGTTCTGCTTTTGACGCTGGACGCGTTCAATCTCCCGCTCGTCCCAGCAGGCCGTCTGCCAGTCCGCCTCGTCGACGAAGCCGGCCTCGTGGCAGCGATTGAGAAACGCGGCGGCGACTTTCGCGGATTCCGCCGCGCGTTCGACTGCCATCTTCTCGGCGTCCTCCTTCTCCTCGATTCCCTTCTCAAGGCTCGTATTTGCGGCGGCAAGCCTCTCTCGGGCTTTGGCAAGAGCGGCGGAGGCATTTTCCTTTGCCGTCTGCAGTTTCTTCTGATAGATATCAGAGCTGCCTTCAATTCCACAGCGACTTCTCTCCGCGACAAGTCCGTCATGTTTTGCAACTACATTTGCGACCTCGCGCTTGGCAGACTCAACGTCTTCTTCCAGTCTAGGGAACTCCAGTTTCGCCTTTTCCACCGTACTACGCCATTCGGCGATCTTCGCCTCTCCTCCATCGACAACCTTCTGGAGCTCCGACTGCTTTTTCCGCCAGGCATCTTCCAGCTTCTGGCAGTCCGCCTGCGCTTTCTGCAGCGCCTTGGTGGCGTCGAGGTGTCTGGCGCTGGTTGCCGTCATCATGTCCTTGACGGCGTCCCTCTGTATCACCGCGGCGTCATACGCCTTCTTCTTTTCATCTGGCTTGGGAACCTGACCCTCGCAGAATGGGTGCTCCTTAGCGCCGCAGAGCGGGCACTCCTCGCCTGGACGCAGCATTGCCCGCTTATCCGCGAGCGACTCGATGCTCTTTGCAAGGGTCCACGCCTCCATTGCAGCATTTACCCATCCTTGCAGTTCCTCCTTCCGCTTCTCCCAGTCCTCCTTCGCCGCTGCAGCGGCCTCGCCTGCGGTTAATTCGGCCTGCCGACGCGCCTCGACGGCATCATTCGCAGCAGCAATTGCCGCTGGCGGATTTGCGAGGTCATTTTGCGCCTGTATAATCTTTGCCGTCTCCTTCTCTATGTCCGACAGGTTTTTGGCTACGCCGCTCTTTACCTCAGCAAGCTTCTTCTCAGCCGCGGATTTCTGGTCGTTGGCGTGAAAGATATTCTGATCTTCCAGTGCGATCTGATTGTCAAGCGCTCGCGCCCGTTCAATTCGCGGCATCGCCTCCTCAAGAGCCGCACTTGCGTCAGCCGCGACGCGAGCTGCCGCTTCTTCGTCTTTCGTGGCCGTGTCGAGCCGTGCTTGAAGACCGGCAATTGCCGCAGCACGCAATGCCGCCTCCCTCGCCGCGTCTTTTGCCGACTTCTCGGCTCCTCGCCGAATCTCGAATTCCGCCATCAGCCTGCGGGCTTTCAAAGCCTGCTCTTCACGCTGCACGTCAGGCGCTAGAAGCGTCTTCCGCGATTCAAGCCTCTCATTCTCACGTTCAAGACGGTCCTTCTCATCCTGAAGATTTCTAGATTCCTTATGCCAGGCGTCTTCGGCGGTAAGGGCGTCCAGCTCCTTCTTCACGGCCTGCGTCTTTTCTCGCAGCTCCACCACTCTCGCCTCTTCGGCCGCGCGCGTCTCGGCGTCCATCGCCTGCGCACCTCTGAGTTCGGCCTCTTTGTTTCCTACTTCTCTGGAAATGTCCTGCCATCTGGCGTGGATCGCCGCGCCGATTTTCGAGTAAATGTCTGTTCCGGTGGCCTGTTCAAGGATTGCGGAACGTTCTCTATCCGCCGCCGCGCCGGAAGCGGCCAAGAATTGATCAAACTTTCCCTGCGCAAGCATTGTGGTGCGAAGGAACTGGTCGAAGCTGGAGATTCCGATCAGTTCTTTGATCTTCTGCTGAAGCTCCCTCGGAGTTCCTTCGACTTCCTTGAAATCACCTGTCTCCTGAAGCTTCGCCAGAGAACGCTGAACCGCGCGGAACGGGGTATTTGCCTCTCTGCCCTGCCTCTGCACCGTACGCTGCTGTTCCAACCCCGCGCGGAAGATCCCCTTCGTACACGAGAAAGTGACCTCTGCGCTGCATGCCCTCTGCCCGCGAGTCATAACCTCATTGTGCGTTTGCGCAATATCCACGCGCGCGGTGCGCCCGAAGAGCGCAAGCGTGATCGCATCGAGGATAGACGTCTTTCCCGCGCCTGTGTCGCCGGCGATAAGGAAAAGACCGTCCCGAAAATCCGGCGACGTGAAGTCGATCTCCCACCTGCCGGCAAGGGAGTTTATGTTCTGGAATGCCACCTTGAGGATCTTCATGCCACACCTCCATCCACCTTTTCTGCGACCTCGTCAAAAAGCTTCATGTACTCGGAAATCTTGACATCTCCGTAATTTCTGCTGCTTGTCCTGAGCTTCCGTTCGGCAATGTCACGTGGCTTCAACTCCTGTATGCGTCGCCCTTCAAATGCCTTGAGGCCAGCCGCCGCCGCATTCACCGGACGCATGTCGTTCTCTTCAAGAACGCGTGTCTCTGTGTCCCGAACGAGTCCGCGGAACTCCTCCCAGAAAGAACGCGCTTCACCCTCGAAGTCCTTCAGCCTCAGGCGCACATAGCGCAACTTGTCCTTGTCCACAACCAGTTCGCCAAGCCTGGCTCGCACCTCTTCTGGCTTGCCCTCCAAGGTGAGAATGGGAACCGTCTGCGGAACCTCTATCTGCCGCACATCTGGCGGTTCGCCTTTGGAGGCAAACGTGACCACGTTCACGTATTTCGCTCCCTTCGCCTCGTCGAAGCTCATCCTGAGCGGCGAGCCCGAGTAGAACATCTTCGCTTCGTGCCCTTTGACAGGCTGCGGCTTGTGGAGATGGCCGAGCGCCACATAGTCTGCGGCATCGAGCGGCGAGACGTCGTATGCGTCGATTCCACCGATGCGGCGGCCACGTTCGGATTCGGCGTCGGAAAGTTCCGCGTTCGCCGCAGTGCAGTGTCCCGTTACGACGAGCGGCACATTCGAAGCCTTCGCGCGCGCGGCGGCGATCACGTCGGTGTAATGACGGCGCCAGCCAGCGGCTATGCGCGCCTCGCGCGTGGCGTTGTCATCGACCTCGTCCGCACCAAAGTTGGCGAGCTCCGCCTCGTACATGAAAGGCACGGCGGCCACCACAAGGCCAGTGACGCCGCTTGAGTCCTTTACCTCAACGATCTCTCCGGAAACGGCATCGCCGCCCTGCGCGCGCGCTACGACCGAAATGTCCAGCTCGCCCAGCAGATTGGCCGGAGCTGCGAGAAGACCTGCGTTGTCGTGGTTGCCTGCCACCACAACCACCTTGCCGCACGCACCTGACTTCACCACCCTGGCAAGAAAACCGTAGTAGAGCTTCTGGGCTGCGGGCGATGGCGCCTTAACGTCAAAGACGTCCCCCGCAAGCACCAATGCATCCGGCTTCTCGCTCTCTATGAAATTCAGAAGCCACTCAAGAAACTCTTTCTGCTCTTCCGAGCGGTCTTCCTCGTGAAGCCTGGCGCCGAGGTGCCAGTCGCTTGTGTGTATAATCTTCATTCTATGCACTCCTTGATAAGCGGCTTTTGAGGTCACGCGGGACGCCTTCCACTACGATGGCCTACACATTATAGAACTTCCCCGAGAGCATCTCCTTACTGTCCCTGTTGGAAAAAACGCCGATGACATGTTGTATCGTTCGAGCTAATTGCAATACCCTCCACCATTGAAACATACTTATTGCTTTCGCTGCTTTGAGTTTCGGAGTCTTTGATTAATTGAGACTTTTTAAAGATTATTCTAATTCTCCCAAACTCCTAAACTCCCAATAGCGATAGCAAGAAAGGTTTTGCGTGTGGTTAGCCACCTATTTCATAACAATGTCGATTTCGGCTATGGCAACGCGGTCGTTCGCCTCTACGGCGTGGGTGGCCGTGAAGCGGAAATAGCGGGCCTTTACGGGCGTGGCGAACATCACGCGCTGGCGGACCGGATTCGCCACGATGTTGCCGAACTCGCCGGCCGCCACCTTGGTCCAGCTTCTGCCGTCCTTCGAGACGTGGAACTCGTATCCGTCCACCATTCCATGCCTGCATCCGTCCATGCGCGGCACATAGTCAAAGCCATGCATCATCAGCTCCGCGCCGCAGTCCACCGTGAAGCTCTGCGGCGGCGGCAAAGGCTTGGCGCCCGCCGCGTGCGAATGCCAAAGCGTCTGGTGGTTGCCGTCGATCGCACTTGACGCATTCCGCGGCGCGGCACACGTTTCGTCGACAATGCGCCAGCCTGACTTGTCGTACGTGTCGGCCGCACGCATGACTTCGCCCGCCACTTCCTTAGCACGGCGAAGAGCAATCGTAAGCACCTTGGGCGGCGCGATGCCGTTCAGCGTCACGCGGACGCGTGAATATGTTACCGACGGAACTCGCGCAAGGCGACGATACCCCACCGTGGTGCCGCGAGCCACCACATTCCATCCTCCTTCGCCGTCCGGCGCCTCTACGGTGAAGGACTCCACCAACTGCCCTTCTTCGATCTTCTCCTTGATGTCCACGCAGTTGAACACTTCCTTCTCATTCAGCTCGAGCTCAATCACGAGCTTGTTCCCGTCGCGCCTCTCGACCACCTTCGCGCCCTTCGCGAAGTCGCGAGAGTTGAAGTCGCGCACCCATTCGCCGAATTCCGCGAGCCTCTTCACGTCGTCTTCGCACACGCGCCCCTCAACATCCGGCGCAATGCCGATGTTCATCACGGCCCCGCGCCCAACCGTCTCAAAGTATATCTTCACGAGGCGGGCGAGCGACTTCGGCTTATCGTTCGCGTGCCAGTACCATCCTCGCCTTAGAGGGAAGTCTGCCTCGGACGGTACCCATTTCATTTCGCCGTCCAATCCTCTGTGGGCATACCACCAGGTGTCGGGGCTCACCCCGCTCTCGTTGCCGCACCACACCGAAGACCATCCGCCCATACCCCCGCCGAACGCGATGGACATCGGATGCTTCGCGTGCATAAGCTCCAGCAGCTCCGGATAGCGGTAGTAGCCGCCCGGTATCGACCTGCGCTCGCCCTTCTCCCCGTTTACGCCGCCATACCATCCAGTGCCGCCGTTCGCGCCGTCTAGCCACATCTCGCACAGCTCGCCGTAGTTGTCCATCAGGTCGTTCCACTGCGCGAAGAAGTAGTCCACGTACGCAGGCGTCGCGTACGAGCCCTGGTGCCTGTCCCACGGCGAAAGGTACACTCCGAACTTCATTCCATTCGCGCGGCAGGCATCGGCGAGCTCGCGCACGAGGTCGCGTCCCGTATTTGGGGCAGGCACCGCGGCCATCGAATATTCGAGGTTGTTCGTGGCGGGCCAGAGGCAGAAGCCGTCGTGGTGCTTAGCAACAAGAACGACGCTCTTGATCTCCGCCGCCTTCATGGCCTCGGCCCACTGCGCGGGGTCGAGCCTCTTGGCGGTGATCTTCGACGGCGGCACGTTGCCAAATCCCCACTCCTGGCCGGTGTAGGGGTTGAGCCCCCAGCATACGAGCGCCATGATCTCGCGCGCCTGGTATTGAAGATGCGCCTTGGTGGGCCGAACGGACGCATCCGGCTCGCCGTTTCTCGGAGAAGGTCTGGGGGCTTCGTAGGTGAACACAAGTTCACCACCAGCCGCAATCTCCGCGTGGCGCAGGAAGAGCGGATCGTGAGGTTTGCCGTTGAGTGTTACCGTCTTAACGCGGCTTCCAGGCGCATATCCAACTGCGCGGATCGTGAACGCCTTTCCGCCGGGCGGCCTGATGGTGATCTTAGGATACGTGCTTCCGTGCATGATGTACACGTCCTGACCCGCGACTGGGAAGAAGCCAAGCCTGATGAACACCCACAGCGAGCACATAGCGCCGGAGTCGTTGTCGCCCGGCAGATTCTCGCCCTTGAAGAGAGCCGCCGTCTTCGCCGCCCACTTCGCCGCGAGGTCGCCCCTTCCCACATACGCGTAGAGCCACGGCACGTGGAAGCTGGGCTCGTTCGAGAAGTCAACGAGCCCATTGTCAAGCGCGTACGTGAGCCTGCGCTCGAAGCCGTCCTTGCCGCCGCAGCGCTTGATCATCTCGGGCACGTCGTGCGGGACAAACAGCGAATACTCCCAGCAGTTGGCCTCGTAGAAGTCCTTGTTGAATCCGCCGCGCGGATCGGTCTTGGAGAAAGAACCGTCGGCATTGCGTCCGCGAACAAACCCCCTTACGCCGCTCTTCGCGTCGAGGGCCGCGTCGTCCCACACGTTCTTCCAGTTGCCGGAGCGCGCGCGGAACTTCTCCGCAAGTTCCTTTTCGCCAAGCCCTTCGAGCACTTCGGCGCAGCACCAGTCCTCGTAGGCGAAGTTCATCGTGGCGGAGCCGGACTTGAACCTCGGGCAGTAACCTCCCCTTTCTCCCACCGGCACATAGCCTTTCGTGCGGTATCCCTCCGTGCGTCCGTTCCAGCGGCCACGCAGTAGCTTCGCCACGCGCTTCCAATCAATTCCGGGAATCTTCTTCGCCCACGCGTCTGCAACGATGCAGTCCGCCTCGTCGCCTCCCGCGCCGATCTTGAACTCTTTTCCTGACGTGCGGCACGAAGTGCATTCGCCCGTCGCCTCGAAGCGGTCGGCGAAGGAGTTCACGTTCGCCGCCAATGTGGCGGGATCGATGATCGACTTGAGCGGCCAGTAGGTGCGCCATGTGTCCCACAGCGTGTAGTGGTCGTCCCAGCCGAGACCGTCCGCCGAGCGGTCGCGCGGCTGTATGAAGGTCTCCATGAGAAGCGAGTAGAACTTGCGCCTCTCGGCGTCGTCAACGCCTTCTATGTCGATGCAGGCGAGAGTCGTTTCCCACTTGGCCTTGGCCGCGGCGGCAATATCGTCCAGACTTCGCCCTGCGAGCTCGCGGACGAAGTGCTCCTTCGCGCGCTGCTCGGAATGGAACGATACGGCGATGCGGTGCAACCCCGTCTTCACGTCCACCTCCGAGTAGGCCCAGCAGCGGTACGGGGCGGGATTCCAGTTGCCGGTGAATTCGCCGGACTTGTTCAGACAGTCGCTCTTCGCGATCTTGCATTTTCTGTCGAGCGGCAGCGCCACGGGTGTGCCGTCCGCCTTGCGCACATGGTAGATCGCCCCGTGCGCAGTGGCCGATACGTCCACGAGCAGGCCAGACTTCTTCATCCTCGTTCTCAGGCGGTACGGATGAGATTCAAGTATCTCCATGTCGTCCGGCTCGAACACGTAGCGGAAGATGCCGTAGCTCGGCGTGCCGCCCGTGCCCTGCGCGTGCAGCTGCGAAAAGCCCACCACCTTGTCGCCCGGCCACCAGCCGCTCGTTGGCGGACCAAACCCGTGGCGCGCGCCCTTGGGGCGGACATGTTGCGTTGGCCACAGCGAGTCGGGCGAAGGATGCACCGACCCGTGCGGAAGGCTCGGCCCAAGGATGTCGCTTCCGTACGAACGCGCAGTCCCGAAGCGCGTGTCGGCAAGTTCGGCAGGGCTCTTCGTGCCCGCATTAACGAAAAACGCGGCGCCGCACGCCGCGATGCATATAGCAAAAACTACAACCCTCTGGCTGCACAGCTTGATTGTCATGTCAGAAACCCTCCCTATCATGCGCGTCAAGTTCCAAGGCCACCAACTATTCCGGCGCCGTGGATTATCACATCAGCAACGATCACCACCGCCTGCCACAGGCAGGATACGGCTGCTCCAATCAGATTTCCCATCTTAGCGCCTCCTCTTTCTTTACGTTGGCTGTAGCCTCGTCGATCTTCGCGGCAATCTCCTCAGGATGCTCCTCGGCGTAGCGGCGGCGTGCCTCGTCGATCTCGCGAAGCACGCGGTTCTCCTCCTCGCGCTTGGCGCGGATGGCGGATTCGCGCGCGCGCCATTCGGCGTCGGTGGCATACGGATCCACCTGCACAAGCACTTCGTTGAACTTGACGTCCGCCATAGCAAGAAGCCAGAGGATGGAATTGAACCCCTCTTCGAGCGTTGCGAAGTTGAGCGATGCCTGGCCCGTGCGGAACGCCTCCACGATGCCCGTTCCCGCAGGTGCGAGGTTCGCCATCCACGGCAGCATCCCCGCGCGTTCGAGGGCGATCACTATCGATGGACACGATGCCACCACTTCGCTTGCGATGTACGCGAACACCTCGGCCCAGTTGTCCACAGGCATGGTGCGGCCGAAGATGTTTAGCAGCAGCGGGCGCCGCGGCAGGAAGTCCTGCGCCCCTCCCACGAGCGTCATCACGCGGTAGCGCGGCGAAGGGTGCGACTGCTGGAAGCGCCTGGCCGTGCGGCTGAACGCCTTGAAATAGCGATGCGGGTCAGCGCACCATTCGCGGGCCGTACGGTCCTTCTCTGCAAGTTCGCGCGCGTCCATCTGTCACTCTCCCAGCGTTGTCACGAAAACCGTTCCGCGCGCGGGAATGGAGGCGGCGCAGTTCGCCGGCACGAGAACGCTCCTGCGCTCGCCCACGATGTAGAGCGCCGTGAAAGTGTCGGGGCGGGCAGCCACCTTCACTTCGCCGTCTGCCTCCACAGAGCGGAAGCAGAAGAAAGGACACGTCACCGTCTCGCGCGATTCAGGCGTAGGCAGCGTGTAGTCGATGGCCTTTAGCGCGGAGGCGACGTGCAGTTCGCGCGGCTTGCCGTTGGCGTCCACGCGTCCCCAGTCGTAAAGGCGGAACGTGGTGTTGGAGCTCTGCTGCACCTCGTAGAGAACCACATCCTCGCCAATGGCGTGGACGAGTCCGCCGGGGATGAAGAGCGTGAGCCCGGGACGCGCCTGATGGCGCACGAGCGACTCCTCGAACCTGCCGCTCTGCACGTTTTCGGCGACGGTCTCGGAAGTTGTACCCGGCTTGAGCCCGGCGAAGATCGGCCCGCCGCCCGATATGACGCGCCACATCTCGGTCTTCGGCTCGCCGCCCGTGAGCGGCTGCGTGGCCTCGCTTGGATGCACCTGCACGCTGAGTCGGCTGCGCGCGTCGATCACCTTGAAGAGCAGCGGAAATGAAGTCGCGGAAGGCGCGCGCTCGCCCATGAAGGCGCGGCCGAACTCGGCGGCGACATCGTCGAGCGTGCGGCCTGCAAATGCGCCTTCGGCCACGACGGACGGCGACGATGGATGCCCAGATATCACCCAAGCCTCCGAGCCCCATAGCGCGTCGTGGCGGTTTTCAGCGAAGGTTAGTGGATAAAAACGTTCCATGGCATTGGATTGGAGCCGGCAGAGGGATTCGAACCCCCGACCAGCGGTTTACAAAACCGCTGCGCTACCACTACGCTATACCGGCGTTTGATTTGTTGAAAGTATATCAAAAATGATGGCAAAAGGCAATGTCCGATTTTCACCCGCAATTCGTCAGGGCGCATCTGCGTAATTCGCCGCCGAGCCTTCTGATGATTGGAAACAACTATCTGAAACAACTTGCCTTTGGCGCACGGGCTAACTCGCCCGTGCCCATTTGCCGACTTTGGAACGGATTCCCGTCTGCGGGCGAGTTGATGCGCCTGTCGCGAAGCGATCAGGTTGGGTGAGCGCGAAGCGCGAACTGCGAAGCAGCCGCAAGGCCCCGCGCCCGCGCCCCTCTTTCAAAGTTGTTTTTGCCAGTTGTTCTGGTTGTTTCCAATCTCAAAACGCATGGATGAAAAACGCAGATGCGCCCAATCACGGCGATTTCAGATAGTTGAGCAAGGTCCAATTTCGTATTGAGTTTCCGCCCCCTATTGACAAACAGGCCGATTTTTGAGATACTACACTTGCCGCGCCATAAGGCGGGCAGGGAGTGTCGATG
>Ga0310695_10004612_pt1 | contig 25116 bp, 20 predicted proteins | sample RumenRJG_04DNA_FD_203882 | JGI IMG/M metagenome (GOLD analysis project Ga0310695, IMG submission 203882) | Bovine rumen microbial communities from Lethbridge, Alberta, Canada - RJG_04 (v2) (version 2) | ecosystem: Host-associated > Mammals > Digestive system > Stomach > Rumen | place: Canada...
TATTATATTTCCTGCAAGTGACAAGTGTTCATTTGCAGCGATCATATATTTAGGGGTATAGCTCAGTTGGTAGAGCAGCGGTCTCCAAAACCGCGTGCCGAGGGTTCAAGTCCTTCTGCCCCTGCCACTCAGACCTTCAAAAATGGCTTATCTAAGCCGTTTTTGAGGGTTTTCTTTTTTGGCTTAAACCCATTTCTAACGAGCTATACCCCGATTTCTAACACTTTTCTAACACTTTTCTACGCTTTTTGAAAAATTTTCCTAACGGCTTCTAACGCAGCAACATTTTCTAAGCACGATCACCTGACTGAAATCATATCGTTGATCACATTTGCCACCATCTTTTTCTGCGCCTGATTTGTGTGCGCATAGAAGTTCAGCGTGGTCGTCGGACTGCTGTGACCCAGCCAGTTGGCGACGTTGACGATCGACACATTCTGCTCGAGCAGATTGCTCGCCGTGCTGTGCCGCAGGTCGTGCAGGCGCACCATCGGCAGATCGCTGTTTTTCAGAATATTGTGGAAGCTTCTTGTCAGATAATTCGGCTGAATCACCTTGCCGTCTGCCCAAGTGCAAACATAATCGCTTTTGTAATAGTAGCAACCCATCACCCTTGAACGCTCGATTTGCTGCTCCTTCTGCGCCATCAGCAAGTCGTATGCCTGTTGCGTCAGCGGAAGCACTCTGCGGCTACTTTCATTCTTCGTGGTGTCTACATAGCTTCCTCCGACACACTGCTGCAAGGTCTCCGCAATGGTAATGGTGCGTTTTTCAAAGTCAACGTACTCCCATCTCAATCCGAGCACTTCACTCCTGCGGAATCCATAGATGGAACAGAGCTGCACCGGCAATTCAATGACCGTGCCTTTGATCAAAATCATTAGCTGCTCCAACTGCTTCGGCGTTAAGTACTTCGCCTTGAACTTCGCAGGCGACGGCGATTTTGCCGCGCTTGCTGGATTATAAACAAGCAGCTTGTCGTGGATCGCGTCGGACAGCGCCTTGCTGATCGTTTGGTGATGGTGCTTGACAGTGGTGGAAGATAAACCTTTCTCCTTTAAGGATTTATAATAATCCTCAAGATGAACCGGACACAGCTGCTGCAGCCGTATCTTTTTCTCCCGAAAATACGGGATGATATGGTTCTTCATGTTGCCCTTATACGAGCGGAAGGTATTCGGTCTGACTTCCTTTTCGATCTTCGGCAGCCATCTTTCAAAGTAGTCGGCTAACAAAATATCGTTCGCATTGCCGTCAAGCGCGTTCTCGGAATACTTGCTGATCTGCTGTTCCAAAAACTTCTCGGCTTTCTTTTTGTTGCCTCTGGCGTTGTACCCTGTCGGTATCCATTTTGGTTTGCGTTTTCCGTTAATGTCTTTCATGTTGAGAACGGCGTACCACTTGCCGTTCTTCTGTTGGATGCTTCCTGTAATAGCCATAATTCGCTCCTTTCTCGGCTACACAGTCAATCAATCGCTGATTTAATTATACCTCTTTGCCGCTATTCTTATTTCTTTATTAGAAATTCAGCTACGTATTTTTTCGGTACAATGTAGCGCTTCCCCACCTTGATTGACTTGATTTCTCCGTCTTTCAATAAAGCATACACTGCGTTCTTGCCTATCCGCAGCATTTGCCGGATTTCCTCGACGCTGACAACGTCGGGGTAAGAATCAAAAACTCCTTCCATTAACCTATCTTTTTTCATGTTTTCCTCCATATTATTACCAAATTCGACAAACAAGATGTGATATGATTTTTACAGCCCTCAATCCTGTTTGTTATGTGCTCATTCTACATCACGGGGAAGGAAAACACATTGAGCGAAAATTGACTGAAAATTGATATTTTGGGGAGGAAAGATTATGGAGCGATGTGATTTCTGCTCGGTTATGGCAATCATCAGAAAAAACATCGGTGAAAGCTATGACATCAGCCAAACAGATTTACTGTATGAGCTGTTTGCCGCCTTCGCCAACGATGAACAAAATTATGAATATGTCTTTGATAACGGACTGGTTTGCCGTTGGTTCAAAGGTGCAGCTAAAATCAGCCCACAGATTACCCGATATTACACAGACGAACATAATAAAAAGCGCTTATCCTCGGATATTGAAAAGAAAATCCTGCCGCTGATGGTTGACGGCGAAATGGCAGTTCGGGAAATCTACGATCTGGTGGTATATGACACAACCATTTCCGACGGCGTAAAACATAAACTGACCGCGGGATACCCGTTTTCCAACAGCAAAGAAAAAGCAGATTTCCTATGCGCTGTACTTTGCTTTTCTATGGAGCGAAATTTTATCAAGCGTGAGACCGGTAATAAAAAGCTCACATCTGGCAAAGCTCTTTCTCCAATTGTGAGAGATTATCTTTTCGGAGCTGACGCACCAAAGCCATGCCGATATTTCTGCGGCAGAGAAAGAGAACTGTCAGAGCTTCATTTTATGCTGAATGAGCATAGTAAAGTGTTTTTGCAGGGAATACCCGGTATCGGCAAGAGTGAGCTTGCCAAAGCTTACGCCCAAAACTTCAAAAAGGAATACACCAACATCATCTATATCAACTACTCGGGCAATTTGAGAAATGATATTGTAGATTTGGATTTCCTTGAAGATTTCAATGCCAATGAATCTGAAAAAGAGCGATTCAGAAGGCACCACCGTCATCTTCGCAGCCTAAAAGCTGACAGCCTGATTATCGTGGATAACTTCAACGCCATTGCGACCGATGACGAATTGTTGAGCGATGTCCTCGAATACTCCTGCCGTATCCTGTTCACGACGCGCAGTCGCTTTGACGATTATGACACCTACACCATTGAAGAAATGCCGGACGATGCACTGCTTGAATTAACGGGCAACCTATTCACGGATGCAGACAAATATCAAGCGATTCTGAGCGAAATAATTCATACGGTTCACGGTCACACCTTTGCCGTGGAACTGGCAGCGCGTCTGTTGGAGGTCGGACTGCTAAAGCCGAAAAAGCTATTGAAGAAGCTGAAAAAAGAAAAAGCTTCTATGGACAGCGAGGATAGAATCAACGCCAAAAAGGACGGCAAGAGCAGCAAGGCGACCTACTACAAGCACATCCATACGCTGTTTTCGCTGTACAAGCTGTCAAAGTCCGAAAAGGAAATCATGTGCAATCTCTCGTTAGCACCGAATAACGGTGTTACCTCAAACATCTTTGCGCTGTGGCTTAATCTCAAAAATCTGAATTTCATAAACGACTTGATTGAGAGAGGCTTTGTGCATACATTGCCCGGGCGAAGAATTGCCCTTCACCCGATGATTCGGGAGATCGCTATTGACGAAACAAATCCCTCTGTCAAACGCTGCTCTACCTTGCTGAATTCTATTCAGTTTATTTGCAGGCTGCACGGCAAAGATATCGCATATTATCATGAGCTGTTTGATATGGTGATATCCATCACGGAGCTGATTATCAACGACGACGCGAACGCTTATCTGCTCTTTTTGGAAAACGCATTTCCGTACATGGAGAATTATCACTGCTTCCGGCACATGAGGAAGGTGCTTGATGAAATGACTATGTTGCTGGCAGACGAATCTGTCGGAACCGTATCAGACCGCGCTTTGATTATGGATTTCCGCGCATATTTAGAGGAGGACAGTGCCAAAGCAATTCAATACGAAAATCAAGCCATTGACCTGATAAAAGAAATCAACGAAAACAACGCGCTACTTGTTTCTAACCTTTACGCTAATATTGCCGCTAATTATCGGGAAATCGGCGACAAACAGCTTGCCATGCGATATATGAAGAAATGCATAGACATCACACAACAATACAGCTTGGTAACGCATGACGGCATTTCTCGTGTTTACACCTATGCTCTTCTGCTCGCTGAAACGGGGCAGCCACAAGAAGCATTAGAGCTTTTGAAAATGCTGTGCCAACTCATTGCGGAGAACCAATCCGATAAGAGTATGGATTACGGCGCTACATTGGAAGTGATGGGAACGGTCTGTTTATACATGAAAAATTCAATCCAAGCGGAGATTTACTACAGGAAAGCCCTCGATATTTATGAGCTGCGCCTTGAATCGGATCCCGAACAAATTGAAGAAAAACGTCGGGAAATGGCACTGCTCCTGCAAGCCGTACATATTATGAATCAATGAATAATCGCAGTCACGCACTTCGGTGTGTGGCTGTTTTTTGTCAAAAAGCAGTCAATTCTCGGTCAATGTGTTTCCTCTTTACTTGCGTTACAATCACCGTGTAAGGTGGTGAGTACATTGACACATTTTCTGACTACGGATACAGCGCTTCCGGCGTATATGGCGTACCCGAAATTCCTGCTTGACATAACCGACATTAGCGAAACGGCAAAGCTCATTTACATCGTCCTGCTTGACCGTGCAAGGATTTCTCAGGCAAAAGGCGGTTGGACAGACGAGAACGGCAACGTCTTTATCTTCTACCCCATACGGGATTTGGCGAAGACAATCCACAAAAGTGAGATGTCGGTCAAAACAACGTTATCTGCGCTTGAAAAGCAGCAGCTTATTTTTCGCAGGCGTCAGGGCGTCGGCAAGGCGAACCGTATCTATGTAAAGCTCCCCGTCGACAGAAATCTTTCCGCGAGACAGACAGAAAACTGTCCTTCTGACGGAAAGAAAACTGTCTGTCACATGGAAAGAAAACTGTCCGGAAATAAAAATAAAGAGAGTAAAACAAATAAATCAAAAAGAAGGAGTAAAGCCTATGGCAAATTCCAAAATGTTTTTCTCTCTGATGGTGACATGGATTCTCTGCGCCGGACGGTGCCGCAGCTTTGGGAGTATATTGAACGTCTGTCAGCATATATGCAGTCCACCGGCAAAAACTATGCCGACCACGCCGCGACGATCCGATGTTGGTATGATCGTGACAATCCTGCTCAGCCTTCAAGAAATTATGATTGTGAGGATGATGAAAGCTTATGAGCTCTATCAACAAAATTCTCGGCGGACTGTTTCCGCACCGAGAACCAAAAGAAGACGAGTACATCAACAAAGCCGACGGGCTGATCTACTGCGCTAAATGTCACACGCCGCGTCAGTGCGTAATCCAACACGGCGACCGTATCGTTACGCCGCCGGTTATGTGCGACTGTCAGCGGATCGCGGAAGAAAAAGCGGAAGCCGCGTTTCAAAAACGACAAGAAGAATTTCGTATCGAGCGAATGAAGGCAAGCGGCTTGCAGGACAGGTATCTGCACGATTACACCTTCGCCAACGACAAAGGCTATAATCCCGAAATCGAAAAAGCCCAACGGTATGTGACCGAGTGGGCTATGATGAAGGAGAATTGTATCGGGCTTTTGCTGTGGGGCAATGTCGGAACCGGCAAGACGTTTATCGCCGCCTGTATCGCCAACGCTTTGATCGAAAATGGCGTTTCGGTTTTGATGACAAATTTCTCAAAAATCTTGAATTCGCTGTCCGGCATGTTTGATGTTGACCGCAACAAATTCATCGAAAGCTTCAATCGCTACAGTCTGTTGATCATCGACGACCTCGGTATTGAGCGCAATTCCGAGTTTGCGTTGGAACAGGTTTTCAATGTGATCGACAGCCGTTACCGCAGCAAGAAGCCGTTGATCGTCACAACCAATTTAACGCTTGACGAGTTGAAGCACCCGAAGGATTTAGCACACGCGAGAATCTATGACCGTGTTTTGGAGCGCTGCGTTCCGCTCAAAGTAAATCGCCAAAACATCCGACAGCTCAACGCGGCTGACACATTGCGATCTGCAAAGAAACTGTTTTCAACGGAGGAAGAAGTATGACTAAAGAAGAGTTACAAGTGAAGCACCGTTTGGAGGAAGCGCAAGCGCGGAATCGCCAAAAGGAGCGAAAAGCGCGAACGCGCAGATTGATTCAGGAAGGTGCGATTTTGGAAAACGTCTTGCCCGAAATCAAGAACATGAATCAGGAAGAAATCAAGAATTTTCTGTTGCAGCGTTTGTATTTTGGTAATAGGCAGCCGTGATTTATTTCCCGAAGGGCGCACTTACTCACCACTCGTAAAACGAATGGTGGTACTGCCTAATCGGCAGCCGTGCGCTCTCCGAGGGTTTACGGCTTATTGAAAGCCTATTTTTGAAAGGACTGTTGTTATGGCGATTTATCATTTAGAAGCAAAAGCCGTCAGTCGCGGCTCAGGGCGAAGCGCGGTTGCTGCTGCCGCATATATGAGTTGCTCCGAAATCCACAACGAATACGACGGCGTGACACATGACTTTACGCGCAAAAGAGGGCTTGTTTGGCAACAGATTTTTCTGCCGAAAAACGCGCCGCCTGAGTGGAAAGACAGAAGCATTTTGTGGAACGCAGTTGAAGCTGCCGAGAAATCCAAGGACAGCCGACTCGCGCGCGAATTAGTCGTCGCCCTGCCAATCGAGCTTGACAAAACGCGGTGGATAAAACTGCTGACGAAGTATATTCAAGAAAATTTTGTTGCAGACGGAATGTGCGCAGATGTCGCCATTCACGATACCGACGGTCACAATCCCCACGCGCACATTCTGCTGACAGTCCGACCTTTGGACGACAAAGGCAAATGGCAAAACAAAACCGAAAAGGAATATCTCTGTGTCAAAAACGGCGAAGAAAAAGGCTTCACTTCTTCGGAATTTGCATCGGCAAAAATAGAAGGCTGGGAGAAGCAATATCAATATTTTGTCGGTAAAAAGAAGGTGTACATGCCGCCGTCGGAAGCGGAAAAACACGGTTATGAACGCGTCAATAAATATCCCAAAAGCACACGTTTTGGGCGGCAAAATCCGATCGCTGCACGTTGGAACAGCGATGAGCAGCTTGTCGTGTGGCGTGAACAATGGGCGCAAATCACAAACAAATATCTCGATGAAGCCAACCGCGCCGACGCGCACATCGACCACCGCAGCCATGCCGCCAGAGGGCTTGAAGAACAACCGACAATCCACGAGGGGTATGTTGCCCGAACCATTGAGCAAAAAGGTTTTGTTGCCGACCGATGCGCCATCAACCGTCAAATAAAAGCCGACAACGCCCTTCTCCGCGAGCTAAAGGCTGCCATGAGAAAAATCACGCAGACCGTCAAAAACACGCTCCCTGCCCTCGCAGACGCGATGGAAACCCTGCGTGAAAAGATGATCGTCATCCGTTATCATCTTCAAGCCGGCAGCGCCATCGGACAAAAGACAAAGCGCCGCGTCCGCTCTGCAAAAGCGACCTTAGCCCAATACACTGCTGTCGCCGAGCAAATCACCGCCAAGAAAAAAGAACGGAAGGAACTTCAAAATAAAAAGAAGTCCACTCCTGTCCTGCGGATAACGATTCAGCGCGATTTTTCCCGTCAAATCGCCGAACTGACCGAAGAACTCGAAGAACTGAAATCCGAAAAGCAGCGCCTGCTGAACGAGCTAAAATGCGCCGACGATAAAGACATTCCAAAGGTGCAGAACGAGATCGCAAAGATAGAATCCACCCTCGCCACAATGGAAAAAGCAACCTCGGAGAACACCTCCAAGCTGCTGAAATTGCTGAGCCAATACAAGATTTACCGCGAAAAATCAAAATCCTTCAACCCCGCCGAATTCATGCGCGCACGCCTGACTCTCCGCCCGGCAAAAGAAAAATCCGCCGAAGCAAAACTCAAAGCCGCCTACGGCAAAAACTTCGATGAAGCGACATTCTACGCCGGCATCCGCGACACCGACACCGCCAACGCAGATCATCTTGCCGCGCAGCCAAACGATACAGCTTCTGCAACCCAGAACACCCACAAACCACATATCAAATGACAAAAGGCGTGCGCCTTAAAGATGCACGCCTTCGCATTACATCTCCTATGTACATAATTGAAAACAAAGTATTTGTTTATAATCAATAAGTTTGGGATACTAGAAAACAAAGCATATTTTTCATTTAACAATTGTTTGAATCTACAATGTACTCTTCCAATGGAGGAAGTCGGTCAACAATCGATTGGACAAAATCAGCCAATGTATTTACATCATCTAATTATTCTTCAATTGTTACAATTTCTCGATACAAAAATGAATGAACAGCATTACGTTTCTTTTGGCCAGACTCCACCCATTTGCAACCGCCGGAATTGCGATTATTCCAAAGTATCCCTATACTATATTCTTTAACTGATCAAAATCCAAAACTTCAGGCTTAACAGTTTTATTATTATTCATTGATGGGACTTGAAGATAATCTTCATAATATGATGAATAGAAAAACTTTAACAAAAACTCAACTATATTGCCCACCATATCTTCGCTTGTCAATCCGTCCTTCGCCATAGTGACTACATAGAACAACTTTCCGTCGTAGCGCTTGTAATATCCGGCGTAGACGCGTTTGTCATATTTGCTGTTTGACATTTATTCCTCTAATTACAAAACATCTTAATCTTTCTTCTTAACTCAACGAAGAATTATAACAACTCATTATAAATGCAATTCTTCAAAAAATTTGAACTTAAATAGCAACAAAACTCGTGATAATCATCATTTTTTTCTTCATCAGCAAAGTCGGAAACTGCTTTAATCGATAAATAGTTTATTCCGGGTAAAGCAGAATTCTTACAAGCATAATAAACACCATATGTTTCCATATCAATAGCTAAACATTTTCTGTGTTGCGGTTTGATTATTTCTTCAAATAACGTTTTATCGCATATAACTGAAGCACCAGAAGGCATAGGACCACAATGTATTTTTGCAGACATAGGTTTATCCCTATGATGGTCATTCCACTCTTTAAGTATAGCCTCAATTTCTGATTCAGTTGAATACTTCAAACTATTATAACTTGGATTGACAGAAATCTGATTTGGAGATGATTCAAACTCATAGTAATGCCCACTTTTTCCCTTTGAAGGGTTAATCTTTCCACTCCCGTAATCCCAAGAGTTGCTTGCAATTACTAAGTCTCCCAAATCAACTTTTCCTTTAACACCACCACAAATACCAACCATAAACACTTTTTGAGGCGAAAATTCATTTATTATTTTTGTCGTTTGATTTGTTGCAGCAGTTAATCCCATCTCGCTCAGAATAGTTAAAAGAATACCGTGAGCTTGTCCATCTTTACCCGTAAATCGGGTAAAACGATATGTGCTTGGATCATTTTGTATATTGATCACTTGCCAATCGCCAAAAGTATTTAATACTGCATCAAATTCATCTTGAACCGCTGTTATAACAGCTATATCAACTTGAAGATCTTTTTTATTTTTATATTTTGCTGAATATATGTATTCTATGTTTCTGACAATTCTATCTTTCCATTCTGTATTATCAAATTGATTCCATTTGATTATCGGAAATAGTATGTCTGCAAAACTGTGCTCGTGTTCAGAAAAAGTTTCATCATCAGAAGTTACTCCAATTATATGATGAGGAGGATTAACTCTGCGTCGTTGAAATTCATTAATTAATTCAACCCCAGCATTTTTATTCGGATATGGTTCATCAAGAGTATTAGGAAGCATTATATCTATAATAGCTAAATCATAGTTTTTCTCAGCTACACGCTTTAGTGCTTCGTTTTTTGTTGTAACATATTCTGTTTGAACTTTATCCTTTGGAAGAACAGACCTTATACTTCTTATGCGTTCGAGATTATCGTCAACAAACAGTATTGTTATCATTTTAAATATCACCTATCATTTTCACTAGTTTTTCTTTCCACTCATTATTTACAGAAGAGTATATAACGATACCTATATAATTGTCAAATTTGGATTTGCATTCTTCATCAATCATTTTTGATGTTTTTTGAATTTCTCCTTCTCCAAATATTTCATATTGAGTGACAACAATTACAGGTGTCGTTATTTCTTTCCTTCGCATTTCTCTTAGAATAGCAATTCCACCAAAAGGATTAAAACTTGAAGATTCTGAAGAACTAAAAACCGGTAAACTCATATCAAGAATTATTAAATCATACTTACTGGATCTCAAATCCAACAAACCCGGATTAATGGCTTCCTCCTCAGAAATAATAAAGGTTTTATCCATACTTAATACTAACTCTTTTATGTTTTTTTTCTTGTAATTATCATCATCAATAATCAAAATACTATTAATCATTCAGAAATCACCTTGCTAAAATGAAGTTCAATTCTAAATATATTTTCATTTCTATTTATGTAGAACATACTATTAAGTTGATTGTGGGAATCCATTATATGCATTATTTTATATAATCCCATTCCTCCTTCTTGCCGAACATTTAATTCACGATATTTTTTGTTTTCATAATCTAAATTTATTCTCTCTATAGTATCATCCAATTTAGCAGCATTTATACTTTCATCTATGTTGTTTGAAAATAAAAGATAAAAGCTGTTGGTATCTTCTTTAAAATCACAATTAATCGTTAATTTTTTGAGATTATTCATATAATTTGAGTGAACAATTGCATTATTAAATATTATCAGAACAATGTCAACTAATTCCGCAAAATAATATCCCTTAATTTTTATTTTTACATCATCATTAACCGAAACATCCACCATTTCAAATCCTGTAAATAGGTTTTTATCAATTTCAGCACAGGTTTCAATTAATTCGCCGAAAGAAAAAGATTCCCAATCATTATAGTCTGATAAAACAAACCAATTGGCTATTCGCTTCAATTCCGTCTGAACGTCAGTTTTACAGGTAATGATTTTCCTTTCGATATCTTTTTGGGTATTTGTATCATCACAATAGTTTTTAATCGAATTAATTAATCCATCCAACTCATTTATTAGATTATTCTCCAACTCTTTGATTTTCTCACGACGAATGAAAGCTAAATATTCATTAGTTTTTTCAATAAGATAATTTTTTAAAATTTCAATCGCTTCATCAGCAGATATTCGTTGTTTAACAATAACAATCTCAAATAATCTCAAAATATCAGTTAAGTCATATCGATAGTCAAAAACTGCTCCTTCAATTGGTGTATCTACAAATACTTTTAATGTGTTTTTTACAAAATAATCCAATATTTTGTTTATACTCGAATTAAATCGACTCAAAAGATCAGTTACATTATTATCTAATTCACCAGATAGGATATATTTGTTAAAGAAATCATTCTTCCCGTGTCCGTTAACGACCATATCATTATCAGAAAAAGCTTTCAAAACTTGATTTGTTAATGTACCGTGTCTCACCCTTGTGCTTAATGAAATATCAAGTCCAGAATTCCCAAAGCAAAACTCTTTGCAGTAAATACCGTATATATTTTTAAGAATATCTACTTGACGATCAATCAACTTAACAAACTGATCAGGTTGATTTTCGCTTTCTATCCTAATCATAACCGGAATAGTATTATTAAACAGATCAACTTGTTCATTTATAATGTCAAAGCAAGATTTTCTTAATGAATCCTCGTTAATAATTAGCTTACACTCATTTATCCTTTTTAGTTTCTTTCTTAACATTCGTCGTTTAGTAATATCTTCGATTTCATCCATTAGAATCTTCTTTTCGTACGCCTGTTGTTCAATTAGGTGTTCTAATATTCTGATTCTATATTTTTCAGCTTCTTCTGTAGATGAAAAAAGCAAATATATAGTAGTAAGTCTCTTAATCTTACATATTTCATATAAAAAATAATGTTTTATCTCATCATTAGTATTTATTTGATTAATAATATCAATTGGATACTGTTCAAAAAATTCATCAAACAAATCAAGGAAACAGTCATCCATTATTCCTTCCATATTAGAATCTATGAAAACATAACATATTTCATCCAGAGACAGATGCTTTTTGTCCTTATATTTTTTTGAAATGTATTCTATTATTGGTTTTACTTCCACAGTATAAACCAATAGCTTATTTTCGATAAATGAATTAACCAATAAATTTGTAGCTTCTTCTATATTTGCGTTATAAAGCCTTTCAAGACATAACGAAACAAAACATTCTTTGAAGTATATTTGTGAGATTTCATTATAACCCTGTATATTATGACTATTATATTGCTTTAAATAATTACTAATTATATCATAATCATAATTCTTAATCTTCGATGCAAACGGCATAATAGAAAGATTGTTTGAATTGTCTATGTAACTTTTAAATGTATTGTCAATAGATGTTGAGTATAATTGTTCTATATCATAACCTAAATCAAAGTTTGCTACCAAACGCAAGAACACAGAAATACCTTTATGAAATGCAAATGTTCTCAAGAGACGAGCTATTGCAGCAAGCCTATAAATTGCATTAATGGCTTCTTGTTCATTTCTTTTTAATACTGTAAACATCAATTCTACTATCATACAATATATAACTGATTCTGAAGGCTCAGGATGTTCTCCTATTAGCAGATATGATATGGAAGTTAAGATATATAAACTAATAGAATCATAATTCGTATTATCAATACTGTAAAAATTGTTTATTACTGTTGAATAATTAGATTCGTTAAAGCTTTCTATATATTCCTTACCTAAATCATCATCCTGTTTGTTTGGAATATTTATTGTGAAATCATTAATATCGTGCAAATATTCTTTACACATTTGGTATAATGGTTTAATTTGATTTTGAGTAGTAAAAACCTCATTTAAAAAATCGGCTGTACACAAATACATATCAATTAAAGATAAATCCAATGAAAAAGCAAATATATCCTTCCACTCAAAATCTGTTTTAGGAACAGATATAGCTAAAACGTACTTTAGAAAGGTTTCAAATTTTTCACCGATTCTCACATTTCTAAAAAGTGTTTTCATTTGTTTGAGATAATAATCGTGTCTAACACTAACTCTATTCTTTAGAGCAAATATTGAGAAATACGAATTATTTTTAAGATCATCAAACTCTTGTTCTGAATCAACCACCTCTTGATTTAATGAGTAAAGTATAGAAACACAATCAATAAGCCAAAGAGAAACACCAAACTGCTCACGCACTTGCTTCAATACTTTACTGGCAGAATCATAATTCTTTACTAGAATATTGTGTTCAAACTCCTTTTTTCGCAATAGAAAACTATTTATCTTATCTTTTTCTAAACTTGATAAAGCAGAAATAAAGGCTACTATTTTTTCTGTGCTAAGGTTTTCTAAATCTAATAAACCACAAATTGTGGTTTTAAACTCAGTTGGATATAGTGGATATGCTTTAATATTATTCACAAAGGCATTCTGACGATAACACAGTTTAAGACATCTTAAATATCCACTACCATTATCTGCTTTCAAGTATTGAGCAAGATTATTACAAATATTTCCTCGATTATAAAGAATATTCAAATAATATGTGTTTGCATTCATTTCAACTAACCCCAAATATAATTCAACAACTAATTAAACCAATACCTTATTCCATATTGAAATATTAAAAACTCTCCGGCACAAGAGCAAGTTTGTTAATCGATTCGTGTGCTCTTGCTAAAGAATCATAGACAACCAAAACGTCATCGGAATCCCACGTTCTTAATGACTTGGCATCAATTACGCCTTCGCTCTCACGGATGATTTTAGCGAGCTGTTCTTCATCGGCAACAGCGACAACAGCCTGCACAGCAGCATTGCTCTGCGCCTTTTTCAAATTGAGTATCAGGCTGTCTATTGAACCCTTTGACTGCACCTCAAAGACATAAATCGCCTTACCCATATTGCCGATCTTAGCTTCCCACACAGCGTCAACAACCGCACCGGTAGCGATCTTTACCTCAGATCGGCTTTCAAATCCGAGGAGCTCACCGATAGCAACCAGTTTTTCTTTGATTTCATCGTGTATGGATTTTGAATCATTTTTTGATCTGACAACAGGAGCTGCCGGCGTTTGATTCTCTGGTTCCTTTTTCTCAACAAAAGGTAGAACTTCATCCCAAAGGAAGTAATCAACTGCTAATAAGTCGCAATCTTTCTCTCCTGCATCTTTTAGTGCAGCAGCAATCTCTTTAGCAATACCGCAAACTTCAATGAATTTCTTGCCTGTATATTGATAGTTGTATTTCGGCATATCAGGGACTTCGAGATACGAGAAGCATAATACTGTTGTCTTGTTAAAGATAACGTATTCCTGCGGATTAACGTATGTAAGCAATTCGCTGATAGATGCCGGTCCCAAACCTTTAACAGACTTCAAAAAAGAGTTCCAGCGTTTTTCTGTTGAAGCGCTGCCATAAAGCAGCTCTACCAATTGCTTTTTCAGGTTATCAAAGCCGTTGTCGGCAATCATTTTGTCAACAACATACTTTTTGTTGCCCCAAATCAGCATTGACCACAGCTTGCTCATATACTCTAAGAAATCTTCTTCGGTCATACCTAAGATTTTGTCTTTGGTAAAGGATTGATAAAACGCTCGGCGCTCCATTCGTTCTTTCCAGTTATCGTCATAATAAGCGGCATTTGCCCTTTTGTTTTTTACAAATGACTTAACGGCTGCTTTTAGTTTATCATTGTTCATTGTTCTCCTCTTTCATTTACTTCAAACTATTTCTAAGAATTCTCAGCTTGTTCTAAAACTTCTTTATATACATCATCAATTGATATTGAAAGATTGTCTTGATGGCTCGTTTCCAAATAGGAAGAAGAAAAAACCATTATTTTCGGGAGCTTGATTTCTATTTATTTATTGATTTTGCGTATTATCAGTTATTTTGATTTCTCCAGATATTACTTTTGGCGAATTTTTGGAGGTAATTGTGTATGGTATAGATTCAAGAGTTTCCTTTAGAAAAATAACCGAAGGGAATGCGATTGTTGTATTATGCTTAATGTAGTCAAATTTTAGTTTTACAATATATTTTTCTCCTTCGTCAAAGCAAGAATAGCAAAACACATCAGCAAGTTCACTTTCAAAATCGTTACTATAATTTGGGGTATATCCTAGGACAGTAGAAGGTGTTGAAACCCGAGGTGAGAACCGTCGGCTTGTTACAATAGATGAATCGTAATCTGAATACATTGATGTACTACAGATACCAAATATTTCGCTCATATTGCAGTCATTCAACAGATAACCCATTTCATTGTTACTGAACTTTGGAAAATCGTTTATTGGCAGCAAACTGTTTTTTGGTATTGCAAGAGATATCTCTATATCTTCATCAATGTCAGTACCACAGTTTTTAAGGGCAAGTTTCAAACACTTTTTATCAGCAAATGCCATTTCGACAGGTGCCCAATCCGATAATTTTGAAATTGTTTCCAATAGTTCCTGAATAGCGTCGTATTTCTCTTCTTCTGCATCTGTTCCATTAAGAGAAAAGCTGCCCATTATATCTGTTGGTATACTGCTTTTTGATAGATTTCCAAGGGCAAAAAATTCTTCAGTAATGTCAATGCCTAGTCTTTCAGCCACAGATTTAATAATTCTTCGCTTATCTTCGTTAATTTCGACAGGCTTATTAAATGATAACGTGTATTTTGCAATTTTTTCTGGTAACTCAATACGTTTATCTAGTTTGATTGCAGAAATAACATTAAAAAGAGTGCGAATTCTCTCCAAGTATTTACTTATAGTCATTTCTGTATTGGGAACAAAGCTAATTATATGGGCTCTATCACTGATGTGTTGGTTTTGATCAATGCTTACAACCTTTAATTCAGAATGACGCTCTCCCTTAACCTCTGCAACTCTTTTTTCACTTAAAAAGTGTTGGGATAAATGGGCAAAAAACAGCGTTTTGAATTCTTCGTCGGTTGAATATGTAAAATATATACCCCGATCTTTGTATTTATCACGAAAGGCCTGAACCTTCTTATAGCTTTCCCCGTTCATTTGAGACGGCGAAAGAGACTTGTCCGAGAAATACATAAATACCTGTTTCCCAGAAGACAACATTATTTCGATTTCTTCCTCTGTGCCAGATCCGTATTCATCAGTGGGAGTTCCAAAGCGCGTCCACAAAATAGCAACTGCCGCATCACAGTCTTTTACAAATTGCTCATTCAGCAATGCTTGGGGTTTTCCTCCAGACTGGGCATATGAGTTTTTACGCCAATGCTTTGTACGAACACTTATTCCCAAAGCATCAGAAAATTGAGTATTAAATTGTGATACAACTTCATCGATTATACTGATCTCATTAGTAATATCTCCTGGACACGAGATAAGAAGATCGTATTGGATTACATTTTTAGGCATAATTACACCTCACATATATGTTGAAACAAAAATACCCTGAGCAATTAAGCAAATGTTCACGATTATACCAACACAATATGGCTGGGGCGTTTTTGCGGGTCTTGATAATCAACATGATTTTCTTTTATCAGTTGTTTTACAACTGTATTCAAGGTGGGTGCTCCATGCTTTAGATTACTAACATAGTCTGAAAGACTTTCTCGAACATCATTAGATAACAATGGTATGATGACTTGTTTTGCATCTTCTTCACAGATTTCAGCCAGTCCATCAGAGCCTCTGGAAAAAGATCTCATTTGAACTCCCCAGCCTTCGCTATTAAGGTAAGCTAATAAATCAGGCGTATATTTTTCCATTTCAGGCTTAATTCTGCATCGGAAGCACCCGTTGGTAACGACAACATTTTTCACTCCGTCGGGAATATAACACCATTTGACGGCACTGCCCCAAATTGATCCGATGTAAATATCATTTGACTCAGAAAAATGCTTTGCTCTACTCGGAAGTTCCCAGCCTCTCAGTTCTTTTGAGTAGTAGTCTCCAAAACCAATATCTTTTATTTCAACATACTGGTATAGCTCGGATTTTTGAATAGTCACTTTCTTCCCACACGAGTCCAACCGTTCTGGTAAAAAATCCACAATATCACCCAGTAACAAGTGTGGTTTAAGCTTTAATGTTTCTCTCAGCAATACCACTTTTTTACTGTATCGTTTGGGATCAATTGTCAAATCAGGATCAGAATATACGTTCCTAATATCTACAGACCACCCTTCAATACTTGAATCAACTATTCGTCCCTTTGTTAGCCATTCAAAACAATTTGCCGCATCACTTGATGAAATGCGTTTAATTGCATTTTCAAAATCACAGTCTATGATCGGGCTACCATTTTCATCAATTATCAGACTTCCATCTTCTTGATTGCGCTTGTAGATAGGGGCTGCTTTTTTGTTACCGGCATCCCAACCAACACGCTCAATCATTTCAACAGCAAATTGATATCCAGTGTCATCAGAGATCCTTTCTAACGGCTTAGATCTTTTTTCCAAATATAGAACACTTGCGCTAACATCAGCACCACTGGATTTGAATGTAAATCGAGGTAATGACACGATGGCAGCTAAACGAGTATGGCGCAGAATCCACTCTCTAACAGCACGATATTTGAGAGATCTATTTCCTAAATAACCATTTGGCAAGATGATGGCGATACGACCATCAGGTCGGCACTCTTTAACACATACTTCGATAAATAGTATTCCCGTCTCTTGTTGTGTCAATAAATTGTCTGTTTTTACAAGAGAACCTTCTTCATTGGAGATCCACTCAAAGCCAAGATCATATTTTCTCAATACCTTGGGCCTTTTTTCCACTATTTTGGCTCCAAATGGAGGATTACAGGTTAATACGTCGAATTTTTCTGTATATTTTTCAATATTTTCAAGAGAGTCGTCTTTTATTACATTTGTTTTTCCATCACCATTGAGCAGCATATTTAACACCGCCACTTGGACTGCATTAGACGAGTTGTCTATTCCCCAAATACAATCTGCAAAACCTGGATTGTATTTACGTGCTATGCGAAATGCCGCTACTAAAAAATCAGCACTTCCACAAGCGGGATCTGCAATATGTTCTCCAAACTGCGGATTGACAATATCTACAAGAAAGTCTGTTACAGTAGTTGGTGTAAAGTACTGCGCCATATCCCATTTGTATAGATCCTTGGCAAATTTCATGTAAAATGTTTGAACCACATCACGTTTGGAGTGAATAATTTTTATTGGTGCAAGTATTTGTAGAACTTCAAAGAGCGTATCCCCTGACAATGGTAATGTATTTGAAAGTGTATTTGGGAGATGTTTTCCATAATACGCAACAGCCCTTTTCACAACATCAGTTATTTTCTTTTTTGTGGTTTCAGCATTCGCACCTAAAGAACGATAATCCTGAAATTCCAACGGATCATCGCCGCGAACTTCATAAGCGTGTTCATCAAAAATTTTTGCAAGAAGAAGTTGAAGGATTATTTCGTATCGCCTTTCAGGAGAAAAAGACGCTTGATGTAAAATATCTTCTATTCTTTCAAAAGCATCTATCAAAGAATCCGCCGGCTCGATTGTATTAAAAGTTAATGGTGTCGTTTTAATAGAAACGCCGTATTTGGGGACAAATGATAAAGGTCCTTCTTTGATATCTTTTACGCCATTTTCTATTTCTGTCCAAAATACACGTTTTTCAATATTGTCCCAATATAGTCCCAATGTATCTTGACGCTTTGCAAAGTCAAGCATAGGTTTAACCTGCGTGTTTTTTACATACTCATTTTTCTTGTTATCACGTTTGACCTCACAAATAATAATTGCATGCGCCAGCAATTCATCCGGATCATTTGATGATATCGTAGTTGCAGGAACATCAAGAACGGCAAAATCACTTCTAAAGCTGTTGCGCCCACTATTTCCGAAGCGTTTGATTATTGGCTCAATCCAAAAGTTCTCTTTAGGATAACTCTTGGATATCAAATACTTAATTGCTTCAACCCTATAGAATTCTTCCGAAGCAGAAAGACCATCTTTGCTACGTTTATTTACTTTGAGTTGCCCTCTTATCGGACATACTATCTGTAAGCTTCCAGTAACTTCCATCTCAAATTAACCTCCAGTCATTGTTTGATGCAGACCAGTATACAGTCAACTGTTTTCTTTTATAGCCGCTGTATATGGACTGGTCAAGAAAAGATTTATCGTTTTTAGCACGGTATCATAGTCATCGTTTTTTTATCAATCTTCCGACAAAACGCTCTCCATTTCATCTGCATAGCCTCGTCGCTACTAAATCTCATAACTTGCTCAAACTAATCCATTGTAAAATGATGATTACGATTCTCAAAGGTTTTCTTCATAGCCTCTGCAAAAGTATTCTTATCAACCTCAAAATGAATAAGAAAGTAGTACAGATCGTAATAATCCTACATTCTGCTAAACATCACACAAAAGCGATTGTTCTTGTATCATTGTAAGAGTTCATATATATTCTTTCAATTTGACTTTACAAATAATGTAACACATTCCGACAGTATTTTCAATGTTTTTTCACAATGCAATCTATTTTTTCTTCAATAGGTAGTGTTCTATATATTTTCATCTGAGTTATATCGAAGTTCATACTACGGTATTGATACTGTAAAAATTCTAACACCTATTGACTGCTGTTATCATATATGATAACATATAATAAAAGAAGGTGATCATTATGACAGACAGCAATAGCATAATCCGCAAGCGGCAGGAGATCGTTTCAAAATTAACGCAGGCAAGGCTTGAAAAGGGTTTATCTCAGGCGCAGCTCGCCGAGTTGGTCGGTACACAGCGGTCGAATATATGCCGTATTGAAAACGGCGGTCAGAACCTATCCCTCGATTTATTGATCAAGATAACAGACGCTCTCGGCAAGGATGTCAGCGTTTTATTGGAAGAAAAGAGTGTTGAAATGAGCAATGTATATAACCTAAAACTTTATGACGATATCCTCGTGACCTTCTCCCTTGAAGAAAAAGGCTTGGAAGGCTTAGTTGTTGAAATTCTGTCATTTGATAAAAACAAAAAGCACCTCCTCCCTATAAATATGGAAGTGACACCGAAAGGCATTATCAAATGGCTTTCCAACCGAGTTATTCCGAAGAACAGAGCTTTTGTTGACGAAATACTAAAAACCTTCGGTTTGAGCGTGAATGACACAAAGGGAATTATTGATATTTGCCTTGGCTTATCACTCAACGACAGCTATTGGGTAACTCCTGTTGAATTCGACGGCAAATTTGTCGACTACAATCTGTTTGAAAATCCGTTCTCGGAAGCGTTATCGCTTGTCGCCTATACGGGCGTTGGAAGTGCAGAAAAAGCGTTCTCAACCTCTCCGGAGTTCACAACAAACGGTATGCTCCGCAAGGCTTGGCGGCACATCGAAAACGACGGTATCTATCTCTACAAAGGCGGCACAGAAGGCGCTGCAAACGCCGGCAATGAGCCGTACAGCGAGTTTTACGCCTGTCAGGTCGCTAAGGCGATGGGCTTAAATTGTGTTGAATACGACCTTGAAAACTGGAAGGGTATCCTCGCTTCAAAATGCCGTTTGTTTACAGATATCAACACCGCTTTTGTGCCGATCAGCAGGCTGATAAAGGACAGAACGCTGAAAAACGCCCTCGATTATTACGCCGGGCTTGGCAAAGAGTTTTATGACGAGCTTTGCAGTATGCTGGTGTTCGATGCTGTGATTTACAACGAGGACAGACATTTTGGTAACTTCGGCGTTCTGCGTGACAATCACACGGGAAAGATCATAAAGCCCGCTCCGATTTTCGACAACGGCTTATCGCTGTTCAATTTTGCGATGGCTGATGATTTGGAAAATCTCAGCGAATACGCTAAAACAAGAACACCTCCCTACGGTGTATCGTTCGACAAGGTTTGTAAGGCTGTTATGGGCAGTAAGCAAAAATCTCAGCTCCGCAAACTGCTGAACTTCACATTTACAAGACACCCATCCATCAACTTACCCAAAGAACGTCTGACAGCAATCGAAGCACAAATCCACACAAGAGTAAGGGAATTGATGTCCTTTCCCAACTCCAAATAAAGATAAAGAGCGTGTAAGCAGCCCACACCTGCTTACACGCTCGTTTTATCTCTCGTGATTATCTCTTTTGATTTGTTCTGGTGCTTTTCACTTCTCCAGAAGAGATTTTTGCAACCTGTAACACTTTTCTCTTCAAACTCATCAAAAAGCTGATGTAATCCAATACGGACTACATCAGCTAAATTAATCACTCACATATATCGTATTTGTGATTCAACGCATCCATAACAACATCAATCAAATCAGATTTGACTTCCTTCTTTTTAATATCTAGTTGTTTCAGCAAATCTTTATTTTTTTTGATCGACTTCCTTAACAGCTTTTTATCCCTATCATTTAGATCAATTTTATATAATAAATTGCAAAGACATACTACCAGTGTTTTAGTATTATCATCTTCTGATTCTTTCAGAGGTTCTTCTCTCCAAGAAAGATATTCATTATAATCTTCTTCCGTATATTTTGGCTGTATTCCGATAATTGGGTTAACCAACAATTGCGTTGCTGACGACATTAAATTCACGTATGCGCCTAACTCATATTGTTGTGCTTCCGTCATATTATTATAATCTAACCCAAAAGAATTAATTCTATCAGTTGCTTTATGCAATTTTCCAGTTTCATCATCTATACGAGCAATTCTCTCGTTTATCTCAACTATAGCTAAATCATATGATTTGATATCTCGCTCGCTAATCAGCGTAAAAATATCAGTTAAATGATTTTTGTCAACTACCCTTTTCCAAATTAACAATCCGCATGCAACAAGCGATGCAGCGGCTATTGCCCATCCAATCGGTCCTGCTAAAGCTAAAACTGCTTCACCGGCAGCCATTCCGCCACCACCTGCTGCAATAGCGCCACCGCCTAGCCAAGCTAAAGCTGCATTCGTTGCTGCGGCGCCACTCAAAGATGAAATAGCTGTTCCTGTAGAAGCTACACCAAATGTTGTTGCTACTCCCATTGCAACCGTAGGTCCCATTGCAACAACTGCAACACCGAGTCCTGCACCAGCTGCACCTGCACCGGCTTGTTTTGCCTGAGCTACATAATAATCCTTTTCGATTTTTTCAGCTTGCTGCTTCCAATTTAGCCTAATCTTTTTGAGCTCATCATATTCTAGCTTTTTATCCGAAGGAACATTTCTTATTCTATCAAACGCCTCTTGAATACCACACAGCTCAACATATAATTTATTAGTATATTTCCCTAACTCATCTATTCGTTCGTTTGTTTTGTTAATGGCTTCTTCAGTTTTTTGTTGTGCAAGTTTTAGTTTTGATTGTTTTCTATTATTCTTCATCTTTCATCACCATAAAATACCTATCAATATCTTCTTTTGTTTTTAAAATCTCGCCATCCGGCACATTTCTCTTTTTTGCTAACTTGACAGACTTTTCAAATGCTTGTATATATAAATCACTATGCTCAAAATCATCAACGAAGGTTAACAAGCTACTATCATCATATATTTCTGACAAAAGCTTTAATCCGTCAATATAATAATTTATTATTTCAGCTTGTCTCTCTAAAAGATATGCTTCGTTTTCCAAATCTGATTTCTTTATTGTTCTTGTCATTTCACCATATAAAGAAATAGTAAGACGACCAATTCCAACAATGTTTATTCGAAGGAAAAACTCTACCACATTAAAGTAGCCGCCACCTGTGATAAATCCACGAATCACGGCATCACCTACATCTATTAGACAAAATGTTCCGTGTGCAATTGTCAGCATTCGTTTTACCGTTACATTCGAAAATGGTTCACAAGTTTTCCAAAGCAACGAAAAAGATCGTTCTTCTGCTTTAGTGGTCGTAATATACTTAACAAATCTGCGAATCGAGTACATCAAACGTACTACCAATTCATTTATAAACACCGGAATACCTTGCGTGGTTTGAAAACGTGCATCAAATCCTTTTTCGTAAATCTGCAAAGCAAGATCATTGACTGACTTATCAAATTCTAAGACAGGAATTTTTAGTTTTGATTTGATAGCAATAATATCATTTGTCCAACACCATAATGGTGAGGGTATTCCCATTCCTCGACCTTTGCTTCCAGAGGAACCCGACATATCGGATAATAGATGACCTATCCAATTAGCAAATCCACAAAACAACTTGCTAATGATACTATTACCACGCAATTCGAACTTTCCATCTGCCTCTTGTAACGAAATCAACTGTCCTTCCGATACAAAATGTGATGTGTTAGCAAATTGATCAATTATCGAAAAGAACAAACCAAATAAACTCGGATTGTGAGCTAACGATTTAAAGTGATGGTTTTTGGGGCTTAAATTGAATATCCAACTTGCCGCATCACCTGCACCACGCTGATCATAGGGTATCTTAAACTTCTTCTCAAGGAATTTTATCGCTGATGAAGCAGAAGAATTGTCTTTGGAATTCCAACCGCAAAGCTTAGCAAAATCTTTGGTTCTGTTCTCGAACCATTTATCAGTAATGTTTCCAAGAGGTGACTCACCCGGCTTTCCTACCAGAAACACGTCAATAACTCCACAGAGCACGCCGCTTGAAGCTGCCAATGCATAGTCAAGTTTGTCACATTCGGGCGTTAGTTTTTTTACTGTTTCTTTTGTCTCTGCAAGAATTTTTTCGGTTTTCAGTAATTCAGATTCCGCTTTAGTCAGCGCGGTTGATATACCTGATAAAAAATCATATTTATCGTCATCAACTGATAAATCAATTTCTACATATATATCTTTTGGTTTATCTGTAGTATAATTATCATCCATATTCTGCCAAACCTAAAAAAGAAGTATAGAAAACATTTGAGTGCGCTTATACTTTAGTATTATACATTAATTCAAAACGCCTTTCAATACGTTCGCTGGGTTTAAACATCTTTTCTCGCAAAAAATGTTTACCAATCGTCGTCATCGTCCCACGATGAACCGAAGCCGTTGTTATTGTCATCCCATGATGAACCGAAACCGTTGTTATTATCATTGTCCCATGAAGAACCGAAACCATTATTATCATCCCATGAAGAATGAAAGCCATTATTGTTATTGTCATCCCAAGATGAACCGAAACTGTTATTGTTATCATCATCCCACGATGAACCGAAACCGTTATTGTTATCATCATCCCACGATGAACGAAAGCCGTGATCGTTATCATCATCCCAGCCTGACACCATGTGCAGCTCGCCTGAATCCATATCCATCGCCATGTTATCGCCTACACGCATCATCATATTGCCGTCGGAGTCCATTCCCATATCATCGGACATCTTAAAGCCGAATTTTCCTTTAAAAATATCAAAAAACATATTTATTCCTCCTCGTCATAGTTTTCCAAAACATAGTTAAGCATTTTGAATGCTGCTTTTTTCTTTGCTGCTTTTTTTGAAGTTGAGGTTGCGTTGAACACCTTGTCAAACCCATTGATCATACATGTAACCTGCCATTTAGGGTTACCGTCTTTGTCGTGGGTTTCGGTGTATTTATATTTTGGCAAATCAAAATAACCGCGCCGTGAAAGGATTTCGAGCTGATTGATTGCCATTGCTTCACTTGGTTCTTCGATCTCGTCTTTGATTGTTGTAAGCAATTCGTTATCTTCAAGGTAATTATATGCTTTTTCCGCCGCATTTCTTCTCGCTTCGCTTGACGTATTACCATACCCGATAAATGATTCTCCACCGCCGAGTATTAACTTGCATTGATAGCGATCATCCATATTAACAGTAAGACTTGAAACATATAGACTGTAGTATTTGTTTTCCTCGCAAATGAAATCGGGATATCTTCCGTAGTTTTCATTTGACCAGTTTTGGACTATCGAAATGTACTGATCTTCAAGATCATCAGAGATATAACTGTACGGATCAAGCATACGGTCGACCACTTCTTCGAGCGTTTTGATATTCCAATCTGAATCAAGTGCAACCGCGCCGATGATGGCTTCAAACAAATCCTCCTTTACCGAAGCGTTGTTATATATCCTGTTCTTCCGATCACCTTTACCTAAAATCAAATATTGGGAAAAATCAAGCATATCGATTCTTTTTGCAAGCGTTTTTCCCTCAACCAGAATACGCTTCATTTCAGTCAGCTTATTTTCCCGACAATCGGAGATATATTCGTTACAATCCTCATCCGGGTCATAATCATCATAGTTTTCAGCATAATCCCCGTACTCTTCGGAAAGAAGCTTTACAATAACGAAGTCCAGCGCCTTGTCTCCAATAAACTCTGTTATGAAGTGACCTTTGTCAATACATCAAAGTCACTAAAAGTGTAATGATAAAATTGTAAGAAATATCAAAGGCACGTGAAAGGAGCTGAAGGAAAACAGTCTCGCGGATTGGCCGT
>Ga0310695_10004614_pt1 | contig 25105 bp, 17 predicted proteins | sample RumenRJG_04DNA_FD_203882 | JGI IMG/M metagenome (GOLD analysis project Ga0310695, IMG submission 203882) | Bovine rumen microbial communities from Lethbridge, Alberta, Canada - RJG_04 (v2) (version 2) | ecosystem: Host-associated > Mammals > Digestive system > Stomach > Rumen | place: Canada...
GACTAGAGGGGTATCAACGCCGTTATTTGCCCCAAAGTGTTTTGCAGACAATGGAAGATAAAACATTATCTGATGACACAAGGGCGTATGCGGTATTCTTGTGGATGTATCGGTTGGCGCAACGCATTTTAACGGGGTATCGGAAGTGCTGGGTGCCTTTTGGGGGAAGGCCTGCTTTTAATACGGGGAAAACGTGGTTAAACTTGCTTTCCGATGAAGGGGAAGAGGTGTTATTTCTACTTAATGAGTTTCAAGGTGGGTTAGAACGTTATCATACAATAGCCGAAGCTGAACATGATTGGAAATTATTGATGCCTCATGTTCCTTTAACAACGATTTTATGGGATACGACGGTTCCTAAATATTTAAATACGCATTTCTTTAAAGATTATACGCCTTTTTTTAAAAAAATAGTGCATTTGAATTATAAATTTATTCCGGAAAAAGACTATGTGACGTTCCCTATCAATTCTGGGTGTGAAAATGGCTGCCCGCACTGTGGTGCCGAAGCTACGGCCCCTTTTGGGATTGTCTCGTTGCCTTTTCCGATAGTGAAGGAAATAGAAGGGGTCGCTTATCAGAAAGAATGGCGTTGTTATAATGCCTCGGATCCCTTAGATTATTATGATCCCCTTTTTCAAGGGTCTTTTTTATCGGCCCCGTATATTTTGACTAGGGGATATCGTCCCCATATTTTGAACAATCCCGAACATCCTCTTTTTGAAAAAGAACAACGGCGGTACGATGCGTTACGCGCGTATCGGGATAGGGCTAAACGCATTGTGTTATCATGTATTGATTTTGGGGCAGAATGTTTTGAAAATCCCCGTTCTTGGCAACGGCTGTATGCTAATCTTGATATGCTAAAAGGGGGCAATTATGGGGTGCAATTTTTGGGACAGGGGGAACAATCCAATCAATTTTTTAAACGGTTTGTGCAAGTTCCCCTGGTAGAACACGAATTTTTTGGCCAAATTGCCCCCATAGGACGGGCCGCATCTGATACCTATCGTTCGTTTGTTAGTTCCAACGAAAATCTGTATAACGGGGGAGAAAGTGAAATTATTTTAGAAGCCGATGGATCCTTGTATTTTTCTAGCAATGTTCAAAAGGATTCTAAATGTCGTATTGTTCGGCGGTTGATCGGTAATCTTTTTAAGGATGAAAAACATCTTTGGCAACAACTGGAATATCTAGAGGATCAATCTGATGTATCCGTGTTTGAACAGGATGAACGCTTTCCGCTTGTGCTGCCGGCGTATCAGCAAAAAGGATTAAAAAATCAAGTGATTACACTAGAAACCTTGCCCCCTTTACCCAAAGGTACAGTGGTGGCTAGACAATGGCCGGATTTGCCGGTTATCAAAGATACAACGGCTCGGCCGTTGCGTCCCCCCGTGACATGGCAAGGTTATTGCCGTCAGAGTACGATGATTCAGGACGGGAACACTTGTTTTTATGACGAAGCAAACGGAATCTATTTGGGACCAAAAGATTTTCTTCAAATGCCTGGGGTTGGTTTAAGCACGAAAAAGATAAGTCAATATAGTGTGATGGGGGATATTCAAGATACCATAAAAATTTTTAACCAAAGTGGCAAAAATATTGCGTTGGTAAATGCTATGCCCACAACGGACCATCAAAACAGATATTATGTTCGGGTGCCTTGTGTCCAAATAAAGCAGGCCGATTATGTTGGCTTGAACGGATTTGCCCCCAAAGTTTGTAGATTCCCAGATTCCAAGAAGATAGAAATTACCGAAAGTAATCTTGAAAATATAAAAATGATTCAAGGGGCTGACAACGGGGCATTATTTATGTCCTATTCTGTTCTTAGGAAAAACACGCTTTTAAACTTACAAGGGCTTAAACATATTTGGTTGATAGATAACACGTACAAGGATAAAGAACTTAAAGTTCCCGCTGATTGCAAAACTTTATTCATCAAGGGACAAGGACCGGCTTGTTTGGATTTAAGATCTTGTTCGGATTTGCAAAATATCGGATTTAATGAACGCCAACAAGGGGTGGTCTTGTTGCCCCCCAGGGTGTCTCAAAAAGTTCTGAAACGCATCCTAAAAAGATATACGGGGGCACAAGTTAAATACCCCTATTGTCCCCCCAAAAAAGATAGAAGTCGCTAAAAAAACCAAAGATCTTTAATACATTTGCATGGCGGATTGCAAAGCATAAAGATTTAAGATGTTCTTATCTTCTTTTTTCATTAAGGTAATACCGTTTAGTTTTTTATCGTACCCCGTGCCAATATACCCATGTTTATAAAGCGTCCGCATGTATTGGAAAAAAAGCGGACTTTGGGGGGGATAATTTTCTAAGTTGACATAAAAAGTCGGTGTTGCCATGGACGTTTTTGAAAATTTCATATTTTTTTCCAAATAGAAACAGGGCGTGCCGTCTTGGGGATCTTTGGCAACTTTTGTAATATTCATCCCGTCATGCAAAGCACTTTTCCAACTGGCTAAGTTTGCCGATGCAATTTGCATGATCGCATAGGTTCTTTCGGGATTTTGTTCGTGCAACATGTCCCCAACTTTGGCGAGCATCCGTTGCATCAGACCATGTCCCCGATACGCAGGATCTACCAAAATCGCTTCAAAAACAATAAGCTTTTTAGCCGGTACCGTGGATTTGAATTCTGGGTATGTGCCCGCATGACGTCCCAAGGGTAAATCATAGGCCATTTGGGCGATCAGCTTATCCCCGTCAAAGCACCCATAAAGACCTGATGGCTGGGTTAAAAGTTTTTTAAAATCTTCTTCGGACCGATGAACCACAAAATCTTTTTGATGTGGAGGTAAAGCCTCTAAAATTTTTCCTTGAAGAGTTATAATGGCAGGTAAATCCTGAAGAGTTAATGGTTTTAAATTGAGTGTATGCATGTAAAATCCTTTAAAATATGAAAAAACATCTGCTTTAAAATGAACTAAAAAACAGGATATCGTCGTCGGTGTGAAAAGAAGATGTTTTTCATGGGAATCTACCGTGTGTGTGAAAAGGGAAAACGTACCTTGTTGTTTGAGAGGCAGTTTTGAGGTTGAACAAAAATCAATTCTTTATTTGTTTTATCAAATACTGTTCCAATATAGCCATGCGCCATCAAATGTTCCATGTATTGATAACAAGTGCCCCCATGGGTCAGAATGTTCTTTATTTGAACCCTTTTTGAAGGACCAATCCCTGTTGTCTTTTGGGTATGGGCCGTTTTTTCCAGATAAAACACTTTGCCCCCGTCGTCTGGATCAATGCCAATTTTTGTGATAGACATCCCGTGATTCATGGCGCTAATCCAGCTGGCGGGGTTATCATAGGCAATTTTCATGATCGAACATACCCTTTCAGGGGTTTTATCTTGCAGGACTTTTTCTGTATGAGCCATCATCCGCCGCATCAGGCCATGCCCCCGATACGCAGGATCTACTAAAATAGCTTCAAACACAATCAGTTTTTCAGCGGGCAACAAGGGTTTAAATTCTGGGTAGGTGCCCGCATGACGTTCCGTGGGTAAATCATAGGCCATTTGGGCAATCAGCTTATCCCCATCAAAGCATCCATAAAGACCCGATGGCGGGGTTAAAAGTTTTTTAAAATCTTCCCGATTCCGGTGGGTAATAAATTCATTTTCCCCAGGCCCCAAGTGTTCAATAATTTCTTGTTGCAAAGAAACGATTGAATCTAAATCGTGTGTGGTTAATTTTCTAAAAGTTAAATTTTGTATATCTGGTTTGGTCATTGGATGCTCATGATAAATTGGGTAAAAAAAACTCCATGGTGTTCATGGAGTGGTGTAAATAGGAAAATCAGATTTAAAAATCCTAAAAAGCCACCCCCCGTTTTCGTTTAACGGTACGGTCCATACGTTTTGCGCGTTTAAAAACAAGATTCATCTTTATTCCTTTGATATAAACAACCACAAACTAACACCCATTATACTCTAAAAAAACGATTTTGTCAAGGGGATTTATTAAAAAGGTTATTTTTTAAGGGGAAAGCAGACTTTTTTGAATAAATATGTCAAAAAATATTGACAAATTAAAAAAAAGGTGTATACTATACTAAAATTTATCATTGTATTCGGAGGGTTATTATGACGGAAGAAACTGCACATCCGGTGGGGGATACGACACAAGAATCATGGGCAGATGTACGGGGCAGAACATTTGAAACGGTTCCGGCGTTAGAAGAGATGTATCAGATGGCAGCAGATAAAACGGTTGCGGAGTTATTTGCACCAACAATGCAATATGTGGTGGATCCGGCCGTCTTTCCCAAAGCCCCCGTGTTAATAGGTTTAATTGGAAAAACGATTGAAGATGTTTATGGCGATAGAGAAATCGCTGAGAAGTACACAGAACAATTGCTTAAGCGGTCGTCGGTTTTGAATGTTCAGGTCCATTTTTCCTTACTGAGAAGTTTTGATGCTTCAAAGCGTTTAAACGATGACGGCACGGTAAAACCTAACGAACATTATAATTCTATTATTTTGAATTCTGAGGTTTTATGGATTGCTTTATGTCGGCATTTTGGCTTGCACCCACTATCTGTCACCTATGGGGGGATTAATCCATGTAACGAAACATCCCCGGCTTTTTTACAATATGGGCCCAAGGTTGATGACAGTTTGAACTTATTTTCACGCAATCATAAAAAAGATACGGCCTGTTTATCGTTTAATCCCCCCAAAGGATTTTTCTATGATACAGAACGAGATGGTATCTTCCCGCATGATAAATATGTACAGAATTTATGGGAACAGCATATTTTTGAAGAAAGTACTTCGTCCCAAGATCAGACAAAGATTTTAGAGACGATGAAAGAAATTTGGGGGGCCGTCTTAAAAGGTAAAAAAGGACAAGAAGATCCGAATAGGTTAAATGGTGCCCTTAAAGGGGCTATGAATACGGCCACTTTCCCGGGGTGGGTCACGGGGGTGCATCGGGCCAAAATGGTGCGGATTATGAACGGCAACTTTACGGATTTGGTGGCTAACATCCCCAAAGGGTGTCCCGAACCGAAGAGAAGGTCTATTATACAATCCCTAAAAACACTAGAAGAACAGGGATTTTTAAAGGGGATTTCTCGGCTTTATGCTGACCAGTTAAATGCCCTTTTTGGAACCTATAAAGGGGTTCGTTCTGTGGAAATGAGTGGGTTTCAGTATGAATTTATGGCGTCCCTTTTAGAAGATAAAAGCACGTTAACACACTATATTCACACAAATCCAGATGTGTACAAATTATTTTTGGATTCTTACAAAGATATTGCGATGGGATGGCAAGCACAGGAACAATCAGATGGAACGATTGCTTATGATACCCTGTATAGACATACCCCGACGCGTGAAAAATATCCCGAAGAAGGATATAAAGTTAGTCCCTATACGGGTTTTGTGTATGATCCCAAAACAGGTACTTCCAATATGGTGTACGAGGCATCGGCGTTGGCCAAAGGTTATCGCACACACCAATTTTCACCCAAAACCATTCAAACGGTTATTTTTGATATGATTGAAGGGGGAATGGTTCTGATTGGGGGGGTGGCACAGATTAATTACAATAAATGCGTTGTGGAACGGACAAAAGTCTTTTTTGATGCTTTGGAACAAGGGATTAAAGACGGGAAATATCCTGCTTTGCCCGAAGGGTTAACTTTTGAGAATCTGCAAGCCCGGGTTCGTAGTATGCAAGAAAATCAACGGCCTTTAACGGTGGCAGGTATAGCCACATTGCAAGGGAAAAATCCTTGGGAATTGGGTGATTATGGTCAGATTTTGGCCCATCCTGAATTTTCGGTAGAACCTGGGGATATTTCAAAGATAATGGCATGGCCTGCGCAAAAGGCGATGGATCGGTCTATTTTAGCCTTGCATGAATACAAAAGGGGGAGTGATTTTGAAAAACGTGTCGGGGATCATGTGATTACGACCACAAAACATCCTTTATCAACAGAGGCAAAACGGGCCCTTGTCGCGGGGAAAAATTTACCGGCCTTGGCTATTTGTCCAAAGGCGGCCTCTGTGGTTGGGTTGCAAGGAAGGAACTTAGGCAATCAAGGTCCCAACAATCCCAATATGGGCCCCAATCAAGAATAAAGGGGAAATTTTTTTTGATTGACAACAGTTTTTTTTAAGGGGTATTTTCTTTTAAGAGGAAGAAAGGAGTCTTGCCTGATGGAACAGCGCGTAGAAAAAGAACCTAATGTCATTTTAGATATTGAAAATCCCCCTGTTTTTTGTGACGTGTCAGAACAAGACGGGTTTATTGTGAAAGATACTTTTTCTAAGGAAAGACGCATTAGAAAATATACGTATGACCTGTTAAAAAAAGCGCAAAAAAATTTACCCCCAGGATATCAATTTGTGATTTACGAAGCCTATCGTCCGCTGAAAGTACAAATCAGTGAATGGGAACGAATGAAGGCAAAAATTGAAGCCGAAAATCCAGATTTTACCCCAGAAGACGTCTTAATCCGTCTAGAAGATTTTGTTGCCAATCCCTATACGACGGGATCAGGGCATCAATCTGGGGCAGCGGTAGATATTACCTTGGCTTTTCAAGGGCAAGAATGTGATATGGGAAGTCCGATTAACGAAGCAATCCCCGAATCGTACACGGCCTGTGAAACGATTTCTGAAGAAGGTAAAAAAAATCGCCAACTTTTAAAAACCGTTCTAGAAGATGTGGGGTTTGTGAACTATCCATCTGAATGGTGGCATTATTCATTCGGGGATAGATTGTGGGCTAGATTGACGGGATCTGCTTTGGCTATTTTTGGAAAAGTGGATATTTAAATTACTTTAATCTGTCGGGGATGATATCGTTTTGGACAAGTTGTTCGTATGTTTGTCTGCGGATGATGATGTCGGCTTTCCCGTCTTTGACCAAAACCATGGCAGGGGTTAACGTGCGGTTATAGTTAGAGGCCATGGAATAACAATACGCCCCTGTATCATACACGCACAAGATATCCCCCGTCTTGGGGGCATTTAGGCGCACGTTTGTCATTAAGATATCCCCCGATTCGCAAAAGCGCCCCGCCACTGTGACGGTTTCAAAAGCATCTTGTTGTTTCGCATTGGCAATGTTGGCTTCGTACAGGGCTTGATATAAGGCGGGTCTGGGATTATCCGCCATGCCCCCATCCACGGATAAGTACGTACGGACATTTGGAATGTCTTTGCGGGCCCCAATCGTGTACAGAGTTACCCCCGCGCTTCCTACCAAAGATCGCCCAGGTTCAATGTACAGTGTGGGCAAATCTAGGCCTAAATCGGTACAATTTTTTTGTAAAGAGGTGATGATGTTATCGGCAATTTGAAAGACGCTAGGCGGCGTATCGGTCGCGGTATATGTAATCCCTAGGCCCCCCCCAATATTCAGTTCGGTAAGCGCAAAACCAAAAGTGTCTTGAATGCGTTTCATTTCTGTCAGCAATACTTTGACTTCATCATCATACACTTTGGTTTCAAAAATTTGTGATCCAATATGGGCGTGTAAGCCCGTTAAGTTTAGGTGGGGATAATCTGTTTTTAATAAAGCTAGTGCTTTATCAATGCTGTTTAAATCAAACCCAAATTTAGAATCAATCTGGCCCGTGCGGATATATTCGTGTGTGTGGCATTCTATTCCTGGGGTTAAGCGTAAATGTATCTTTTGTATCATTCCCCGTTTGGCACACAAAGTGTTTAATTGTTCTAATTCCCAAAAATTATCAACACTTATGTGATCAATGTGATGATCTAGGGCCAAGTTTAATTCCGCCAAAGATTTATTGTTGCCATTAAAACAGGTGTTTTTTAAAGAAATGCCCGCGTGTAATAAAGTATAAATTTCTCCCCCCGATACCACATCAAATCCTAAGCCGTTTTGATCAAACAATTTAGCAATGGCCCCCGTCATTAAGGCCTTAGAGGCAAACATAATCTTTGTTTTTGGATAAGCAGCAAAGGCCTGTTTATACGCCCCAATCATGGCCAGCAGTGTGTCTTCGTCCATCACATATAAGGGGGTGGCAAAACGGCCAGCGAGTTCCACTAAATCACATCCCCCCAAAGATAAATTGCCTTGTGCGTTTTTGCATAAAGTTTGGGGTTTTAAAAATTGGTTGGCGGTCTTATCATGCATACGTTTATCCTTGTTAAGAAATTTTCCCAGTTAAACTTGTCAAAGTCGCCTCTGTTATTTGAACGGGTAACGCGGTATTTAACAAATTTTTTTTGCTTTCCACATGTACGTTTTGTAAGTAAGGGCTATGACCGATATATTGATTGGGGTGTTTTTCTGATTTTTCCGTGAACAAAACGTCCAACGTCTTTCCAATGCACCCGTCATTAAAGGCCCGTTGTTGTGTAAATAACAGCTGTTGCAGACGTTCTAAACGTTCTACTTTAACGTCCTCTTTGATTTGATGTTTCATCAAGCTGGCTGGGGTGCCGGGACGGGCGCTGAACTTAAACGAAAAAGAACTGGCGTAATTGATGCGTTTCACAAGGGCTAGCGTTTCTTCAAAATCCGCTTCGCTTTCCCCGGGGAACCCCACAATAAAATCCGAAGAAATAGCAATATCTGGGCGGGCTTTACGAAAGCGTTCTACAATATCTTCATATCCTTGAACCGTATATTTTCGGTTCATCGCTTTTAAGGTTTTATCACTGCCAGCTTGGGCGGGCAAATGTACATAGGGCATTAGTTTGGGGGTGTCAGCATGGGCATCTATCAGGTTTTGTGTCATTTTAGATGGATATGAAGTTGTATAGCGTAGCCGTTCCAGCCCTTCAATTTTTGCCAGTTCCCGCACCAAATCCCCTAGATCCACTAAACGCCCTTTTTCATCCCGATCCGTCCAGCAATTGACATTTTGACCTAAGAGCATAATTTCTTTCGCCCCGTGCCGAACAAGGGCATTGGCTTCGGCCTTGATTTCCGTCCAAGACCGGGAATATTCCGCCCCACGGGTGTAAGGAACAACGCAGTAAGTACAAAAATTATCACATCCTTCTTGGATGGCTAGATACGTTTGAACAGAACTGGATTGAATGGTGGGTAATTTATCAAATTTTGATTCTGTGGGGAACGAAGCTTTTAAAAGACGTTTATGCCCCCTGGCGTATTGTGTTAGAAGTTCCGGTAATTCATGATAATTTTGGGGACCCAGCGCTATATCAATCCCAGGGGCCCGATGCATCAGTTCATCCTTTTCTGCCTGAACAACACACCCTATAACAATAATCAGACAGTCTTTTTTTTGTGCTTGACGATCTTTTTTGATTTGCATCAAGCGCCCCACTTCGGAATAGAGTTTTTCAGAGGCCTTTTCCCGAATGTGGCACGTGTTAATCACAATAATGTCGGCGTCTTCTGGGATATCTGTTTCGGTGTATCCTAATACCGCCAGTGTATCCATAACACGGGCCGAATCATAGACGTTCATCTGACAACCAAAGGTTTTGATATAAGCTTTCATGATCATCAGGATAACATAAAAAACGTAAGAATTCAATTTAATTCTTGACAGGAATTTTTTTTGAGGGATGATAGGACGTGTGGGTTTCCACTTATAACGTTATAACAAAAAAGAGGTTTTAAATGAAAAAATTATTAGCTGCCGTGTGTGCTTTGTCCTTGCTTGGGGCATGTGCAACACGTGAACGCGGGGCCGATATTTACGGTGACGCGCAAGGGGGATGGAATCAAGATGTGAACATCTCGGATTTAAAAGGAACAAAATTAACAAAAGCGTTTAAGTCTGATACCAAAGACTATGTCTTGTTTGCGTTTAACAGCTCTTCACTAGACAGCGCTAGTCGGGATGATTTAAAAACACAAGTTGACTGGTTAAAAGAACATCCAGAAGCTTTGGTTGTGATTGAAGGCCGGTGTGATGAACGCGGGACAACAGAATATAACATTGCCCTTGGGGAACGTCGGGCTAATGCGGCACGGCAATACCTTGTTTCTCACGGGATTTCTTCCAACCGGATCCGGACCATTTCTTATGGGAAAGATGATCCAGTTGTGATTGGATCTAATGAAGAAGCTTGGGCACAAAACAGACGGGCGACCACTGTGGCTTACTAATTAAGCCCTTGCAAAGACAAAACCTTTTCGGTATAATGACCGAAAAGGTTTTTTTTATGGGGGAAAAATGAAAGTTATGTTATGGGCTTTATTGCTGGCTTGTACACCTGTTTTGGCGCAAGATCAAGACCTGTTAGAACGCCTAAATCGGATGGAATCAGATATGGTTTTAATGCAACGAAAGCTGTACACGGGTTCTGGGGATAGTCAGGATGGGGCTTTGTTGGATGAAATCTATACGAAATTGGATAAACAAGAAGGGATGATCGGGGAATTAACGGATAAAATTGAAACCCTTGAACATGATTTGAAACAAACACAGGAAAAGCTAGATTTGTTGTCTAAAGACATTGATGTGCGCTTTAAGATGCAAGGGACTAAACCTATGCCAGGGGGGGATTTAAAATCCGCCCCAACCCCGAAACACGGGGCGCTTGTCCCCGCTGGAACAAGTCCTAAAGCCCTGTATGATGGGGCTTATGAGGCCCTGAAAGAAGGGGATTTTGTGAAAGCCGAACAAGGTTTTAGCGCTTTTATGGAAAAATATCCCAAAGATAAATTGGTGGGAAATGCCAATTATTGGTTGGGGGAAACGTATTATGCCCGTGGGATGTATGCCGAAGCAGTGGGTATTTTTGCCACTGGTGTAACAACGTATAAGGATAATATCAAAGCCCCAGATAATTTGTTAAAGTTGGGGTTATCTATGCAAAAATTAGGAAAAAAGGATGAAGCATGTACCGCCTTTAAAACATTACCTAAAGAATTTCCAAAAGCTGCCCAATCTTTGAAAGATAGGGCCGTGGCTGAGGCAAAGAAGATCTCGTGTCCTTAACAATTAAAACATCTTTGCAAGCTTTTTTAAAAGGATTGGCCCTTCCCAAAGGGACACCCTTAGCAATAGGGGTTTCTGGGGGGGTGGATAGTTTAACTTTGGCCCTGTTGATGCAAGAAGTATGCCAAAAAAAGTACCCGTTATATGCTTTTATCGTAGATCATGGGCTGAGGGCCGTTGCCCATGCAGAGGCCGTTCAAACTAAAAAAACGTTGGAAAATTATCATATTCCCGCCGATATTTTAGTGTGGACAGGGCCAAAGCCTAAAACGAAAATTGAAGAAGTGGCTAGGGAAAAACGGTATCAATTGTTGGCAGAAGCGTGCGCTAAAAAAGGGATTCATCATTTGTTTTTGGCGCATCACGCTGGGGATCAAGCTGAAACATTTTTAAGTCGCTTAAGCCATGCAAGTTCTTTAGAGGGGTTAAAAGGAATGCAAGCGATTTGTTCTTATCAAACCCTAACCCTTTGTCGCCCTTTTTTGACGATAGAAAAAAAAGATATTATTCAAATGGCACAGGAACTTCATCTTTCTTGGGCAGAAGATGAAATGAACCAAGATAGGCACTATGAACGGGTGCGCTGGCGTAAGTTGTTGCCGACCCTGGCCCCCTATGGGTTGACGATAGATAAAATTACAACCTCTATGGGGCGGTTAGCTTTGGCGGAAGAGGCCCTTAAATTTTATCTAAGGGTCTTTATTGAACGTTGGGTCATTGTGAACCCTTTGGGGTATTTGATGGTCCCTAAAAAGGCCTATCAAGATTTACCAATGATGAGTAAAATTAAGTTCTTACAGTGGGCTATTAAAGTTATTGGACAACCCAAGACGCCCCCATCCTTTAAAGCGTTAGAAGACAGGGCCATGCATTTACAAGGGCCTTTGGGGGGATGCCAATTTTATGTCAAACAAAACAAATTGTATGTGGCCAAAGAAACGGCAAAGATGCCCCGACCTGTTTCGGTTCCCGCCGAAACATGGATAACTTGGGATCGGTTTCTTGTGTGGTCCCCCACCCCGGCGGTGATTCAAACAGGACCTTCAAAAAATAAAGGAAATAAAGAGTTGCCTGTGGCCATTTTAAAAACGCTTCCTGTCTTGAAAGATAAAAAAGGACTTGAAATTCCTGTTCAATTTCATTATAACAAAGGGGATAGAAAGGCATGTGTGTGCTTTAGTGGATTGAAGGAAGGGCGCTATGAAATTTAAAAAGCCAACGGCTTCAGGGGCAAGAAGTTTTCTGATTTGGGGATTGATTTTTCTGACAGTGATTGCATTGGCGGGGGTTTTTCAAAATCCTTCTTACAAACAAGCTAAAATGATTGCCTTTACCGATTTCGTGGCGGAAGTTAAAAAAGATACCGTTTTGACGGTAACAATGCAACGTCAAGAACTGAGTGGAACCCTAAAAAATGGGACTAAATTTTTAACTTATATCCCCCCAGAATCGGGGATCGTTCCTTTGTTAGAAGAACATGGGGTATCTTTGACGGTTTTGCCTAATGAGGATGGGGAAGGGTTGTCGTCACTGCTGTCATGGTTGCCCTTAATTATTTTCTTGGTGTTTTGGTTTTTAATGATGCGCCAAATGGCCTCTACCAACGGAAAGGCCTTGATGTTCGGCAAGTCCAAAGCAAAATTAATGATGCAAGGAAAAACGGTTACGTTTAAGGATGTGGCTGGGATTGATGAAGCTAGACAAGAATTAGAAGAAGTTGTTGATTTCTTGAAATCCCCCAAAAAGTTTCAACGGTTAGGGGGTAAAATCCCAAAAGGGGTTTTGTTAATTGGACCCCCAGGGACGGGGAAGACGTTGCTGGCCAAAGCTATCGCTGGGGAGGCCAAAGTTCCTTTTTTTACAATTTCTGGATCTGATTTTGTGGAAATGTTTGTAGGGGTCGGGGCGTCTAGGGTTCGGGATATGTTTGAACAGGCAAAATCCCATGCCCCATGTATCGTTTTTGTGGATGAAATTGATGCGGTGGGACGTCATCGGGGGGCTGGCCTTGGCGGGGGTAATGACGAACGCGAACAGACGTTAAACCAGTTGCTTGTGGAAATGGATGGGTTTGAAGAAAATTCTGGTATTATCTTAATCGCGGCCACGAATAGGCCGGATGTGCTGGACCCAGCCTTGTTGCGTCCGGGACGGTTTGACCGGCAAATTGTGGTATCTAATCCAGATGTTAAAGGGCGGGAAGCTATTTTACAGGTGCATGTTAGAAAGGTCCCCTTGGCAGAAGATGTAAAATTGTCGGTTTTGGCGCGTGGAACCCCAGGATTTTCAGGGGCGGATTTGGCAAATTTAGTCAATGAAGGGGCGTTGCTTGCCGCCCGCCGAGATCATTTAAAAGTCAGTATGCAGGATTTGGAAGATGCCAAAGATAAAGTGATGATGGGGACAGAACGCAAATCCCTTGTGATGGATGCGGAAGAAAAGAAAATGACGGCTTATCACGAAGCGGGGCATGCGATTGTGTCGTTGCACTTGCCAGAAACAGATCCGTTGCATAAGGTCACGATTATCCCGCGGGGGCGGGCGTTAGGGGTGACCATGCAACTGCCAGAAAAAGATAAGTATTCCCAAAGCAAAACATACTTAACATCGCGACTTGCTATTTTATTTGGAGGCCGGGTAGCTGAAGAGCTTGTTTTAGGGCCAGAACATGTGTCCACAGGGGCCAGTAATGATATCCAAGTGGCAACCTCTATTGCCCGTAAGATGGTGGCTGAATGGGGATTAAGCAGCTTGGGCCCCATTGCGTATGAAGAACCACAAGGGGAAGTGTTTTTAGGATACGATATCTCGCGGCGTAAAGCGATGGCCGATAAAACCGCCTTGGCCGTGGATGAAGAAATTAAAGCGATTATCCAAAAAGCGTATGAAACTGCACGAACGATCTTGCAAAAAAATAAAAAACAGTTAGACTTGTTGGCACAAGGTCTGATTGAACATGAAACTTTAACCGGAGAGGAGGTTCAAGCCGTGATTACAGGAAAAACACTTTTAAAAAGGATGCAAATTAAATCAAAGGCCCGCCCAACTTTGCCCAATATTAAGAAAACACAAACAGGGCGAACAATGGTGGAAATGTTAGGGGTTATTTGCATTATAGGGGTTTTGACGGTTGGGGCCTTTAATGGCATTACCTACACGACATTGAATATGCGGGTCCAAAAAGTCAAAACGGATATAGAAGAAATGGCCACCAATATTACAAAGATGTACGCATGGAGCCGGACTTATGCCACCTTAAATATGCCGGATTTGTGTGCCAATGATATTTTGAATGAAAAGTGTGCTGGTACTTTAAATGCTAAAGGCGATTGCACGGGGAATTGCCACTGGGTAGGGGCTTGGGGGGGTAAAATCACGGTTAACCCCTTGCCAGTAGAATTAGGGGGCGAACAACTAGAAAAGAAATTCCGGATTGTTTATACCTTGATTCCCCAAGAAGCATGCGAAAAATTGATTGATGAAAAGTACGCAAATGTTGTGTTGACAAGTCCTAAGGTTAATGACCCTAATGCTTGCCAAGAAGAGTATGCCAACACGTTCATTTTTGAATCCAAATAAGCGTTGACATTTAGACTGAAAAACGTATAATATCCTTTCAGAAAAAGCTTTTTTGAAAGGGTAAAAACGGATGCAATTAGAAAATTTGAAAGCTGAGGTCTTGGCGGCAATTGCTGGGGCCGATACGCTGAGTGATTTGGATGCTGTTCGGGTTGGTGTTTTGGGGAAAAATGGATCGCTGACGGCCTTAATGAAGGGATTAAGTGCCCTAACGTTAGAAGAAAAAAAACGCGTTGGGGGGGAATTAAATCTAGTTAAACAAGCCCTGACCGAGGCCTTGGATGCTAAAAAACAGGCCTTAGAAGATAAGGAATTAGCGGCTAAATTAAATCAAGAAAAAATTGATATTACTTTGCCGGTACGCCCTAAAACGCATGGGCGCATTCATCCCGTTGCCCATGTCATGGAAGAAATGATGGCAATTTACGCCGCAATGGGCTTTGATGTGGCAGAAGGCCCCGATATTGAAGATGATTGGCATAATTTTGAAGCCCTGAATATTCCGCCATCGCATCCGGCCCGGCAAATGCAAGATACGTTTTACATAAAAGAGACGCCGTATATGTTGCGGACACAAACATCTGGGGTGCAGATTCGGGTGATGGAAGCACAAAAACCCCCTGTCAAAATTGTGGCCCCGGGGCGATGCTATCGGGTGGATTCGGATGCAACCCATTCCCCAGCGTTTAATCAGGTAGAGGGGTTATATGTGGATAAAGGGGTAACGTTGGCACATTTGAAAAGTGTCTTGGAAGAATCCTTAAAATTATTTTTTGAAACGGATGATTTAGTTGTGCGTTTTAGAACCAGTTATTTCCCCTTTACAGAACCGTCTTATGAATTTGACGTTGGGGGAAAATTAGCCCGCGATATTGGCAAAGAATGGATTGAACTAGGGGGATGTGGTATGGTGGACCCCAAAGTTCTTGAAAATTGTGGCATTGACCCAAATGTTTATCAAGGGTTTGCTTTTGGGTATGGATTGGATAGATGCGCTATGTTAAAATATGCCATTCCCGATATTCGGTCCTTTTTTGAAGGGGATGTTAGGTGGATACGCCATTACGGCTTTATGCCCGAAGATGTTCCAAATTCTGTAACGGGATTAAGTTTGAATGGAGGGACCAAACGATGAAACTATCGCTTTCATGGGTCAAAGATTATATTGATTTAACGGCATCGGTTAAGGAAATTTGTGATAAGTTAACGATGGTGGGGTTGGAAATTGAAGAAGTTCAAGACCTGGCCGCGGCATTAGACGGTTTTGTTGTGGCCGATGTGTTGTCCGTAGAAAATCATCCAAATGCCGATAAATTACATGTTTTAAAGGTAAACAGCGGTAAAGAAATCTTGCAAATCGTCTGTGGGGCGCCGAATGTGCATGCCGGGATGAAGAGTATTTTGGCCCCCGTTGGGGTGTTGGTCCCGCTTTACGGGGAACGCCTTAAAAAAGGGGTGATTCGCGGGGTGGAAAGCCAAGGGATGCTGTGTTCTGAAAAAGAATTGTGTTTAGGGGATGACCATACCGGGATTTTGGATTTAAAAACGGATAAACCCGCGGGCACACCGGCAAAAGATGTTTTTGATGCGGATGTGATTTTGGATGTGAATGTGACCCCGAACAGGGGGGATTGTTTTGGTGTGTTAGGATTGGCTAGGGAACTAGCGGTATGTGGGTTGGGGACGTTAAAGGCACAACCCAAAACGAACGTGCAGACCTTTGGTCCTTGTCCTGTTTCGGTAGAAATTAAGGCCCCCACTTGTGATCATTTTGTTTTGCGGTATCTTAAAAATGTGAAAAATGTCCAAAGTCCGGCGTGGGTGCAAAGTCGGTTAAAAGTGATGGGCTTGAACCCCATTTCGGCTTTGGTAGATATCACAAATTACTTTACCTTTGATGCGTGTCGGCCCTTGCATGTGTTTGATGCGGATAAAATTAAAGGGAATTTAATAGTGCGCTATGCCAAAGCCGGTGAAAAACTGGTGGCGTTGGATGATAAAGAATATACCCTGGATGAGGATATGTTGGTCATTGCCGATGATAACGGGGTACAAAGTATCGCTGGGGTCATGGGGGGAAAGGCAACCGGATGCACACAAGACACGAAAAACGTCTTGCTGGAAACGGCGTATTTTGACCCGATTTCTGTGGCATCTACGGCACGGCGGTTAAAATTAGATTCCGATGCAAAAATGCGCTTTGAACGGGGTATTGATCCGGCGTCTTGCCGGTTGATGTCCGAAAAAGCCGCGGTGATGATTCAATCTTTGTGTGGTGGGGAGGTTTCAGACGTTTTTGAAGCCGGGGCAGAACCCGATTGGCATCAGCAGATTGATTTTGATTTTTCTTTGGTTAAAAAAGTATGTGGGTTTGATATTGCCCCTGATGAAATCAAAGGAATTTTAACGGCTTTGGGATGCGACGTATCGGGGTCAAAAGTATCTGTCCCGTCTTGGCGGTTCCATGATGTTAAGCGGCCGATTGATTTGGTAGAAGAGGTTGTGCGGATTTATGGACTTGATCATTTACCAAGTTTAGAAGTTCGCCCAGAAAAATTGGGTACCTGTATTTTAAAGCCTCATCAAATTAAGGAAATTTCCGTCCGGCGGGCGTTGGCGTTAAACGGGTTATATCAATGCACAACCTACCCATTTATGGATTCAAAAAAAGCAGATCTCTTTGGGCAAAAATTAGTGGCGTTAGCCAATCCCTTAACGGCAGATTTAGATGTATTGCGGCCTAGCTTGTTGCCGAATTTATTGGATATTGTGGCTAGAAATCAAGCCCATGGAACCCAGGATGTATTGGTGTTTGAATTGGGGCCAGTGTTTGATGATCCCACCCCCGGCAAGCAACATTTACACGCGTCAGGGCTTCGGGTTGGTATGCAAGCGGGGTTATCGTGGGCGGAAAAACAACGGCCCGTGGATGTGTTTGATGTGAAGGCCGATGTGTTGGAAGCATTGGCGGGTGCAGATGTCCCCGTGGATAAGTTGAAAATAACCCGGGATGTTCCAGGATACTATCATCCAGGGCAAGCTGGGGCTTTTGTTTTAGGAAGTGTGCCCGTGGCGTATTTTGGGGCCCTGCATCCAAAGGTAATTAAAACATGGGGAATCAAAGGGGCATGTGTTGGGTTTGAGGTGTTGATGGATGCGTTGCCACCGACACGGCGGAAATTAAAAAATACAGCGTTTGTAAAGGATCATCTCTTGCCATTAGAACGGGATTTTGCCTTTGTTATGCCAGTAGATGTTACGGCCGACGAGGTGCGGTTGGCTATTATGGATGGCGATAAAAATCTGATTCGTGATGTCATTTTCTTTGATGTTTACACGGGGGCACCCTTAAAAGAAGGGGAAAAATCTATCGCTTTGAAAGTGATTTTGGCCCCGCAAGAAAAAACGTTTACGGATGAAGAAATTGCCGCTTTTAGCACGCGTTTGGTTGACCGAGTTAAGTCAAAAACAGGGGCAGAGTTGCGCATTTAGAAAGGGGGAAAGATGACGTTTTTAAATCGTTGGTGGACAGCACCGCTTGCCATGGTCTTGATGTATGCAGGCATCGTGCTATTGGGATCTTGTTGGACCCCAGGGCAAGTGTATTATTATACGGCCGATTGGAATATTATTGATATTATTACCTTAACGGGATATGGGGTGGCTGTTTTTTCCTTTTTCGCGTTTCAGACAGATTTTAAGTCCCCTAAAGAACGGGGGGCATTTTGGGGATTGATCTTTTTAACCCTTGTGTGTGTGCTGCGGGAATTAGGGGCACAACATTGGCTAACCACGACAGATACAACCGCTTTTAAGGGGAAGTTTTTCTTGAATCCTAATAATCCGCTTTCTGAAAAGATCCAAGCTGGTTTGATTTTAGGGGTGATTGTGGGATTTATCCTGTATTTTATGATTCGTTATACCAAAGTTATTGTATTGGGTTTTTTCAAAAAACGTCCTTTATCTTGGACGGTGTGTTGCTTGGGGGCCGCTGTGATTATTGCAAAATTCTTTGATCGGTTCCCGGGACATTACCGCAAGGCGATGGGGATGAAATTAAACCTTGAAACGATGAGTCTTTTTTCATTAGCAGAAGAAATGGGGGAGATTCTGCTTCCTTTGTTGATTGCGTTGGGGGTGTATCAATATCACCTATTGAAACGGCAAAACAATCAATAAAAGGCTATGTAATAAATTGAAATAATCCTTGATTTGAAGTTTAGGGGCTTGCGGTATATCCTATCCTTACAGAAATGAAAGGATAACGTATGATTGCAGAAATTCAAACCATGGGGACGTATAAATATTGTCAGAAAACCTTACAGAATCCTATTGCTTGTGTAGGGGTTGGTTTGCATACAGGTCAAAAAGTGCACATGACTTTACGTCCGGCAGAAATTGATACAGGAATTGTGTTTAGACGGGTGGATATCACCGATAAGGATAATGTGATTCCGGCGACATACAACCATGTTGTAGATGCCAGATTGTGTACGTGTATAGGAAATACGGCCGGGGTAAAAGTATCTACCATAGAACATATTATGGGGGCGTTGGCTGGGTTTTGTATTTCTAATGCCGTGATAGAAGTGGATGGGCCGGAAGTTCCTTTAATGGATGGGTCAGCGACGGATTTTGTGACCTTAATTGAATGTGCCGGTGTTATGGATCAGAATGCCCCTTTAAGGGCTATTAAGGTTAATCAAGAAGTTGTCTTGGTTGATAAAGGGGCTGAGGTCGCTTTGACCCCGGCCGAAGACGGATTAGACCTTAATTTTATGATTGATTTTAAATCTAGGGCTATTGGGCATCAAGAATATTCTGTTCCTTTGGATACAGATACGTTTAAAAACGATATTGCGTATGCTAGGACCTTTGGATTGGCCGAAGAAGTTGACGCGTTGCGTGCTATGGGGTTGATTCAAGGGGGGAGTCTTGACAATGCCGTTGTGGTGCAAGGGGATACGATTTTAAACCCCGAAGGATTGCGCAGTGAAAATGAATTTGTCGTGCATAAGGTACTAGATGCGGTTGGGGATTTGTATCAACTTGGGATGCCGGTTATTGGCCACTTTATGGGGGTAAAATCTGGGCATGCCCATACAAACGCTTTGTTGAAAATGCTGATGGCTGATGAAAAGAATTATACCGTTGTGTGTCTTGATGATTATGAAGCCGAAAAAAACGTCAGAAAAACAGCGTAATTTCTTGAAAAGACCTTAAAAATTTGGTAATCTTCCCCTGTTTTAAGGAGAACCATGAAAGCAAAAACATCAGATATTCGGGCAAAGGTCCTGAAAGATTTAAGGGACGTTTTGGTTAAGAAAAAGAACCTGCAAGCACAAATGGATGCAGTGGTTGTTTTGTTAGCCAAAGCCCTAGATGTTGGGGTGTGTTCATGTTATTTGGCGCGCCCTGGCGACGTTTTGGAATTGTATGCCACTTATGGCCTAGATAAATCATCCGTTCACGAAACGTTTTTGCGGGTAGGCGAAGGTTTAATTGGGGAAATTGCCTTTCAAAAAAAAACGTTGGTTTTTGAAGATGCTTGGGCACACCCTAGTTTTGTACATAAACCGGCCACGAAAGAACAAAAGTTTAAATCCTTGATGGGAACGCCAATTTTGTATAAAGGACAATTAATGGGGGTCTTGGCTATCCAAACGCAGATAGTGATGCCTTTTGACACAGAAGTACAGAATTGCTAGCCCACGTTGCGTTGATTTTAGGGGAAGTGGTGGGTTTGGAAAATTCCAAAAATCAAGGTAAATTAGAGGTTCTGCGTGTCCATCGTAAAATAGAAGGGGCCGCCTTAGTGGAAGGCCTTGCCTTGGGGCAGGCCTTTATCCATAAACGGGCTGGCCGGTTTTCTGAAATCTTAGCCAAGAACCCCAAAAGCGAAATGAAGCGCCTTCAAAAAGCGTTTGAAGCCATGGAAAAACAGATTCATACCATGATGCAAAAAACCGCCCACGAAGAAGAAACAAATATTATAGAAAGTTATTTGAAGTTTACCCAGGATAAGGGACTTCGGGAAAAAATCAAGGCGTTTATTGATAAGGGATTTACGGCAGAAGTGGCGGTCAAAAAAGTGCTAGAGGATATCACCGAACGCATGGAAAAAATGTCCGATCCTTACTTAAAGGAAAAAGTTCATGATTTTCAGGATTTATCAAATCGGTTAATTCGGCATTTAAATGGGGAAGATAAAGAAAAACACAAGTTGCCGAAAGAGGCCGTTTTAGTGGCGGATAGCTTGGGACCGGCTGAATTATTGGATTATGATTTATCCCAAATTAAGGGCCTTATTTTACAAGAAGCTTCCCAAACGATGCATGTTGTGATTGTGGCCAGATCTTTAAATATCCCCGTGGTGAGTGTGGGGCCAGATATCACCTTGATCGCGGCAGATGACGAAGTCGGGATTGATGGGGTAAATGGGGTTGTGTATGTGAATCCCGAAGATGAAATCTTGGATAAAATGGCCTTACAGTTGAAAGAACAAAAGGCCCGTCAAGAATTTTATGGGACACAACGGGAATTGCCTTCGGTAACACAAGATGGATTTTATGTTTCCTTGAACGCTAATGTGGGGTTGCCCACAGATATTTTATCTTTACAAAAAGGGGCGTATGAAGGGGTAGGGTTATACCGGACGGAATTGCCCTTTTTAACATCTGAACAATTGCCGGATCTAGATGCCCAAACCAAGATATATCAAACGGCTTTGCAAACTTTTGGGGATAGACCTGTTTATTTTAGAACCTTAGATATTGGTTCAGATAAAGTGTTGCCTTATTTTGATAATCGTGGGGAACAAAATCCAGCTTTGGGGTGGCGGTCTATTCGTATTACCTTGGACAGGCGTTCCTTGTTGCGGGAACAATTAAGGGCGTTTATCAGGGCGACGGCAGGAAAAGACCTATATGTGATGTTTCCTATGATCGCAGATATTGACGAATTTATGCAAGCCCGCCGGACCTTAGATATTGAGCTAGAACGCGCCATCCAACAAGGAGAGGCCCTGCCTAAAAAAGTATCAGTCGGCACAATGCTGGAAGTGCCTTCTTTAGTCTTTCAATTACCCGCCTTATTGCCTTTGGTTGATTTTGTGTCAGTAGGAACCAACGATTTAATGCAGTTTTTATTTGCCGTAGATCGGGGAAATCCCGCAATTTGGGGAAAATATGATATGTTATCCCCGGCGTTATTAAGTGTTTTAAAACAGGTTCAAGATGCCTGTGCAAAGGCCAAAGTCCCTTGTTGTGTATGCGGAGAAATGGCGGGGAAACCGCTGGAAGCGTTTGTCCTTATAGGGTTAGGATTTAATCGCTTGTCCATGGCCCCTTCATCTTTAGGGGCGGTTAAGGCCACTGTTCGGACAATGAATCAAGCTAAAACCGCTGAGTATTTAGATCGTATTTTGTCTCGTCCTGAACATTCTTTGCGTGATCGGATACGCAGTTATGCTTTGGATCAAGGTGTTTTTATTTAGGAAAGGAAAAAAATGACAGTTAAAGCAATTATTTTAGCCGCAGGAAACGGAAAACGGATGAATTCGGATTTACCAAAAGTGTTGCATAAGCTAGGGGGCAAACCCATGGTCCAGCATGTTTTGGAAACCGTTGGGGCGTTAGATCCAGAAGAAATTGTTGTGGTGATTGGCCCGGATGCGGATGATGTCAAAGCCGCGGTCGCCCCTTACAAAACGGTTGTCCAAGAACAACGCCTTGGAACGGCTCATGCCGCTTTGGCTGCTAGGGATTACTTGGCACCATTTGATGGTCAAGTGCTTGTTTTATTTGGGGATAACCCCTTGATTACCCCTAAAACATTAAAAGAAATGCTGAAAAAAGCAGCCAGTGGAGTGGATATTGTGGTTTTGGGATTTATTCCCGCCGATGCCCGGCGTTATGGGCGACTTGTGATGGGGGATGATGGGTTGCAAGCCATTGTGGAATACAAAGATGCCACCGAAGAACAGCGGGCCATTCAATTATGTAATTCCGGGGTTATGTGCTTGAACGGACGGTATATTTTGGATTTGCTGAAAGCGGTCAAGAATGAAAATGCCGCGGGCGAATATTACTTAACGGATGTGGTAAAATTGGCAAAAGACAAGGGCTTGTCCTGTGATGTGGTCATTGGGAATGTGGAAGAACTTCATGGGGTGAATACTCAGGAAGAATTGGAAATGGCCGAAGAACTCTATCAACGACGCTTACAAATGGCGTAAAAGGAAAGGGGGGCTAGATGTATCTATTATGGGAAGCAGGGGCAACCTGCAATCGCTTAACGTATAGAACACAAGGGGATACAGCCCCCAATGCTTTTGTTTGTGAAAAACGGGTGGCTAAAGAAAGTGATTTTAGCTTTTTAGAACGACATTTAGAGGCCTTTGGTTTCAAAGAAAAAGGGGGACTTTGGGTCGCTAAAGATGGGGAAATTTTTGAAGGGATTATTTTGGCGGTGGCTGGGGCCGTTGGGGAAGACGGAACAATTTGTGCCACCAATCGCCCTTGGAAAGAGGTTACGCGTTCTTCCTTGATGAATAGATATCATCTTAAAAAAGTTATTTTGATGAATGATGTTCAAACGCAGGGCCTTTCTATTCCGGGAATAGCGAAATTATTAGCTAGGGGTAAAGAGGCCGAATGTGTCCAATTGAATCGTGTGCCTTTGCCCGAAGATTTTGAAGATCGGCCCAAGTTTTTGATTTCTTTGGGAACGGGCTTGGGGGCTTGTGTGATTCATAAGGAAGGGAATTCATGGGTGTCAGAAGCGGGGGAATATGGGCAGAATTTACCGCCTATGCTTGGGGAAGCCGAAGCCGAACTTGCCCCGTTTATGCGGGTGCAGTTTATGCGTAAACCGGTGCCACCCGATGCCTTAACATTGGAAAATTTCGTGTCTGGGACGGCTTTAAGTATTTTGTATCAGGCCTGGGCGGATAAAATGGGCTTTCCGGTGCGCAAAGAAAAACCCAGTGAAATTTGCAAGATGGCTTCTTTGGCAGAAGTATCCCCTAAAATGCAACATAAAATTGCCTTAAAAGCCGTGGAAAGTTTGTTGGATGTGTTGGGGCGCTTTATTCATAACGTCGGACGGTTTTCATTGTTTCCGACGGGGGGGATTTATCTGGCCGGCAAAGTCTTGCAGAATCCCTTTATTATCAATCTAATGCGCCAAAAAAAGTTTCAAGATTTATGTGCACATGCGACCAGAACATTACCGCATCATGCCGATAAGATTCCTTTGTTTTTAATTCAATCCCCAGCGGATACCATGGGGGTTAAAGGGATGTTGGCGGTTTATAAGACGTGTTGACCTTTTCGGGAAAGACAGGATGTTTTTTCTTGACTTTAGGGGAATTTTGTTGTAAAATACCCAATCATTATGTTTGAAAAATGGGGCGCTGAATGACATCAAGTTTAGCAAAGACAAAACAGGATTCAGAAAATATGAATGAATCCAAGGTTCTTATGGAAAATCTTATTGCCGAAGGAAAAGAACGGGGATTTGTGACTTTAAAGGCTTTAAAAGAGGCTTTGCCCCCGAAATCGCAAACCGAAGAAGCGTTAGAAGTGATTATTTCTTCTTTGGTGGATATGGGTATTCAGGTTGAAGAAGAAAATACAGGGTTGAGCGATCTAACAACGGCTATGTCTTCGGATAATTTGGTTGTTTTGGACGAGGAAGAATCCACAGAAGATAAGGGGGAAGGCCTTGTTCGGGTAAGTGACCCCGTGCGTTTATACCTAAAGGAAATGGGGGGGGTAGAACTCCTGACAAGGGAAGGGGAAATTGCAATTGCTAAACGGATTGCGGCGGGCTTGAATACGATGATGAGTGGCCTTTCCGAAAGCACTATTACCATGGCGGCCTTAAAAGAATGGCAAGGGGCCTTGGAACGGGGGGATATTTATTTAAGGGATGTGATTGATTTAGAAACGACTTTTGAAATGTTGCCTGGGAAAAAAGGTGATAAAACAGATGAAGAAGGCGTGAAAGAAGAACAGGAAAATCAATCTGATAAACAAGCTAGTGTTCCCAAGGAACAACCTAAGGAACAACCTAAGGAACAACCCAAAGAACCCGCTAAAGAACCCGAAAATACGGCGGCTAAAAAAGAAGCATCTGATGATGATTTGGCCAGTGAAATAGACGCGTTCTTGGAAGATAAACCCCAAGAGGAAGAAGAGGATGAAGAAGATGAAGAAGGGGCTTTGTCTATCAAACAAATGGAAGAAGCGCTGCGGCCTTTTGTCTTGGAATCGTTTAGTGAATTAGATGCTTTGCATGAACAATTTAAAAAAATTCAAGAAACAAGAATAAATGCTTTGATTAAACAAAAGCCGGTTTCTGCAAAAACAGAAAATACGTATCATGCCTTGAAAAAGGAAATGATTGGATTGCTTAGAAAAATTCAGTTAACCCCTCAAAAAATTGAGGTTTTAATCAATCAAATGAATGCAATGAATCAAACCTTAATGGAAGAAGAAGGGAAGTTTTTGCGGTTGGCGACAAGTTTTGGGGTCCCTAAAGATTCTTTTATTACCTTTTATCAGGAACATGAACTGACCGCTGATTGGGTGGC
>Ga0310695_10004615_pt1 | contig 25103 bp, 31 predicted proteins | sample RumenRJG_04DNA_FD_203882 | JGI IMG/M metagenome (GOLD analysis project Ga0310695, IMG submission 203882) | Bovine rumen microbial communities from Lethbridge, Alberta, Canada - RJG_04 (v2) (version 2) | ecosystem: Host-associated > Mammals > Digestive system > Stomach > Rumen | place: Canada...
ATTTTATGTTTTTATAATCTATTGTTTTAATTTAATTGATGGAATTTTTTATTCAAAAAATTGTATAGTTTTTAGGAGGAGTAATTTTATATGGTTGGCACTAACATTTTAACATCTACTTTGGATTTGGTTAGCCAGAGTCTTCAAATCCCTGTAATCATTTTCCTATTGTTGTTTGCAATAGGAGCAATAATATTATTGGGTGGATTGATTAGGGAGTTCAGGCATAGAAAGGCTGTTTCCAATGTGGAGATGAAAAGATTAATCAATGAGATCTCAAATGCAAACAGTCAAGATGAAATATTGAATATAGTACAATCTTCAGAGATTCCAAATTCAATGAAGAATGATTTGAAGGAGATTACAGACACTGATCTTGACCTTGAATCAAGAACAGCACTTGCAAAGAAACTAGTGAGCAGCAGAGAAAAGAAATTGGAGAAAAGACTTTCATACACTGATATTATCACTCGTATTGGTCCTACTTTAGGTTTGATGGGTACTTTGATTCCTATGGGTCCTGGTCTTGCTGCTTTAGGTAGCGGTGACATTGTGACTTTATCAAATGCGATCATTGTTGCTTTTGACACCACTGTTGTCGGTATCGGTGCTGGTGCTTTGGCTTATGTAATCAGTAAGATAAGAAGAAGATGGTATAGTGAGTATATTGCTAACATTGATGTCTTGACTGATGTTGTCCTTACAAAAATAGGAAAGCTTTAGGAGTAATGTTTTTATGGTTAAGCTTAATCGAAAGGCTGCTTTTGAGGAGGAAGAGGAAGACCCGATGGCTGGTGTTGCAAACCTTGTGGATGCAATGCTTGTAATAGCAGTAGGTCTCCTGGTGTTTCTAGTCATTTCCTGGAACATGCAGGCAATTGTATTCAATGAGGATATTAATCCAGAACAGAGGCAGGATGCTATCAATGCCATGAAGCAGGTAACAGAGATAGATCAAGGCAAGCAGTTGAATGAGACTCCTGATGTAAGCTCAAGTTCCGGTAAAGGGTATGCTGAATTGGGAAAGGTCTATAAGGATTCCAATACAGGCAAGCTGATAATGATAGAGAATTGATTAATTTTCCATTTTTCTTATTAATTTTTTTCATTTTCTTATTATTTTTTTAAATTCTTAACTCTGTTTAAATTCTATATTTTTTTGATTTTTTTAATATTTTTCTTTTAATCTTTGATTTTTTTAATATTTTTTATTGTTTTTCTTTTTTGTATAATATTTTTTAATGAATTTTGGATTATTTTTATATTTTTTGTTAAGATTTGAATTGAAAAATAATTAATATTTTTTATAAATTTTTAATAGAAATATGTAAATGATTTTGAATTTTAAGCATTTTTATCGATATATTTATATATTAAAAAATATACAACTATTATTATAAAAATTTGAGGTGTTAAATATGGAATTACCAATCGCTCCTATCGGAAGAATATTAAAAAATGCTGGTGCTGAAAGAGTAGCTGATGCAGCTAAAGCTGAATTAGCTGAAGCAATCGAAGAATACGGAAACGAAATTGCTCAAAAAGCAGTTAACTTTGCACGCCACGCAGGTAGAAAAACTGTAAAAGCTGAAGACATTAAATTAGCAATTAAATAAGATTGCTGTTTAGTATTTTCGGATTCGGATTTAGATTTAAGTAATTTTTACTTTTATCTTTTTCTCACGCCTTTTTACGAACTCTTTATTTTTATTTTTTTAAGTATCATTAAATAATTGGCTTAAATTGCTAGTTATTTTCTTTTTTAAACCTATTTTTCTAATAACATTTATATACTATAAATAATATACTTTATTATGTCTAGTTCTCTAGAATTTATTTCATTAATACTAAATTGAAAAATTTTATATTATTAGCTGATTTTACTTAAACTAATAATATTCATTGAAAATATTAAACTAGAATAAAAACTTTTTACTTTTATTTTAGGCTTTATTATTTAGTGATGTGGATATAATATTTAGAGTTATAGATTAAAACTTTAAATCTGTAATTATAATTGAATATTTTTTAGCTTCTATAAGCTAACTTTTTATTATGATATTATATTTAATAAGATTTCAAAATGGATTTAATCTTAGGTATCATATTTAAAAAGTTTTATCTATAATTGATAGAAATTTAAATTTCAATATTGATTATTTTTGATATTTGATTATTTTACTGATTTTTATAGTAATTATTTTGCCGATGGATGGCAAAAAGCCAGATGAAAAAGGAGGTAAATTATATGGCAAACATTTATGTAAAATTTGACACACCTGAAGAAATCGCTAACAAAGCAGAAGAAGCTTTAGAAGTAGCACAAAATACTGGTAAAGTAGCAAAAGGAACTAACGAAGTAACTAAATTTATCGAAAGAGGAAACGCAGCTTTAGTCGTTATCGCTGAAGATGTTGACCCTGCTGAAATCGTTGCTCACATTCCTGTTCTCGCTGAAGAAAAAGAAATTCCTTACGTATACTTAGCAACCAAAGACAAAGTTGGTGCAGCTGCTGGTTTAAGTGTTGGAACTGCTTCCGCTTGTATTGTAGATGCTGGAGATGCTGCTGACTTAGTAGCAGAAGTTGTTGAAAAAGTTGCAGAACTTAAAGAATAAGTATTGCGCCTTAGAAGATACATATCTTCAAAATAATTAATAGGTGATAATATGGAAGAAGGAAGTCCAGCAGAAGTTATTGAAGTTCTAAACAGAACTGGTATGACTGGAGAAATCATGCAAGTAAAATGCAGAATTCTCGATGGAAGAGACAAAGGAAGAATTTTAACAAGAAATATCATGGGCCCTGTACGTGAAGGCGATATTTTAATGTTACTCGACACAATCAGAGAAGCTAAGGAGATCAGAACTCCTTAATAACCTTGGTTATTATGAGCTTATCTTACTTAAAGAAGGTGTTTTAACATGAGAACTTGTTCATTCTGTGGTAAAGAAATAGAAGAAGGTACCGGTAAAATGTACGTTAAGAAAGACGGATCCATCTATTTCTTCTGTAGTAGTAAATGTGAAAAAAATATGATCAAACTTGGTAGAGTGCCAAGAAAAGTTAAATGGGTTAAACAATGATTGAAAGAAGCTTTGTAATGATGAAACCTGATGCGGTATCTAGACGTTTAATGGGTCAAGTTTTAAGCCGTTTTGAAGCTAAAGGTCTTAAAATCGTAGCTATGAAATTAAGACAAATTGACGAAGATTTAGCAAAAGAACATTATGGAGAACACTCTGAAAAACCATTTTTCAACGGTTTAGTGGAATACATCACTTCCGCTCCAGCTTTAACCATGGTTATTGAAGGAGATGATGCCATTTCTGTAATCAGAAAAATGGTAGGAGCAACCAATCCTAAAGAAGCGGATGTTGGAACCATTAGAGGAGATTTCGGTATGGATACTGGAAGAAACATTATCCACGCATCTGATGCACCTGAATCTGCTAAAAGAGAAATTGCTCTTTTCTTCGATGAAGAAGAAATTTGTGATTATTCCATGTCTGATAACGCTTGGATTTACGAATAGATTCAGATTTCTTAAAAAATCAATTCGTTGTCTATAATCGAATTAAAATTATTATTGTTTAAATTTATTGAATTATTTAATTGAATTATTTAGTTGTGAGTGGAGTTATATGAAGATTAGATCCCCAATTGTATCTGTTTTAGGTCATGTAGACCATGGTAAAACTACCCTTTTGGATTATATCAGAGGAAGTACTGTAGCTGATAGGGAAGCTGGAGGCATTACCCAGCACATCGGAGCTACTGAAATACCAATAGATACAATTAATGACATTTGCGGCGATTTTATAGCTAGATTATCAATTAAGGATACAATTCCTGGATTGTTTTTTGTAGACACTCCTGGGCATGCTGCATTTACATCACTTCGTAAACGTGGTGGGGCTTTAGCGGATTTGGCTATTTTAATTGTTGACATAAACGAAGGTTTCAAGCCTCAAACCTATGAGGCAATCAATATTTTGAAAATGTATAAGACTCCATTTATCGTTGTAGCAAATAAGATTGACAGAATCTTTGGATGGGATATCCATGAAGGCGCTTCCTTTATGGAAAGCTTCAAACAGCAAGCTCCAAGAGTTCAAACCGATTTGGACTTGAAAATCTACGAGCTCATTGGAAAATTGCATGAGGAAGGATTCCAGTCTGAAAGATTCGACAGAGTCACTGACTTTGCAAGCCAAATCACAATCATTCCAATCTGTGCAAAATCAGGTGAAGGTATCATTGAGCTTATTGCAATGTTGCTCGGTCTTGCTCAGGAATACTTGACTGAACAATTGGAAATCCATGAAGATGCTCCTGCAAAAGGAACTGTATTGGAAGTCAAGGAAGAAACCGGTCTTGGAGTGACCGTTGATAGCATTATCTATGATGGTGTGCTCCGTGATGGTGATGAAATTGCTTTAATGGATGCAAACAATGTTGTAAAAACCAAAATCAGATCTATCTTAAGGCCTCTCCCTCTTGAAGAGATGAGAGATTCCAAGAAGAAATTCAAAAAGGTTGATGAGGTTGTTGCAGCAGCAGGTATCAAGATAGCAGCTCCAAATCTTGATGATGTCGTTTCAGGTTCTCCTCTTAGAGTATTGAATGAGGATGAGGACGTTGAAGCGGAATTGTTAAAGGAATTGGAGGATATTACCGTTGATACTGATGATGAAGGTTTATTCGTTAAGGCAGACACTTTAGGTTCCCTTGAAGCGGTTGTTCATTTGCTTAAGGAAATGGAGATTCCAATTAGGTCTGCAGAAATCGGTGATGTAAACAAAAGGGATGTAATCGATGCATCCATTGCTAAGGACGAAAACATCGAGCATGGTGTAATCATTGCATTTAATGTAAAGGTACATCCAAAGGCTCTTGACGATTTAAATAATTCTGGCGTTAAGCTCTTCCAAGGTGATGTAATCTATCAGATCACTGAAGATTATGAAGCTTGGGTCCAAGAGAGAAAAGAAGCTCAGAAAAAGCAATGGCTTGATGCAATCATCAAACCTGCTAAGTTCATGATTCTTCCAAAACTCATATTCAGGCAAAGCAAACCTGCCATTTGTGGTATTGAAGTTGAAGCAGGAACCGTTAAGCAAGGATATGCTTTAATGAATGCAAATGGGGACTATGTAGGTACAATTGCCAGTATGGAAGATAAGGGCGAGACCTTGACTGCTATTTCAAGAGGTCAAAGGGTTGCTATGGCTATCAACGATGCTGTAGCTGGAAAGGACTTTGAAGAGGGAGACACATTATATGTAGACATCCCTGAAAAGCATTACAAGATCTTGGAAAGAGAGTTTAAGGACAAATTGAATGAAGACGAATTCATGGCCCTTGATGAAATCTTGGAAATCAAACGTAGAAGAGAACCAGATTGGGGTAAATTCGGTCTTTTTGAATATTAATTAAATCATTAATTTCAATAAAAGTCATTTAACAATATAATTTGATGATGATTTCACATATATTTAAGATTATAGAATAAATACTAGAGATTAGGAAAGATTAAATTCCGAAAAATAAAAGGAGGAATTTTATTGGCATTTAAAATTGTTGTATCTGAAAAAGAATTAAGTTATCAATTAGAAGTTGATGATGGAAAACAATTAAACGGTTTAAAAATCGGAGAAGAATTCGATGGTCAAATCGTTGGTTTAGATGGCTACACTTTAAAAATCACTGGTGGTAGCGACAAAAACGGTTTCGCTATGAAAAAAGACGTTGATGGTCCTAGAAGAATCAAAAGTCTTTTAACCGGTGGAGTAGGCTACAAACCTAAAGGCGATGGTGTTAAAAGAAGAAAAACCGTAAGAGGAAACACTATCTCTGAAGATATTGTTTTAATTAACACTATTGTTACCAAAGCAGGTAGCAAATCCATATCTGATATCTTAAATCCTGAAGAAGAGGAAGCAGAAGAATAATCAGATAAAAAAAAATGATAAATGAAATTTATAATGAAATTCTCATTTCATTATTATTTTTCAATTTTCATTGAATCTAAAATTAAAATAATTTTATTTGAAATTATTAAAATTAAATTTTTATTATATTTTATTATTAAAAAGCATTAAATCATGTTTATATTAAAATTGAATTATAAATATGATTTTAACTTAAAAAAACAACATTATTCATAAGTGTAATTCAATATTAATATAAATTTCATTGTTGAATTTATTATTAATTATCATTATTATCTAATATTCATTTATGTTTATTATTTAATTCAAATTATTTATTTAAAAAAATTAAAGGTGTAATCTGTGAAAGTTCAATCTGATGTAAACATAGGACTTGTGGGCCATGTCGATCACGGAAAGACAACACTTACTAAAGCATTATCTGGTGTATGGACAGATACTCACAGTGAAGAAACAAAAAGAGGTATTTCAATCCGTTTAGGATATGCTGATATTGAATTTAGAAAATGTCCTAATTGTGAAGAGCCTTTATGTTACACTACTAAAGATGTTTGTGAACATTGTGGAAGTGAAACTGAAGTAATTAGAAAAGTATCATTTGTAGATGCTCCAGGACACGAAACCTTAATGGCTACCATGTTATCTGGTGCAGCAATTATGGATGGTGCTGTATTGGTAATTGCAGCTAACGAGGAATGTCCACAGCCACAAACCAAGGAACACTTGATGGCACTTGATGTTATTGGTGTTAAGGATGTAGTGGTAGTTCAAAATAAGGTGGATATTGTTCCTAGAGAAAGAGCTATTGAGAGTTACAATGAAATTAAGGAATTTGTAAAAGGCACTTGTGCAGAAGATGCACCAATCATTCCAGTATCTGCTCAACAAGGAGCTAATATCGATATTCTCATTAAAGCTATCAATGATGTGATAATTACACCGGAAAAAGAATTAGATAAACCTGCTAGAATGCATGTAGCTAGATCATTTGATATTAACAAGCCTGGTTCTCATCCTAAAAAGATTAAAGGTGGAGTAATCGGTGGAAGTTTAGTTCAAGGTACTCTTAAATTAGGGGACATTATTGAAATTAGACCTGGAATTAATGTCAAGGAAAGTAAACAGAACAAATGGATCAGCTTGACTTCTGAAATCATTGGATTGGAAGCCGGTGGAGAATCTGTAGAAGAAGTAGGTCCTGGAGGACTTATTGGAGTAGCTACTAAATTAGACCCTGCATTAACTAAAGCAGATTCATTATCTGGTTCCGTTGCTGGTGCTGAAGGTACTTTGCCTGAAGTATTGCATAGCTTTGACATGAAAACTGAGCTATTGGAACGTGTTGTAGGAACTAAAGATGAAAGAAAAGTGGATCCAATTAAAATCAAGGAACCTTTAATGATTAACTGTGGTACAACCACCACTATTGGTGTAGTTACTAAAGTTAAGAAAAACGTTAGCGTTGCATTGAAATTGCCTGTATGTGCTGACAAAGGTGATAGAGTAGCTTTATCCCGTAGAGTAGGTGCACGTTGGAGGTTAATTGGATTTGGTATAATTCAATAATTGATTTTAAAAAATCGTTTTTAATTATTGGATTTATTTTAAAATTTAGTCAGTGATAACATGGAATCTGGAGATAAAAGAGAAGTATTTATTGATACTAACTTTTTTATGATTCCTTTTCAATTCAATGTAGATATTCTAGAGGAATTTAAAAGAATTTTGCCTAATTATCAATTGGTCACTACAAAATTTGTTATTAATGAGCTTAAAGGCCTTAAAAAGAATAGCAAAGGAAAGGTTAGATTAGCTGCGGGATTAGGCTTGAAAATTGCGCAATCCGGCGAAATTGAAATTAGAGACATTCCTTTAAATGATGGTGAATCTGTAGATGATGCATTGATTAGAGTGTCCAATGTATTGGCGACAAACGATGCAAATCTAAGAAAGAAAGCAAAGAAAAAAGGAATTGCATTGGTTATTCTTAGGCAAAGGAAATATCTGGCAGTTGAAGGTTATCTGATTTAACGGTTAACTTATTGGCATTATAAGTAACTTTAAATAGTTTCATTATTATATTTTTAATTGATATTCATAATTTACTTAAAAAATTTATTAATTCATTGATTTATAAATTTAAAATTTATAAAAATTAGCTTTATTACAAATTTATTTAAAATTTAAATTTCACTTAAAACGAGGGATTATTTTGTATTACATGACAACTATTGAGGGAACTGTAAGAATTCCACCTTACAGATTTGATGAACCTCTTGAAGATGTAGCTATTGAAACTTTAAATGAGGAATACGTCGGACAGCTCGATAAGAATTTAGGTTTAATGGTCGGTGCTGTCAGCATTGAGGAAATTGGTGAAGGAGTGCTCATTATGGGTGATGGTGCTGCTTACCATAATGTTGTATTCAATGCAATATTCTTCAAGCCTGAACAACAGGAAATTGTTGAAGGTGAAGTGACTGACATTACTGAATTCGGTGCATTTGTAAGAATTGGCCCTATGGAAGGTCTTGTACACGTATCTCAAGTAACTGATGACTATATCAATTATGATCCTAGAAATGCATCTCTTTTAGGAAATGAATCTGGAAAAATCTTAACTGAAGGAGATAGAATCAGAGCAAGAATAGTTACTTTAAGTCTTAAAGGAAAATCCATTAAGGAATCTAAGATTGGTCTTACCATGAGACAACCTAACTTAGGTAAATTCGAATGGATCCAATCTGAAAAGAATAAGGCACAAGAAAAAGCAAACGCTAAGGTGGAAGAATAATGGTATTGAAAGCTTGTACACACTGCAGTAAATTAACTGAAAAAGAGCAATGCCCAGAATGTAAGAACCCTACATCTTCCAACTGGAGCGGTCTTTTAATTGTAACCAATCCTGAAGAGTCTGATGTTGCTCGTGAATTAGGAATTACAAAAGCTGGCGAATACGCTTTAAGAGTAAGATAGTTTTCTTAACTCTTTCTTTATTTTTTCTTGTTTTTAGTTTTTATTTATCATTTCTTTTTTTAAAATCAATTTTTTCTATTTTTAGGGCATTTTTTATGCTAAACTTTATATATCTTAAATTAGATAAATATTAAAGTATAATAATTATTTTACTATATATTTTATTGACTTATTTTAAAATATTGATTTAAAATATTATTATTGGAGATTTATTGATAGAGGTTAAAACTTGTTTAAGTTAGATGAGAATTTAATAGGTGAATTCAAAAAGCCATTAGGTAAATTGTATCCGGAATTTGAAGATGCAATTCCTATGATTAAAGAAGCTAATTTCTTAATCTCTGTTGGTGATCAAACCACTAAAAATCTTGTTGATAATGATTTGATTCCTGATTTGGTAATTATTGACAATCGTATTCAACGTAAAGATCATAATCATGATATTATTCGTACAGAAAACATTTTAGAGGCAGACAATCCTGCTGGTACAATCACTGAAAATCTATGGGAAACCATAGAGGAAGCTATTTCTTTGACTCTGAAAGATAGCGAAAACCGCATTATCGTAGTTAAAGGGGAAGAAGATCTTGCTGTTCTTCCATGCTTATTGGTTGCACCAGAAAATGCTGTTGTTTTATATGGCCAACCTAATGAAGGATTGGTCTTTGTAAATGTTTTTGAAGGAAAAGACAAAGCCACTAAGCTTATGACTTATCTTATTGAGGAATAGCTTAGTTTAATTTGTATTTTATAATTAATTAAATTCAAACCCTAAATGAGAGGTTTTTATAATGGAAATCGAAATTTTTGAAAAGAAAGAAAACGTTTTATTTGATAGAACTGAAGTTAAATTTTATGTTTCATATGTAGGAGAACCAACTCCTAAGCTTTTAGATGTCAAAAGCAAATTAGTTGCAATGCTTGACACTAAAAAAGAATTAATCGTTGTAGACAACATTCAACCAGGATACGGTGAACCTAAAGCAACTGGTTACGCTAAAGTGTATGGTAGAGAATCATCTTTAATTGATGTTGAAAAACCAAGCATCATTGAAAAGAACAAAGAACCAGAAGCTCCTGCTGAAGAAGAAGATGAAGCGGAAGAATAAATGATTAATGTTTAGGAGGATATTATTATGCCTGATAAAAAAGATTTATACACTGTAGAAGGAGACAAAATCGTAAGGAAAAACCCATTCTGTCCTCGTTGTGGTGAAGGTGTCTTCATGGCTGACCACGGTGACAGATTCGCTTGCGGTAAATGCGGATACACTGAAATGAAAACTAAAGAATAGATTTATTCTTTAATTTCTTTTTCACTTTTTTTAATTATTTTTATTATTTAACAATCGTCTTATGCTATTTTTTTAAACTATTTTTACAATTTTTTTTAATATTCAAAATTTAATTTGAAAATAGGGATAGCGTTTGAAAAAGTTATATTGCACTAAAAAAACGAATCATAAAATAAGTAAATAAATGTTTCCAATTTAAAAATTATAAAAATAGTATAAAATTTAAAAACGTTAAAAGAATCCAAAATAATATTTGGATTCCTTGACGTCCAATTTTCTCAAAATAGGAGTTTACATCAGGTGTAAACCCTTAAACTTATTTTAAGATTTATATTATTTAAATCTTATCAATTATGAATTAATTCTCTTTATTTTACAGTTAATATTGCTTTAATTTCGTAATTTTTTTATTTTTTCCAATACCAGTTTTACTATCCTTTTTTTTAATCTATTTTAGATATTTATATAAATTATTAAAACTAAAATTTAATAATATATAACTAATTAAAGAATTTTCATGAATTCTTATTTAAGATTATAATTAAAAATTTCATTTATTATTAAATTAACGAGTTGATATCCTTGAAAATTAGAACTGGAAGACTTGAAAAGGAAATGACCGATGAAGCAGCAGTATACACCTCTTCATTGGAATTCGATAGATTTATCTTTGATGCAGACATTCAATGCAATTACGCTCACACTTCAATGCTTAAAGCTCAAGGTATTATAGATGGAGAAATAGCAGATAAGATCCTTGAAGCATTGGATAAGCTAAGTGATGAAGGCTTCGATGCCCTTGAATTTGACCATTCTGTTGAAGACGTTCATATGGCAGTGGAAAACTATGTAACCAAGTTTGTAGGTCCTGAAGCAGGATTCATGCATACTGCAAAATCAAGAAATGACCAAGTTGCAACTGACATAAGACTTCTTTTAAGAGACAGAATAACTGAAATTCAAATTGGAATCCTTGAATTCATTGAAGGAATCCTTGAGCTTGCAAAGGAGCATAAGGAAACCGTTATGATTGGATACACTCACTTGCAGCATGCGCAACCAGTTACATTGGCTCATCACTTGATGGCACATGCACAAGCGCTAAAAAGGGATTACCAAAGATTGGATGACACTTATAAGAGAGTCAATCTAAACCCATTAGGTTCTGCTGCTATGGCAACTACAAGTTTTCCAATTGATAGGGAATTGACAACTCAATTATTAGGATTTGATGATTATCTTGAAAACTCCATGGATGGCGTTTCATCAAGAGACCACATTGCAGAGACCGTATTTGACTTAAGCGCTCTTTGCACTACATTATCCAAAATCTGTGAAGAATTGGTTCTTTGGAGCACTTACGAGTTTGGAATCGTTTCAATGGCTGATGAATACTCATCCACATCTTCAATCATGCCACAGAAGAAAAACCCTGATGTTGCAGAAGTTGCAAGATCAAAATGCGCTATTGTAAACGGTGAACTTGTAACTATCCTTACAATATTGAAAGCTATTCCATACACTTACAACAGGGATTTGCAGGAAATCACTCCTCACTTATGGAGTGCTTGTGATGTGGCTTATGACACCTTAAAGATAGTCAACCATATGCTCTTGACTGTAACTTTCAATACAGAAAGATGCCTTGAATTGGCAGGAGCTAACTTCGCTACCGCTACCGATTTGGCAGACATTATGGTAAGGGAAAGAAAGATACCATTCAGAACAGCACATCAGATTGTAGGAAGAATTGTTAATGAGGCAGTTGCTGAAGGAGTGAATCCAAGTGAAATCGATGGTGCATATGTGGATAATGTTGCAGAAGAACTTGGATTTGAAAAATTAGGTCTTGATGATGAATTGATTCACAATGCATTGAATCCAATTGAAAACGTTAAGATAAGAAATGTTCCTGGTGGACCTTCCCCTGAAATGGTACAATTGGCTATTGACAATATGAACATATTTTTAGATAATGAATTTGAAAAGCAAGGAATCTGATTGTTTTTCATTTCAATTATTTTATTTTTTCAATCATTTTATAACTATTGTTAAAACATTATCTTTCATGCTGATGGATTGCTAAGATTTTAAATATTATTGTTTCTAAACGGTGGAAATATGGTATATGATGTAAATGCTCTTCTAAATCACATCAATAGGATTAGAAAGGAAATAGGTCATGAGGAAGTCAATATAGACATTAAGGAAGTTCTATATGACAAGGACACTAATGAAATGTGGATTATTACCAATGACCGTCCCGACAAATCCGCTATTATCGGAAAAGGAGGGTGGGTTGTTGGAAGACTCAGAGAAGAGCTTGAAATAGCTAGCATTCATGTTGAAAGCTATTCTGATTTCCTTCAAAAGGAGTATAGAATGAACCTTTCATTGAATAAGCTAAATTCATTTGTAAATGAAAACAAGGAAAATTTGGATTACGGTTCATTTATAGCATTGAACAATCTAATTGACATTCTAAAGATAAAATTGGATAATCTTTATTCATTTAATTTCTACAAGTATTTCAAGGATTTGGATGAAGGGCCATATGGTTATTTTGAATCTGAACAACCAACAGCTATTGTAGCATTGTCTGGTGGTACTGACAGCAGCTTTTCATTAATATTGGCTAAGAAATTGGGATTCAATCCAATAGCCATTACAGTTGATCCTGGAACAATTGTTCTTCCAAAGCAATTCAAGCATAACATTGACAAGTTGGTAAGTGAATTGGATGTTCCTCATGAATACATTCAAGTCGATTATGCAGATTTGATTGAGGAGTCTTTTACAGGAAGATTCCACCCTTGTGGCAGATGTTCAAAAATCATTGAAGACACTTTATACAAATATGCTTTAGAGAATGATATTCCTATTGTGATTTTCGGAGATATGTTGGCAACTGGAAGTCAGTGCATAACCGAACAAATTTGTAATTTTGATGAAAATGAAGTAAAAATTAATGAAAACAGTGAAAATGAATCAAGTGATGTAGATAATGAAGTCAATAATCATAAAGTTATTAGACTCAACTTACCTGCTTCATTATCCGTATCAAAATTAGAGAACAAATCATTAACCAGTCATTATAATTTAATTAAGTTTAAAGGATTTGGATGTCCTTTGCTGTATGAAGTTCATAAGAAGTTTCCGCACATGAAAAGGTACTCAATTCAAAGAATTTTAAGGGAAACCAGATCAGGTGTACTTGAACCAGGTGAGGCATTGGACTTGATATGGAGTTTTTATAATACTGACTAAAATTTAAGCTAAATTTTATTTTGAATTTTATATTTTTATTAATTTCTATAATTCTAAAATTTTTAATTTTATTAAGGTGATAATGTGAAAAGAACTATTTGTCCACGTTGCGGTTCAAGCAATATAGATTGGATCATTCCACAGGTTTGGTCTAAATGGGAATGTAAGGATTGTTCCTACACTGGACCTGCCATTGAAGCTGATGATGACTTGATTGCAGAAATCAAGGCGGACTGGGAAGAGAATAAGGAAAAATATCTTGAAGAGGAAAATATGAGAGCTCAACAGATTGCTTCTGGTGAAGATGAAGTCTTGGATGATGAAATGGAACTTGAAGAGGAAGATGAGCTTAGTGAAGAGGAAATGGATAAAAAATTGAGAGAATTGGATTTATAATTCATATTAAAAATAATTCAATTTAAATCATTAATTTTTTATACTTTATTAAACATACTATTATTTGAATATATTAACATTGTAAAAATTTTAAGTTCATTGAACTTTTTAATGAGGTGATATTATGCCTAGTTTTTTAAATTTACGTGGAAACAATAATGACTCTAAAGACCCTAGACTAATTAGGGAAGGAATCAAATTAGGAGTTAATTATAAAAGATTTAGTAAAGACCCTGTTTTAGGTAAAAACATCTTGTTAAGGTCTAACACTGTAATCTATAATGATGTAATCATTGGAGATGATTTTAAAACTGGACATAATGTTGTTGTAAGAGATCATACTACTATTGGTAATGATGTATTGATAGGTACAAACACTGTAATTGAAGGTGGATGTGAAATCGGTAACAATGTAAGCATTCAATCAAATGTATACATTCCTAGAAACAGTATCATTGAGGACAATGTATTCATTGGACCTTGTGCCTGCTTTACCAATGACAGATATCCTGTCAGAGTTGAATATGATTTGAAAGGACCTCAACTTAGAAAAGGATGTTCCGTTGGTGGAAACACTACATTCCTATCCAATATTGAAGTTGGTGAAGGAGCTATTGTAGCTGCTGGTGCAGTTGTTACCCGTAGTGTACCTCCTTATTACTTGGCTATTGGTACCCCTGCTAAGATCAAGCCATTGCCTACTTCACTTAGAGTTCCAAACATGATTTAGTTTTGGAATTTTTCTTTTTTTCTTTTATTATTTTAATGTCGATTTTTTAATTCTTTTTACGCATTTTATTTATTAATTTTATTAACTTTTTATAGTTTATTTTCTACTTTTATTAATTTTTAATTCTATTTTTCCTTATTTATTCATTATTTCTCCTTTTTTAACCTAAAGATTATATATAATAAAAAATATATATTTTTATGTTATATATTAAGACTATTTATTCTAAAATATTCTAAAACTATTTATTTATTGTTTTTTAGCTTTTAAAATATTTTAAAATAAATTGATGATTTTATACTAATTATATTAAAAATAATTAAAATTTAATGAAACTATTAGGGAGACTTAATTATGATTGTAAAAGATTGGTGTTCTTACTGCGGTTGTTGCGCAGGTGTCTGTGTAAGAAACTGCATAGAAGTAAAGGAAACTGCTTTAGTTTTTGATGATAACTGTAATAACTGTGGAATTTGTGTTGATGCTTGTCCTTTAGCAGCATTAGAAATGGAAGAGGAATAAGCGAGGATTGATTATTATGATTAAAACTGATGTATTAGTTATTGGTGCTGGACCTGCTGGTTCCACTGCAGCAAGATTTGCTGCAAAAGGTGGGGCAAAAGTAATTCTCATGGATAAGAAATCTGAAATCGGTGCTCCTAAAAGATGTGCAGAAGGTGTTTCCAAAAGAACCTTTGAAATCTTAGAGCTTGAAGCTGACCCTCATTGGATTACCCAAGAAATCGAAGGTATCAGATTAATCGCTCCAGATGGAACTGATGTTTGGTTAACTAACGATGTAGTTGAATTGCCTGAAGCGGGTTACATCTTGGAAAGAAAAGTTTTCGATAAGCATTTGGCTATGGAAGCTGGTAGAGCAGGGGCAGAAATCAGAATCAAAACCCAAGCAAAAGGTCTTAAGAAAGAGGAAGATGGATCCTACACTGTAACTTGTGAATGCATGGGTGAAGTTTACGACATTAACGCTAAAATCCTTATCGGTGCAGATGGTCCTGAATCCCACGTAGCTAAATGGGCTGGATTAAAGGCTATCACCAAACCTAAACACATGGAAGCTGGTGTACAGTTTGAAATGTGTAATGCTAAAATGGAAAGAAACGATGTTCTTGAGTTCTACTTCGGTAGCGTAGCACCTGGTGGTTACTTCTGGTTATTCCCTAAAGGTGACGATATCGTAAATGCAGGACTTGCTATCATTCCTGAAATGGCTGAAAAATCCGCTTATGAATACTTAGTTGATGCTGTAAACAACTGTTACGCACTTAAGGATGCTCAACCTGTTGAATTGAATGTAGGTGGGGATCCTGTTGGTGGTCTTGTAAAGGAAATGTACAATGACAACATTATGCTTTGTGGAGATGCCGCAAGTCAAGTTAACCCATTAACCGGTGGAGGAATCACCAGCGGTATTACTGGTGGTAAATTAGCAGGACAAACCGCTGCTGAAGCTATTGCTGCAGGAGACTGCTCCAAAGAATTCCTTAAAAAATATGCTGATTTGGTTGATGAAGCTATGGGTCACGATATGGACAAATACACCAAAGCTTGTGACTACTTATGGTCTTTAAATGATGATGACTTAAACAGCATTGCAAAAGCTTTCCAAGACATTGAATTTGAAACTCTTGGAACCACTGAACTTGTAAAGGCTTTAATTAAAGTTCAACCAAGTGCAGCATTAAAATTACGTAAATTATTCTTATAGACCAGCTTTTCTAGACCTTTGGCCTGAAAACCTGGACCAAAATTCTTTCCAATTTTTGGGAAGAATTTGACTATTTTTTCTTTTTTATTTTTTTTTAATAATTTTAATAATCTTATTTTACTCTTTTTCTAATAATTTTCCTTTATTTTAATTAAATTAATGTAAAAAGTTATATATTGCTTAAAATATAGTAAATATTAATATAAATTTTAAACATAGAATATTTATCAAATATTTTTTAAATTAAGAAATGGAAAATATTTTATTAATTCAATAATAGATTATTCGTGATAATATGATTTTAGTTACTGGTGGAGCAGGATATATAGGTTCTCATATTAATAAATTACTTAATAACTCAGGTTATGAAACAGTCATATTGGATAATTTGTCCAAAGGTCATAAATCTGCAGTAAAATGGGGGGAATTAGTTAATGCGGATTTAAGTGATAGTGATAAATTAAGAGAAATTTTTCAAAACCATGATATTGAAGCAGTAATGCACTTTGCAGCATTTTCATCTGTAGCGGAATCTGTTGAGGAACCTGAAAAGTATTTCAAGAACAATTATGAAAACACCTTGAATTTGCTTAAAGTAATGAAGGAATTCAGAGTAAGAAAATTTATCTTCTCATCAACAGCCGCATTGTATGGTATTCCAAAATCAATTCCTATCAGTGAAGATAGTGAGTTGAAGCCAATCAACCCTTATGGGGAATCAAAACTAATGGTTGAAAACCTGTTGAAGGATGAATCTGATTTTGGTGGCTTGAAATATGTGTCATTAAGATATTTCAATGCAGCAGGTGCAGACTTGGATTGTGAAATTGGTGAAGACCATGATCCTGAATCCCATCTAATTCCTTTGGTATTGGATGCTGCTCTTGGAAGAAGGAACAGCATTTCCATTTTCGGGGATGATTACAGTACTCCTGATGGTACTTGCATTAGGGATTATATTCATGTAAATGACTTGGCTGATGCTCATTTGAAAGCATTGCAGTATTTAGAGGACCCATTCCATGACAGCAATATTTTCAATTTGGGAAATGGTAATGGATTTTCAGTGCGTGAAGTTGTTGACACTTGCAAAAAGGTCACTGGAATAGACTTTGATGTAAAGATTGAAGGAAGACGTCCAGGTGATCCGGATATTTTAATAGCTGATTCCAAAAAGGCAGAAGAGATTTTAGGATGGAAACCGCAAATTACTGAATTGGAAGACATTGTCGAATCTGCTTGGAATTGGCATAAAAAGATTCATAGTTAAAATATGATAGTTTTTTTTCTTAAAGGCTAAGAAATTTATGTTTAAGGTTGATTTCTTTATGGTGGAGTGTTAAAATGGATAATGACTTTGAAGAAAATAATTATGGATTTAACGATTTTGAAGATAATTACTCAAATGAATTAAATGCAGAAGAATTGGTTGATGTTAGGATAATCCTAACCAATTTGGATTATTTGGAATTCCTTTCCAAGGCTGTAAGCAATTTTGACTTATCCAATTTTAATGTGAATATCTCCTCTATTATTCCTACAAAAGACATCGGAATAGCTAAAAATACTGTAATTGGTGCAGATTTGATTTTAATCGCATCTGAAAACAATGCAGAAAGCCATAGATTATATCAAAACTTCAAGAAATCATTGAAGAATGAGTTTAATTACATTGAATACTTGAAACTTCCTTCACTTGATGAATTGAATGGCTATGATTATGATGATTATGATGATAATCTCATGGAGGATGAAATAGCAAATTCAATTATTCGTGGAGGATTATACAGCATTTCCAATCTATCTTCAATCAATGATTCAAAAAGAAAGTATTCTGAACTTAAAAAAGATTTCGAAGAGGAATCATTGAAATATGATAAGATAACTAGAGAAAATGACCTTTTAGTTAAAGAATCCAAATCATTGAGAGAGAAAAATGAAAAGGCATTGGAGGAAGTAAAAATACTTCAAAGGCAATTGGATCAAATCAAGTCAGACTTCTCAGATTTAAAATCAAGATTTGAGGGAATCCATAGCAAGAACTCATTGGAAGTCTATTCATTAAATGAATTGTGGTATGATCTTTTTGGAGAATACTTGTCTCAGGATGTTTATAAGTTTATTTTAATCAGCACAGACAATTTCCGTCCTAAAAACCTTATGATCGGTCAAGGAGCCATTTGTGCGAAGTCTAAGGAAGATGCATTGGATTGGTTGAAGATCATTAAGACTGCATTTATCTTGGCTGATACAAATAAGCAGGATTTGGATTACAATAATTTCAAAAGCAATTTCAAGTTTGATGACATTGATGAGTTCTCTTCAAGCTCTTCATTTTCCACATCTGGATTTGAGACATTAGAAGAGAATGACATTTTCAATACTCCAAAAGATGATGGATTTATCTATAATGAAAGATTTGAAGGAAATTCCAATATAGAAAATGATTCTACTGATTCCATCATTGATGATGATTTGTTTAGCAATGCTTTCATTGATGAGTCCAAAAGGGAAGACATAAATGTTTTCAATCTCAAGTCTTTAAAGTCAATTGAGGATGAAGAGGATGACTCAAGTGAAAATCCAAGTTATAACAACAGTGAAGAAGATTATGATTATGATGATGAAGATAATGTAGATGATGATGAAGAAGAAATCTACAATGCTTTTTCAAACCTTTGGGGATAGATAATCACTTATTTTAATTTTCTTTTTTTCACTATTTTTACTATTTTTTTATCTAATTTTTTTAATTATTTTTAAAAGATTTCAAATTTTTTCCCATCTATTTTTTACTAAATTTTTTTCAAAAAGATTTATTATAAATATTAGAAAATTTATAAATAATTATATAATATTTTTTTAAGTTCAATTATAGTAAAAATATTATATTCATGATTTAAAATTATTATAAATTTTATGTCTTAATAGGGTAAGGAGATTAAATATTGAAAGATAAGTGTGGTATTGTAGGAATACATTCTAAGGACAATCTTAAGGATGTTTCTCACTTGATTTATTACGGTTTATATGCTTTACAGCATAGAGGACAGGAATCTGCAGGTATAGCTACTCATAACATCAATTATGGTTTGAATTTTTATTGTGGAATGGGTCTGGTAACTGATGTTTTCAACAATGCTTTAATCAAAAGCTTAGCTGGAAATGTAGGAATTGGACATGTAAGGTACTCCACAACTGGACAATCAAAAATAGAAAATTCACAGCCATTCTTCACTGAATTGGATGATGGATTCATCGCTATGGCTCATAACGGTGATATTGTAAATTCAGGTTCCTTAAGAGAGGAATTGATTAAGAAAGGTTATGAATTCAAATCTGACACTGATTCTGAAGTTGTTTGTTACTTGATTAAGGAAGAGGCTAAGACTGAAAAGGATTTCCTTAAGGTAATCGATACAGTTTCTCAAAAATTAATAGGTTCATATTCCTTGGTTATTCTAATCAATGATGAATTGTATGTTTTAAGAGATCCTATGGCTATGAAACCTTTAGTCTTAGGCGAAACAGATGACCATTTTGTAGTTGCATCTGAAACTGTTGCTTTTGATGTGATTGATGCAAGGCTTATCCGTGACTTGGAACCAGGTGAATTGATTTACTTCAAGGACAATAAGGTCAACTCCTATATCTTGCCATCTGCAAAAGGTTCCAAAAAGGCACATTGCATGTTCGAATATGTTTACTTTGCCCGTCCTGATAGCGTAATAGATGAGAGAAGCGTTTACAATACAAGACTTAGAATCGGTGAAGCATTGTATAAGGAATACCCTATTGATGCAGATTTGGTATTGCCTGTTCCGGATTCATCAATCCCTGCAGCTATTGGTTATGCAAGGGCTTCAGGCATTCCATACGGTGAAGGTTTAATCAAAAACAGGTATGTTGGAAGAACTTTCATTATGCCAACTCAAGAAGAGCGTGAAATTGCTGTAAGACTTAAATTAAACCCATTAAGACATGAACTTGAAGGAAAAAGCGTTGTTGTAATCGATGACAGTATCGTTAGAGGTACAACTTCCGAATCCTTGGTAAGAATCCTTAAGGCAGCAGGCGCTAAGGAGGTCCATATGTTGATTGGATGTCCTCCTGTAATTGCACCATGTTTCTACGGTGTTGCTCTTGCTACTAAAGAGGAATTGATTGCAGCTAATTTGGAAATCGATGATATCAGAAAACAGTTAGGTGCAGAAACTTTAGGTTATATCAGCATTGAGTCTCTTATCGAAGCTATTGGCATCGACGGGGACAATTTATGCTTAGGCTGTATCAATGAAGATTATCCTACTGAGATTCCAGAGGATTTAGAAGCGGAATCTTACTACGATTATTATCAACCTTTAATGGATGCAGCTGAAGAAGATGAATAATATTTCATCTTTTTATTTTTTTAATTTCTATTTTTATATTTTTTTATTTTTATTTAATTTTTATGAAATTTTGTTTGATTTATTAATGAGTTGTTTTTATGGTGGAATTGTTAGCTCCTGCAGGAAATTTTATATCATTGACCAGTGCACTTAAAAACGGTGCAGATGCAGTTTATATTGGCCTTGAAGATATGAATATGAGGGTTAATGCAAGTAATTTCTCTCTTGAAGACATAAAAAAGGCAAGTGAAATGACAAGGGAGTATGGGGCGAAGCTATATGTCTGCACAAATACCATAATGAAAGACAAAGACATTGAAATGCTAAAGGAACAATTACCCTATATCAAGGAGTATGGTGCAGATGGAATCATTCTATCAGATATTTCATTAATAGATTTGGCAATTGAAAATGGCCTTGAAGCCCATATGAGCGTTCAGGAAAACACAACTAATTTTTATGCATTGAAGACACTGGAGAAATTAGGTGTTAAAAGAGCCATATTATCAAGGGAATTGTCTTTAGGTGAGATAAGTGAGATTGTTAAGAAACTTAAAGAAAGCAATTCCTCCATTGAAACGGAGGTATTCATTCATGGTGCAATGTGCATGGCAATATCAGGTAGATGCTTCTTGAGCTATGGATTGTATGGCAGAAGCGCTAATTGTGGAGATTGTCTCCAGCCTTGCAGAAAGGAATGGAAACTGAGTTTTGAGGAAGATGAAAATGATGATGTAATTAATTTTTCAGATTGTGATGATGAGTCATTCATAATCTCAAATTCCTATGATGATTCATATAGGACAAATTTCTTCTCTCCAAAGGATATGGCATTGATAGAACATATTCCAGAACTCATTGATGCTGGAATCGATTCATTTAAGATTGAAGGAAGGGCAAGATCTCCCGATTATGTTGCAACTGCAGTTAAGGTTTATAGGGAAGCCATTGACTTGTATCAAGAAGACCCAGAAAATTATCAATATGATCCTAAATGGATGGAAGAGCTTATGAGGGTATTCAATAGAGGTTACGATACTGGATTTTACTTCAATGTTCCATATGAAATCAGTGAAAACAATCAATCAGAATTCATTAAAAAGGATATTGGAAAGGTAGTGAATTATTATAATAAGATTAGGGTTGCAGAGCTAAAGATATGGGATGATTTGGCTATTGGTGATGAGATTATGGTTCAAGGGCCAACTACAGGTTCCATTACCCATGTAATCGACTCTATGCAAATTGATGGGAAAGCTATTGAAAAAGCAGAAAAAGGTTCTAATGTAGCAATAGCAATTGATGAGAAATTAAGAGAAAGCGATTTTGTTTATAAGTTAATCCCTCGAGAATAAATGAATGATTTTAAAAAAATGATTCCAAGAGAAAAATTATGCTTATTAATTTACTGATTATTTTAAAACTATTGGTGTAAAGATGAAAAGACAGAAGAAAATAGCTATTTATGGAAAAGGCGGTATTGGAAAAAGTACCACAGTAGCTAATATTGCAGCAGCTTATAGTGAAGATGATAAGAAGGTTATGGTAATAGGTTGTGATCCTAAATCTGACACTACAAGAACCTTGTGCGGTAAAAGGATACCTACAATTGTAAACACCTTAAAAGACAATAAAGCGCCAGAACTTTCTGATTTGGTTTTTGATGGATTCAATCAAATCAAATGTGTTGAAAGTGGAGGTCCTGAACCTGGAGTGGGCTGTGCAGGACGTGGTGTAATCGTTGCAATGAAACGTTTAGAGAATCTTAATGCCTTTGATGAGGATTTTGATGTGATTCTTTACGATGTTTTAGGTGATGTGGTATGTGGAGGATTTTCTGTTCCTCTTAGAGAAGATTATGCTGATGAGGTATTTATCGTATCTTCTGGTGAATATATGTCTTTATATGCTGCAAACAACATTTCAAAAGGAATCAAGAAGTTAAGGGGTAATCTTGGAGGTATCATTTGCAATTGCAAAGGGATCGAAAATGAAGAGGAGATTGTAAGTTCCTTTGCAGAAAAAATCAACACTCAAGTTATTGGAGTTATAGGAAGAAGCAATTTGATTCAAAGAAGTGAATTGGATGCAAAAACAGTGGTGGAATATGCTCCTGATTCAGATGAGGCAGAAGCTTATAGAAAATTAGCAAGCGATATTTTTATCAATGACAATTTCTCAACTCCCGAACCAATGGAAGATGAGGATTTTGAAAATTTCTTTAAGTCATTCTTGGATTAATGGCTTATTTTTTCTTTTTTTATTATAATACAAATTTTTCAATTTTTTTAGATATCATAACACTTTTTTTAAATTTTTTAGAAATTCTAATTTTAGTTCTTTGATGAATTAGAAAGCATAACTCAATAGTTTTTTGATAAATCATTTAATAATACATATATTAATTACTTTTCCTAGTTCATTATATTTAAATAGTATTAATAATAGAAATAAAAATGTCTTAAATTTATTATTTTAAAGATATTATTATTTTAGGTGTTAAAAAAATGGAAATAAGTGAAATAATTAAGGATGCATTAGTATATCCTTTAAATAATGTTAAATCTTTAATCATTTATGTGATTATTGGTGCGATTACTGGAATTTTAGGTGGAGCAAGTCTCATTGCTATGGCTTCACAAGTATCAGGCAATAATTATGTTGCTGCTGGTGGATTTGGATTCATTGGAATATTAGTAATGATCATTGGTACATTGTTAATTTCTGGATATGGTTTGGATATTGTTAAATACGGTATCGAAAGAAGAGAAGACGGTCCTGGCATTGACATTGTAAGACAAATTTTAAATGCTATTAAAGTAATTATTGTTAGTTTTGTTTACTATATTATACCAGCAATTATTGCATGGTTATTATACACTCTATTAGGTAGAGGTATTTTAACTGTCCTAGTTGTATTCATTATCTACGTTGTTTTTGCATTTGCTCAATTCATGGCAATATGCAGATTAGCTAAATATGACAGTTTAGGAGCAGCTTTATCAGTCAGTGAAGCTATTGGTGACATACCTAAAATAGGTATGTTGAAAGTTCTTTTAACTGTTATATCAGTATTTATCATTGCATTTATCATTGCATTTATTTTTGCATTAGTCTATAAAGTAAATAACATTCTTGGAGGAATATTGTTAGGCCTATTTGGTGTATATGCAACATTCTTCTATAACAGAGCAATTGGGTTATTATACTCTCAAGTATAAAATAAATAACCCTTTTTTTTATTTTCTTAGTTTATTAATTTTATTTGTTTTTTATTTTTAGTTTTTAGTTTATTTTTAGTTTTTAGTTTATTTTTAGTTTTTAGTTTATTTTTAGTTTTTAGTTTATTTTTAATTTTTATTTAATCAACTTTTTTTGAAATAGTTTAAATTATGATATTCCATATCTAACTTTTCATATGCACTTTTTATAGAATTCATAGCATCTCTTTTTCTTTTAAAATAGATTAAATGGGAATTGCAATTGCAATCTGAACATCCGAATTTAGGAACTTCCTCACCATTTAGAGCTATTGTGGATGCCAGATCACATTCAATTCTTTTATCTGAAATATTAAATAGAATATCCCTTATTTCACTGCTTTTGTTTTCCAGTAGGTAATCTATATGCCAATGAAGTTTCTTGTCATCAGACAAATGCCTATTGATTCTTGCCACAAGGGAATTCATTGCTGAACCTATGTAAACGTAGTATCCTTTCCTATATTTATGCATGTTATGTAGATGTCCTATGTCAAGTTTCTCACTTTTTTTCATAGATATGATTAAACAATATGTTCCTTTCATAATTTAACAACTTTTAATTTTATTTTTAATAATATTAATCGTTATTTTTTTTAAATTAATGGAATGTTTTTGTCCATAAATTATTATGTGTACATGTTTAGCTATTTTAGGTTTTTTAAATTTTTTAGTGCATCACTATTGTTTTTATGAATCATTCCAACTTTTTCACATTCACCAAGTTCCACGCAATCTGCACATGTTTCATATTTTCTTGCTGAAGCGCATTTCCTTATAGGGCAGATTGAATCACAGAAGGGAGTTTTCACTCCATCGATACGACAACCTACACAATTGATCATTTCTGGACTTATTTTCACTTCATTTAATTCGCTCCAAAGCTTTGAAACTTTTTCACGTAGTTCATTATCATCATTCACTGTTGCTATGCGAGCTTCACAGCTCTCACAATCCAATCCGCAATATGCAATGTATTCATTCATAACAATCCCACACTTAAATAAATATCTAATTGTTATATAATATAAATTATACTAAAAAATTTTGATATATTTAATAACATATATGTCGACATGAATATATAAACATAACGATTTAATTTTAAG
>Ga0310695_10004620_pt1 | contig 25076 bp, 22 predicted proteins | sample RumenRJG_04DNA_FD_203882 | JGI IMG/M metagenome (GOLD analysis project Ga0310695, IMG submission 203882) | Bovine rumen microbial communities from Lethbridge, Alberta, Canada - RJG_04 (v2) (version 2) | ecosystem: Host-associated > Mammals > Digestive system > Stomach > Rumen | place: Canada...
GTGCAGATAATGTTGTATATTCCACAACAAATATAGTAAAAGGTCAAGAATACACCTTTGATGTAGATTGTACTGAATATGAAATAAACGAACAACACGATTATTTATTTATCGCTGTTGATTCAAATGGTGAAACAGTTACAGAAATAAAAAGTATAAAGAGATATGAAGCAGTTCCTATCATAAAGATATACGATGAGGAAAAAGGCGAATGGACTAACAATATATATGATACAAAAGAATATACCAAGCCCCCAACATATAGAATTAAAATATCTGATGCTGATGAACTTTCACAAAATATGTATGTATATATATCTGATGGAAGCTATAACGTTTACAACTTTATAGGAACATATACAAGCGATCAAGAGATAGAATGTCGAATATCAGATGATGTTTGGAAAAATTTTCAAAACGGCGGCATTGGCAGTGTGTATATATGGGTAACAAACAGAGAAGCACCACTTGACACTTCATATGGAACAAAGGTCACCGCTGGTAGCATCAAAAAAAAGGTTACTCCACCATATGTATCTGTAGATAGTACGGATATAGGAAGAAAGAACATTGCTTTCAATGTGACATATACTCCTAATACAGACACTGTTCAAGCGTTGACAAATGTAAGCATATATCTTGATGATACAGACACTCTTTTGCAGAGTATAGACAATCCGACAGCCGGAAGTCAGCTTACATATGCAGTTACTAAAGCTGACCTTGACACAATGACAATGGGAAGTCATAAGCTGATATTTACCGTAGAAGATGATTTATCACAGACAGGTACATTAGAAGTGACTTTTACAAAATACAATAATGCTCCGAATGTAATATCTGATACGAATATTGGAAATAAGAATGTAGGATTCACGTTTTCGTTTTCAGTATCTGATGATGAGGGAGATATATCAAGTGTTAAGGCTTATATAGATTCCACTACAGGAACGCCTGTTAAGACATGGAACAATGTAGCTTCAGGAAGCAATTTAAGCCATGAGATAACAAAGAATGATCTATACGGGTTATCAATAGGCACACATAAGATTTATGTGATTGCGGAAGATACCTATGGTTCTACTACGGCAGATATCACATTTACAAGGTACAATGATGCACCTGCTATATCGCTTTCGCAAGAAACAACGGTACATGATAGCGATTTTGATATTTCTTATCGTGTGACAGATTCAGAAAACGATACGACTAATATAGTGTTTAAGATAGGCAACAGAGAGATAGCATCGGTAAGTGATATTGACCTTGATACAATTCTTACACAGGAGATATTAGTAAATGGATTACCTGCCGGACAAAACACGTTGACAGCTATAGCGACAGATAGTCAAGGAAATGCTACAACACAAACGCTTGTATTTAATATAAGTACGACCCCGGTAATAACCGCTGATGAAATATCAGATAAGGCAGAGCCTTTCAATGTGTCATTCATGGTGGATGATGAAGATGGGGATGATTTGAATGTTGAAGTAAAGTTGGATGCAACGAGAATATTCACTCAGGTCAATGCTCCTCACAATACTGTCATAAATGCCCCTGTGAGTAGCACAATATTCAACAACCTTACATATGGTGTTCATATAGTAACTATTGCGGTTGTAGATTCAAATAATGTGACAGTAACTAAGGAATTGCCCTTTAGAAAATGTTCAATCCCTAGTGTGAGAATAGTAACTGATATTCCGCATGAAATAGATGGGGAGTTCAGCTTTGATGTGGAATATGACAATGCTGACGGTAGCGAAGTAACCATAAAAGCATATATAAACGGTCAGGAGATAATTCAATGACAGAAACAATCACCATACCGCAAAGCGCAATAGAATCGTTAAGTGCCGGAACTTATAGTTTAACAGTAAGTGCATCTTCAGGCATTTTTAGTAGTGAGGTATCAGAAGAGTTTATTACATGGAATCATCCAAAGATAATATTGCCTGCTCTTGGGGAATACAATACAGCTTTTTCGTTTGATATTGCTATAGTTGGAATAAATGAAGAAGCTACTGTGACAGGGATGATAGACGGAGAGAAATTCTATCAGCTTAATTATGCCAAAGATGGAACATACAATGTCAAAGTCACAGATGGCGTGATTCTTTCGCTTAATGGAGGTTCTCATACTATATCGTTTTCTCTTGAAGATAGCCGTTCAAAGACTGCAACGGCGAGTACAACTTTTGTTAGAACTTCAACGAAACCTGTTGTGGCGGTAACTGCAAATATAGGAGTAAAAAAAGCTTCTTTTGCTATCCCCTATACAATAAAAAATGCCAAAAGCGAACATCCCTCTTTGATGGCTTATATGGATGCGCTGACAGATATCATAGCGGATATCCCGGATGCTTCGATTGCAAATAGTATTTTAGTTAATAGTGAAGTATTCAATAGGCTTTCAAATGGTTCGCATACCGTAATTATTGTTGTTACAAACGATATAGGAAGCACAACAAAGAATGTGTCATTTACAAAAACAAACGCAAAAGAAAACTATACAGGGCTGAAATTAGGCTATAAAGATGATACATGGGATGCTGATGTTTTAACAGATCGAATATTCAGCGAGAGAGAAGTGAATCATGAAGGTCATACATATCTATCATTCAAGGACGAAACTCCTTACGAGACAGAAGGTGAAGTTGTAACGGGAAATTTATTAGCTTCATTCTCAAGAGGAATACAAAATGCATTGGCATCTAATGTGGTTCAAAATCCTGACGGTTCATATACAGAATCGAGTAATAACGGAATTTCCAATCTCGCTATTACGGAAGATGGCTATGTAGAAGTGTTTACTGATAACGAGGGAAATACACTTACAAAGAATGTGTTTTTTAATTCTGACAAATCTATAGCTGAAAGCACGACATTTACAAGGAGTTAATATGAGCATTTCAAAGTATATGCAAATTTACAGGGATAAAGGTTTTTTCTTAGGTTCTATCATAAGGGTTACTGTCACAGACAGGGCGTTTCTTTCACAACAGTTAATTCTTTCCAAAGGTAATGAAGTGCTTGATAGCAAGACTATATTGGGAGAAAAAACCGATTTTTTCACCGATGAAAGCGGAACTTTGACAATTACCTGTGATAATGGAACAAGTGTAATTGCAGGAAATGTAAATGTGACGGCTTATGGTACTTATAACGTTACACTTGCATCTATAAATTCAGATGGAAGTAGAGATATATTCCCAGACACTACTGACGTTCTTTTGTTTGTAGGTGATACAAGTAAAAATGTAAGATTTGCATATACAGGCGATAAAGCGAACACAAGTGTTGTTTCTTCTGATACTACGGTTGCGACAGCAACGATTCAAGATAATGTAGTTACCATAAGCAAAGCGAGTGGAGATACAGAAGCTACATGTACTGTCACAGCTACGGTTGGAGCATCAGGCGAATATGACAGCAAGAGCGTTAATTTCAATGTTAAGAGATATGGAAGTATAGGTGATTGGGCTAATGCATCTGATGAAACCATAGTTAATATGGTAGCGGCGGCTGATAGAGGTGAAATAAACCTCCGTGATTATTGGAATGTTGGGGATGTAAGAACAGTACATTTGAATAACATTTCCAAAGATAGCGGAAGTATTGTATTAGCACAGCCCGAACAAACAATACAACTTGTGCTTATGCATGATAGCATATCAGATGCAAAATATACTCTTACTACGCCTACGGAGAGTCGTAGAATAAGACCTAGTTTTATAGTAGGACAGAAAAACTGCTTGCAGAATCTTTCACCGCTTGATTTCATGTCGGAAACAAAGAGTATAACTGCAAGAACTTATATAACAACGTTTGAGCATAAGACTATGGACGTTGATTCATGGCTTAATACAAAATATTTCAATGCGTTGCCTGAAACATTAAGACAGATATTCAAGAAGGTAGAAGTAAGATATATAAAAGGCGAAATGAAGCTAATAAATGTATCTTCAGATATAACCAATTATGGAAACGCATTGAAAACTAAATCCCAAAAGGTATGCTTGCCATCTGTCTACGAGTTATTTGGAAAAGGATTAACGTTTGACACTAGCTATCAGTTTAGAGTTAGTGCAAAAGATGCATACTTAATGTTATATCAGCTAGGAAGTTACAGTGGAGGAAGCCATAATGGACTTACAGTAGATATATCACAGGAAGGTAGTTTATTGACATATTATAGCACCTTTGCAAATACGCACAAAACTAGAGGGACGAACGAAAGAGTAGGGTACTATACCAGATCAGAATTAGACATGGCTACGGTGTGGGAATACGCTTCTACGGGGAATCATGGGATGAGTACAATCCGAGGAATAGGAGTAAGAAAAAACACCAATGATTCTTATTGGTCTCCGAGTGATTTAACCACATTTGATAAAGATAATTATAATTCAATGTATTACGGCATAAGTCCAATGATGTTTATATGAAATACTCACAAGCCCAACAAGTAAATATGGAAATCGAGGGCGGTGGGGGCGGTGGTGCTGTTACCGTGAGTGGCATACCTATAGGAATAGTGCTATCCGTAACTGCTAACAATGCAGAGACACCGTTTCCAACAGATGATTATCTTCTTTGCAATGGGGATATTGTCAAGATTGCCGATTATCCGTTACTAGCAGAGCATTTCACGGAAGTGTATGGAAGTGCCAATTACTTCGGTGGAGACGGCACAACTACTTTCAAGATACCTGACTTCACAGCCGATTACCCTGAAAATGGCGTATTGACTATAAGAGCCAAACAGAGTGCAGATGGTAAAGTATCATTTGACAGTCTTACTCCCGAACAGAAAGCACAGCTTAAAGGTGACAAGGGTGATAAAGGCGATAAAGGTGACAAGGGTGACAAAGGCGATAAAGGAGACAGGGGAGAACAAGGTATACAGGGTATTCAAGGTGTAAAAGGTGATACAGGCGCAAAGGGTGATAAAGGTGACAAAGGAGATAAAGGAGACAAGGGCGATCAAGGCGAAAAAGGTCAAGATGGTACAGTCGAGTTTGATGATCTAACCCCCGAACAGAAAGCCGAGCTAAAGGGCGCAAAGGGTGATAAGGGTGACAAAGGAGACAAAGGAGACAAAGGAGACAAAGGAGACAAAGGCGAAAAAGGTCAAGACGGTACAGTTGAATTTGATGAATTGACTCCCGAACAGAGAGCATCACTAAAAGGTGATACGGGTGCTACCCCAAATATCGTTATGGAAGTAAATGTAGACGATACAACGGGAACACCTGATGTAGACGTTACCAAGACAGGAACAGCGGAGCGTCCTGTTTTTAATCTGCAATTCAGCGGATTAAAAGGTGAATCGGGTTATACTCCTACCATAGAAGCGAATAAAACCGAAGATGGAGTAGACATTACTATCACTAATGAAAGTGGCTCTGATACCGTATCAATATATGACGGTAGGAACGGTATTGATGGCGTAGACGGAATAACCCCTGACATTACTATGGAAGTGTCCGTAGACGATACAAGCGGCACACCAAGCGCAACTGTTACACGTAGAGGTGAAAAAGCATCACCTATATATAATGTCGCATTTAGCGGATTAAAGGGCTATAAGGGTGACAAAGGTGATAAGGGTGACAAGGGCGATACAGGAAATACGCCAAATATAAGCGCAAGTGCAACGGTCAGTAATACGACAGGTACACCAAGCGTTAATGTTACGAAGTCAGGAACAACCGATAATCCTAACTTTGCATTTGCCTTTACCAATATTAAAGGTGAAAAGGGAGATAAAGGTGACGATGGCACAATCGGCACAACTCCTGATATATCCGCAACCGCAACCGTAGATAGTAATGTTGGCACTCCTGCCGTAACAGTTACGAAAAGCGGTGATATACATACCCCTAACTTCAACTTTACTTTTCAGAATATCAAGGGAGAAACAGGGGCAACACCTAACGTATCAGCTTCGGCAAGCGTGACAGCAAGCACGGGTACTCCAAGCGTAAACGTTACTAAGTCCGGTACGGCAACTAACCCTAACTTCGCTTTTGCTTTTAGCGGGTTAAAAGGCGAAACAGGACAGCGAGGTACGGATGGTGAGGACGGTTTTACACCTACGATAACCACAGAGCCTACGGAAGATGGTTACGATATTACGATAACCAACGAAACAGGCTCGGAAACCATCGAGATTAAAAACGGTGAAGATGGTACAGTAGGAGCAACGCCTAACATAACTGCATCGGCTTCCGTAAATGCTAATGTAGGTACTCCTGCTGTCACGGTAACAAAGTCGGGGGATATACACAACCCTAACTTTGCATTTGCCTTTTCTAATATAAAAGGACAACCGGGAACAAACGGAACGGACGGTGTATCTCCTGCATTATTTGAAACTAAAACCGCAAACGGTTATGACGTAACGATAACCGATAAAAACGGAAGTCGGACAATAAGCCTTAATGATGGCGATACACCTAACATCGGTGCAACGGCTACCGTAAATAGTAGCACTGGAACACCTGCGGTCACGGTAACAAAGAGTGGTACAGCGACTAACCCCTCATTTGCTTTTGCTTTCAGTAATCTTAAAGGTGATAAAGGTGATAAGGGTGATAGAGGTGAGCAAGGTGTTCAAGGTGAGCAAGGCTTACAAGGAGTTGCAGGTCAAGACGGAACAACCTACACTCCTGAAATCGGCACTATAACAACCGTTGATGCCTTTGAAGATGCAGACGCAAGCGTAACGATAGATACCGTTAATCAAAAAGCCGTTTTCGATTTCAGCATACCGAGAGGTGAAAAAGGTGATAGCGGTGCATCGGGTGTCAATATACTTCGTTATACTATGCTTCTGACAGGTTGGGTTAATGGTGAATATTCATTTGAAACTCAATTCCCGTTTGCAAACTATAACATAGAAATAGAGCCTGACGGTGATCTGATTACAACTAATCAGTTAAAGGCTTGGAATAAAGGTCAAATGACAGGCTCTTTTGTAGCAAATAAGTGCATAGCAAAAGGCGATACACCTACTATGGATATACCGATAATCCTTAAAGCACAGAGCAAGGGGGCGTAATGCTTTCAGTAATCAACAGAGGTACACAAGTAAATGATGAAACCGAGAATATACCTTTTAAGGTAATAGACGGGTATCTCCCTAATAACAATCAAGGTGAACCGATAGGAGTTATACAGTTGATTGGAATACCAAACCCCTTATTTATTGATTTACCCGTGACAATCAAGAGTGGGTATACATCAAAAACCGTAACGCCAAAGGAGAGATAATATGTACTATCGCAAATACTTTTCAGGTTCGGTAGATGCTTCTACAACAACGACACAGTATTACATGGGCTTGAATAAGGTAGCCACAGGAACTGCTTACCAATACAACTACATAAAAAACAGGTCAGATGTAGTCGGCAATGCTATCGTATCTACCTTGAAAGACGTTGGCTATCCTAACGCATATTGGGATAGCACATCAGGGTATGTATTCTTTGATAAGACAAATTCATTATGCGGTTTTTATTTAGCCGTTCAATCGAGTTATATGTATGCGAGTGGCGGTTATGTTGATGGCTCTCACAATTATATATATGCTAATGGGTATAGTTCAGGTTCAAATATATATAGGCGTGGGGTATCAGCATATCCGTCAAATTATCCATTTGCACAAAGCGGAGCGGTTGTTTCTGACTATGCTTTTTATGTAACAGTAAAGGGCGAACCGAAGGGCTTATTTGAAATCTGTATAGGGGCATATTCCAATCACTCACTTGAAACAGGGATGGTTATAGCTTTCTGTTGCGGAACAGATAAGAGGGATAATTCGGCATTATTCGGGTTTACATTCTTTGGTTCTGGAAATTACTCTTTTGTTATGCAGAAATATAGCACAGCGGATATAACAGGATATGGAAACGTATCATTTGCGATGGACGCATCATTAACCATCTATAATGAGATGGTGGTGTTAATTCCTATCTTCTTTAATTATGGGTATATATTTCTGAATAATACCTATTTCAATCCGGGTTTATCGACAGGTTGGTATGGAATAGATGGCGATACCTATTGGGCATATGCAAACTATTGGATAACCAAGTGTATTACTGAAATATAAGGAGAAAAGCATGGATATAGTAACATACGGTCTGCTCATAAGCAAAATTAAATCAGCAGGAACAGGAATAGCCGATATCACCAAAAGAGACGGCTATATCATCTTCACAATGGATGATGGCAGGGAATTTAGGATTAAGGATGATACCAAAGATATCATAGACGTAGATATAGACAATGAGAACTATATCGTAGTCACCTATGAAGATGGTACATCAACAAAGAGCGACACGCCTATCCCTTATCCCCCTGACATGACAGGAGCAACGGAAGAAGAGGACGGTACAAAAGGTTTAGTACCTGCTCCAACAAGCGGAACTAAGAGATACTTTAACTCTAGTGGTGGATGGGATGATGAGCCTATAACAGCCGTTAAAGGTGTTTCTGACAGGGTTGAGAAATTAGAGGATGCAATTCCTACCGATGATATTCCCGAAGGCTCTACGCTTACATCAGATGGTTGGGCGGCATCTACAGATAAAGAAGTCGAGGATGAATTTGCTAAGTGGATGGAGGATTAAAAAATGGCTTTAACACAGAATGAACAACTAATCATAAAATATGTGGGTCAGAATTTCCTCACCAAAGAGGCAATGGCAAACATAATCCCCTGTCAAACATTATCAGGAGAAACAAAATATTCAAACACATGGCTAACCAAAGACGGTAAAAAACCTCTGATACCTATTCAGGGGGCTTTTTATTTTGTGACAGATTTAGCACAGATATATACATGGAATACATCAGAATATGTAAGGGCTAATCTGCCCGATACCATGACAGCTCAGGAAGTTGTTCAAATGTGGAAATAAACTTCCTTTTTTCATATACCTTTTCCTTTTGGGGCTATCTTCGGATAGCCCTTTTTTATTGGCTTCAATCCTCTAATTGAGGCAGAAATATATATTTTTTTACTCTTCGGAGAGAAAGGACTAAAAAATGGCAGAAATCAAGTATGTAGGCAGTGTAGCATTACAGCAGAACATTGACGAGACTAAGACCCGTCTTGCAACTAAGGTTGACAAGGTATCGGGCAAACAGCTCTCAACAGAGGACTACACCACAGCGGAAAAGACAAAACTCGGCGGTATCGCAGAGGGCGCACAGGTCAACGTATTTGAGGGTATCAAGGTTGACGGTACTGATGTGACAATCGGTGAAGATAAGAAGTCGGCTCTTGGAAAGATGTCTCTCAAAGACGAGATAGCAGAAGCAGACCTCGCATCCGCTCTCGCAACCAAGATCAACGGCAAGGCAGATCAGGCAACAACCTACACCAAGACTGAGGTTGACACAGCACTCGCTCTGAAAGCTCCCCTTGCTTCTCCTACTCTGACAGGAACACCCACCGCTCCCAAAGCAAACAAGGGTGATAATAGCACAGCTATTGCAACAACTTCATTCGTCAAGGAAGCATGTGATGACATAGCGGCGGCTCTTGCAGGTGCATTCAATTTCAAGGGAATTGTTGCTAACCTCACAGAACTCGAAGCTATTGTTGACCCTGCAAATGGTGACGTTTATCAGGTAACAAATCCGGGAACGGGCATGACCAATGCTGAGTACGTGTACAACGAGGATTCAGGATGGATTGAGTTAGGTACAGTGGTTGACCTCTCAGGTTATGCTCCCCTTGCTTCTCCTAGTTTCTCAGGCACACCCACAGCACCCACAGCGGCGAAGGGTACGAACAATACACAGATTGCAACGACAGGGTATGTTCGGACAGAGCTTGGTGATTACGTCAAGACTTCCGATCTCGTGGCAATCACAGCCGCCGAAGTAACGGCAATGTGGGCGTAAAATAGCAACTTTCTGTTGAAATCTTGCTATAAAGCATGGTACAATTAAAATAGAAGAAAAGCGCAAGAGAGGACTACATTGTGTAACCCTCTCTTTTTGCTTTATGGGAGCGAAAAATGGAAGATAGCAAATATGTGACAATAGAAGCGCATACGGAATTTGCAAAGAGGATGGATGCGGAAAATGACAGACAGAATCACCGTATTGCTTCTTTGGAAAAGAATGTACAGGAGATACAGAGACTAACTGTGTCCGTAGAAAAGATGGCTGTGAGCATGGAGAACATGACACAGGAGTTAAAAACACAAAGTTCGAGATTGGACAAGATAGAGAAAGAACCTGCCGACACATGGAAGAAAATGTCATGGGAGGTTCTTAAATATGTAGTCGTTGCGATCATAGCGATAGTGGCGGCAAAAATAGGACTTACAATATGAAGAAATTCATAAAAACATTCTTTGACGATAAGACATATACCAAAAGGGCAGTAAAGGCATTATTGGTTATAGGCGTGATAAGTGCCAATATCCCATTTGTCCTATCTGCTTTTGGAAAAGATACCGTAGAAGCGTTGGGTATCGCATGGATTACAGAAATAGTAGCCGTGATATTAGGTTACTTATGTAAAGCCTATTTTGAAACGAAACAGAAACGCAAACAGGATTTAGAAGATTTCAAAGAGAAATTCGAGGGGCTTCATGATGAATGATGTAACACTTACAATTCTTAAAATAGTCATTTCGGTGTGTTCTGCACTAATCACAATATACCTCATTCCCTATTTATACACATTAAAAGAGGATAAGAAATATGCTTCCCTTGTTGCTATGGTCGAGGTTGCTGTAAAGGCGGCTGAACAGACTTTCCGTGAGTCAGGTCAGGGAGCGGCTAAGAAAGAGGAAGTAATAAAGTTTGTATCTGAGTGGATGACCAACAAAGGAGTAACCATATCGCAGGAACAGTTATCGCAGATAATTGAATGTGCGGTATATCAGTTAAAGAAGTAATGGAGTTGCTTTTTTGGTTGTTGGTGTTGGCGGCTTTTTACGTTGTAGTGAGGACATTCATTTGAGGTGATTTTATGGCATACATAGGGAGCGCAAGGATAGATGAGAGAGGTAAGATAAGCGGTGGCAAAGCAGGAGATCAGAAACAATCTTCTGTACCTGATTACACAGGCGAAGTGTCACAACAGAAATTTTATATACATAAAAAGGGATGGTATATCTTGCGCCCCAAATCCCCTGAAATAGCTTCAAGGATTGCTAATGCCATGATTACAGCTTGCAACAATCCCCACTTGGGATATAACCAAAATAACAGGCTAGGGATTATCAAGTATGGAACTTCCTCAAACGTAAATACAGAATGTGATTGTTCATCACTTGTGAGAGAATGCGTTAAGGAAGCAACGGGGAAAGACCCCGGAAATTTCAACACTTCAAATGAAGTAGTCGCTTTAATGAAAACAGGACTATTTGATTTAATTGAATATAGAAATACAATGCCCTTATATGCAGGAGATATTCTTGTAACTAAAACAAAAGGGCATACGGGTATTGTGACAAAAGGAGATAAATCCAATATAGAAACAGTGGCAAGAGAAGTTACTGACGGCAAGTGGGGAACGGGTTCGGAGAGGAAACGCAGACTTACGCAAGCCGGATATGACTATAATGCAGTACAAGCAGAAGTGAATAGGTTGTTGAAATGAAAACATCACAGAATGGTATCAATTTCATAAAAAAACATGAAGGTGTTAGGTACAAGGCTTACAAGCTGAAAGGTGAACAATACTATACTATTGGTGTGGGGCACTCATATGATAAGAATATCACGGCTGATACGGTATGGACGGACGAACAGGTAGAATCAGCTCTCCGAGTAGACTTGATGAAGTTTGAGAAGTATGTCGAGCAGTACGCAAAGATACCGCTAAATCAGAACCGCTTTGATGCTTTGGTAAGTTATACATTTAATAGGGGCAAGGGCGGTATTATGGAACTGTCAAAGAACAGCCATACCGTACAAGAGTATGCTGATAACATGGTCAAGTATTGGGGTAAGGCTGAACGGTACAAAGATACCCTTATAAAGCGTAGAAAAGCCGAGAGAGAGCTTTTTTTGAGTGGGGGCATAGAATACCCTACCTTAAAACGAGGGATGCAAGGAAAAGCCATTAAAGACCTACAGATGCTATTAGGAATAAACGCTGATGGCATATATGGTTGCTTGACCGAAACGGCAGTGCGCTTATATCAGAAACAGCATGGGCTACATGAGGATGGCGTGTGCGGTGAAAAGACATGGGCTGAGTTATTGAAATAGCCTACTTCAATCCTCTTATTTGATAGGGGTATGGGTAAAACCATGCCCCATTTTGATGGAGAATGATATGTCAGATTTTGAAAGCATTGAAATTAGCATAGAGTCATCGGCAGACAAAGCGGAAAAGCAACTTGACGGCGTAGACAAGGCGTTAGCTGATATACAAGGTTCATTAAAGGGTATTACGGAAATATTAGGCAATCTCGATGGGAAAATTGCGCCTATTTCAAGATCAATGAACAGGCTTGCAAGCGATATTGAGAAGCTTAACCCTGACGTTTTTAAGAAACTTGGAAATTCTGCAAGAAAATCCGCTGACGATACTGAACAAGCCGCAAAGCGAATTGAAAAGAATATCAAGGATTTAGCAACTAACCTCAAGGATTCTTTTCATATAGACAGAAAAGGTATGTCAGAGCTGAAACAGGCTCTCAATGATTTGTATACAGCTCGTGAGAAGATGGCTTTTTCTGACAAGATCGGTGATGAGAGGACATTTGACGAAGCAAGCAGGGCGGCAGAAGCACTTGAACGTAAAATATTTGACGTAATACGCACTTATGGCAAGGTTAAAGATGCAGGTGTCGAAGCATACAAGGATTTATTCACTACTGTAAGGTCGTATTTTACAGGTGATAAGCCTATTTACATCCCCGTCCAATTCGTTGATGAATACTTGGATGGCGATATAAAGAAGATGACTTCTGCATTTGGCAGAAACTTTACCACTAATATTGAAAAAGAGTGGGGAACTACCTTAACTCAGATGGTAGAGGATATAGAGAGTGCCGTAAATGATGCCGAAGCCCCTCAGTTTGGATTCCTGCAAGGAAAGCTTACAGGCAATGCAGTAAATGATTTCAAGCTGATATATGATTATGCGGTACAAGCTAAAGAAACCATAACCTCTATGGATAAAGCTATTGCCGATAATGCTAGTGTTGCCAATACTCTCAAGACTGAGATAGAAAGCACAACTGCATCCATAGAGCGGTTGGCACAGGCAGAAACGGACAGCTTCATGCAATCCGGCATGGAAAGCTATGCAAGCGATATGCAATCCATAGAGCAGGAAGCTACGAATGTTCAGGAAAGCTTTAATTCGATGGGGGAAAGTGCGTCTACTGCTGAACAAAGCATATCCGAGATTGCCAATACTGCAAGTGAGACGTTAGGTACGCTGTCCGAGACATTAAGTGCGCCTTTCCAACCTTTACAGGAAAGCATCACAGAAGCTACAAGCGAGGTAGAACAGTTTGAGACCGCATTAGAGGAAATAGAGGAAGTCTATACCAATTTCCAAGACCCTGTAAAGATATTCGATCCTAAAGTTTTAGAGGATATTGACAGGGTAAGAGACAGCATAGTTAGTCTTGATGAGCAGATAAAAGAATTGGCATTGGCATATGAGGATATTCAAGGGGCTTTTGATGGTGATAAGCTAGGTGATTACTCGCAAAGCTATAAGTCTACCCTTTTCAAGGAGAAAGAGGTTATAGCACAGCTTCTTCCCATGTTAAAGGAAAGAAAGTCACTTTTGGAGAATATTCAGATAAACCGTAATAACTCTCTTGAGACTTTCATGGAGACTGATGCCGGATTACGCATAGACAAAGAAAAGGCAAAGGAAGCAGAAAAGTTAGTCGCTGAGTATGAAAAACTGCAACTCAAAGAACAGCAGTTGATAGAGACAGGCAGTGCGTTCAAAAATACTATAGGCGATACTGCAAAGAAGTTTAAGAACTTCTCTGATGAAGTAAAGAACGTTCCCAAGATTGACCTTAACGGTGAAAAATCCAATACGGAGATAGAACAGCTCATTGCCAAAGTAAAGAAACTGCAAGAAATCATAGCAGGAATGAAGAGCGGCAATGTCAAAGGTTTCAACAATGAGCAATTCAGAGACCTTAATACTCAGCTTTCATCGGCTCAGACTAGGCTTAATGAACTTACAGGCGCAATGGGTAAAGCCCGTCCTGATTCATGGTCTGATGTACTCAAGGATATTGAGAGAATGCAGAAAGACTACGACAAGTTGTCTGAGTCAGTAGGCGAGTTTAACGCTGAAATGCAGATAGCACAGGATATATCCAACAGGGTAAAAGGTGCTATGTCCTCAACTAAGTCCGGCAAGATGCTGATAGACGTTGAGAAGATGCGTGAAGCCAATGAAATGCTCCATGAAACCGAACAGGGCTTAAAGATATTCTACGATCAATTCAAAGAGCCTGTAGAGATAAATACCGTACAGCCTAGATCGGAGTTAGGCAAACTGTACGAAAGGGCAAAGGAACTGCAAGAACTGTTAAGCTCGATGCGTAACAATCGGGTACAGTTTGATACGTCTGATGTACAGAGGAATATCAAGGAACTCGACAAGGTAAATGAGCGCATTAGAGAATTAGAGGGCAAGGGGGGAAGTGCGCCCAAAAAAGATGTAGGCAATACAGAGTGGTTGGCGAAGGTTATCGCCATGCAACATGAGCTTGAAAAAGCATCTGCCCTGTTTGCCAAGTTTGGTGACATAGCCAAAAATGCGTTCCTGAAAGCCATCACTCCGCTTAAACTGTTCAAGCATGAGTTTGAAGAGATAAAAGGACTTGTCACAATGGTGTCACGTATAGGCTCTGCTTTCGCCATGATTTCAAAGCCTATCACGAAAGTGTTTGACGATTTCTCGAAGAAAGCTGTTAAATCATTCGAGAAGATTCGTAAGGCATGGGCTAAAGTTGTGCGTACTTTTACCTATATGCTTATCAGGAAAGCCATTACGCACATCATATCTACCATAAACGAAGCCATAGTATCATTGGCTAAGTTTTCTAAGGAAATTGGAACATCTTTCAATTATTCCATGTCCTTATTAACATCCGATTTAAGATATATAGGTGCGGCGTTAGTGGCGGCATTTTCACCGATACTCAATGCTGTTGTACCGTCATTCGATACTTTGACAGATACCATTGTAGGGGTCATAAACAAGATAAACATGTTCCTTGCTGTATTGACCCGTGCAAAGTCATATACGATAGCCAAGAAGAAATTAGTTGACTATACCGAAGCTATGGAAGATGCCAATAAAAAGGCTAAACAGCTTACAATGGGTATAGATGAACTTAATATTTTGAATGACAGTCAGGAAGATGCCAAAAAGGATGAAGATAAATTCGATTGGTTGGAAATTCCTACTCCTAAGATAGATGTACCTGATTGGGTGAAGTGGATAAGGGAACTCTTAAAGAAGCTGTGGGATGCCATCATGGGTATGCTTAAAGCTCTTTGGGATGCCCTTAAAAAGGCTTGGGAGAATGTAAGAGACTTCTTCCTTAAAGCGTTCAAACACCTCATAGAAAGCCTTGTAGGGCTTATCACGGACATAATACGTGACCTTACTAGGCTGTTCCAAACTGAGAAGTTTCAAAAATTCCTTGAACAGGTATTAAGGATCATAGCAAAGATAGCAGAGCTTCTTGCAACCATTATTGATAAGATAAGGGAAGCATGGAACTATAATGATTTGGGATATAAGATTCTCGAAGCAATACTTGATATCCTTATCACTATAGCAACACATATAGAGAATATGCTTGATGCGGCTATAGCATGGGCTAAAGAATTAACTTTCATTCCCCTGTTTGAAGCGTTCCTTGTTCTCCTGCAAAAGGTGAACTATGCCATAGATCAGATAGGATGGGTCATAGAAGATGTGTTTGAAACACTCTTCCTGCCTTTGTTAAAGCTGATAATAGAGAACTATCTGCCTAGACTCATACTTGTCTTAGGTGACATTGTAGAGGGTATTGGTAATATAGCAAAGAAATTCCATGAAGCATGGCAGGCTACAAACTTTGGAGAAAGGGCAGTCAAAGCCATTGATGGAATAGTACAGGCACTACTACCGCATGTAGAAGCTGTAGGAGTCAGCTTTAAGAATTGGGGCAATCAGATTAACTTTGAGCCGTTGCTTGACTCTTTGGTAAGGCTATTAAGGGCGTTAAAGCCGATTGCCGACATGATAGGCGGTGTGTTTGAGGATTTGGTCAATCACTATATAGAGCCTGTCGTACAGCACATCATAGAAGATGTGATACCGGGCATTGCAGAAGCAATAGCACACTTCGCTGACACTCTTGATGAGGGCAAGCTGAGAAAGAACATTGACAAGATAATACAGGCGTTCGCAAGCCTGAGTAATGCTATCGGTGGTGGTGTTGCAAAGGCAATGGATAAGCTTGGTCAGAAGTTGGCTAACTTTGTCAATTCTAAGGCGTTTGCTGACTTCATAGAGACTATAACAAGCTTTGTGAAGAAGATAGATGCCGACATGGTATCAAAAGTCCTTGAGGGCATAGGAACGGCTATACTGCATTTAGGACAGGCTGTAACGAAGTTCGGCAATAGCAAGCTGTTCAAAGATTTCCTTAACGGGATAATTAACTTCATGAAGAATAGCTCCGTGCAGGATATAGCGAGTACCATAGAGGGCATTGCTAAAGCGTTTATCGCATTTAAGGGCTTGTCATTCCTTACAAAGACAGCATCGGACATAGCCGGATTGCTCGTGCCTATAGTCAATTTGGCAAAGGCTATCGGTGTAGGCGGTAAGTTAGGCTTGATAGGTGTGCTTGCGGCAGGAGCGTTGGCGTTTATCACGTTCCACGATCAGATAGCAAGGATAAATTGGGCTAAACTGTTTGAGACTGTCGTAAAGGGCATAACAGGACTTGTATCAAGTATAAATTGGGAAGCCATAGCAAAGGATTTGGCACAGACGGTAGCCAACCTTGTAGTATTTGCTGTAAAGGAAGCGTTCAATCCTCAATGGCGCATAGTTATTATAGAAACTATAGGAAATGCGTTTATCGAAGCGTTTCAAGGTCTCGGTAGTGGATATTTTGATGTGCTGATAGGTTTCTTTGAAGAGTTAGGATGGAATTTACCTGCGGCAATCCTTAAAGCATTTCAAGAGAAGTGGAATGAGTTTTGGGATTGGGTCGGCAATGCGTTTCAATGGCTCATTGATTTTGTTAAGAGTATATTAGGTATTCATTCTCCCTCAACCGTATTTCTTGAAATAGGTGCTATGATTGTACAGGGTTTATGGGATGGTATTTCCGAGATATGGGTGGCGTTTTGGGAGTGGATTTCTACTCTTTGGGGAGAATTTGTTCTTTGGGCGCAGACTACATGGCAGACTATCGTAGATAGTATAACGGCTATATTCGGAACGCTGTTGATCGGCATTCAGGAAGCATGGACTCTTATAAACGAGTGGTTTGTTACTATTTGGGGCGAGTTTATGCTTTGGGCGCAGGAATTGTGGCAGGGCATTGTGGATTTCATAGTAGGCGTATGGTCTACTGTGACCGAACAGGCACAGGCTATTTGGGATGAGTTTTGGAATTGGATTTCTGAGACTTGGACTACATTTAGCGAGTGGGTCAATACATTGTGGCAGTTAATCCATGATACCATTACAGGATGGTGGAACGCCCTGATTTTAGCTATTCAAACAGGATGGGATTTGTTCAACGAGTGGATTTTTGAGACTTGGACAAAGTTTACCGAGTGGGTAGATAGCATTTGGAAATCAATTCACGATACCATAACTAGCCTGTGGAAGAAGCTGATTGATTTTGTCAAGAATACGTGGCAAGCGTTCAAGAATTGGCTTGACCAAAGATGGACAGAGTTTAAGAACTTCGCCTTTAATATATTTGGTGCTGTCCGTGACTTCATAGTGAACGCATGGCAGAAGATACATGACAAGGCGGTTGAATATTGGAATAAGATAAAGAATAAGCTCAATGAGGTATGGACATGGGCGCAACGCAAAGCTCATGAAATATTTGAGGATATCCGCAACTTTATAGTAACTAAGTGGAACAAGATACACGAAAAGACTACTGAGATATGGTCAAACGTGAAATCATTCCTTGGGGAGCTGTGGGGTAATCTCCGTGATAAGGCTCATGAGGTGTTCGAGGATATTCACTCGTTCCTGTCTAATGTATGGAATGACATTGAAATGAAATGGCAAACCGCATGGAACGCCGCAAAGAATACCGTCAAGGATATTTGGGATGCCATATCAGTCAATGCACACAGCATATTTGAGGGTGCAAGAACATTCCTTGAGACTGTATGGAGTGGCATAAAGAATGTATGGGCTTCTGCATGGGAAGATATACATGAAACCGTGTCCTCAAAGTGGGATTTGTTCAAGTCAACAGCTAAAGTCAAGTTTGGTGAGCTGAAAGATGCCGTTGCTCAGAAATGGGATGAGATAAAGATTGATGCAGGTTCGGCATGGGAAAAGATAAAGTCCACTATCTCTCAGAAGTGGGCTGAATTGAAGCCGGATGCTCAGAAAATATTTGAAGAGCTTGCAAAGATCGTATCTAAGGCTTGGAAAGACATTAAGACTGCTGTAGGCGATACTTGGGAGAGCATAAGCAGATTCCTTGATACCTTGGGAAGAAAAGTCGGTGAATTTGCAAACAAGGTAAAAGATACCCTCAAACAGTTCACTGATTTGCAGTCAAAGGCTAAACAGGGTGTTGACCGTGCCGGATTAGGCACACACGAGTTTGCTGATGGTGGTTATCCTGAAAAAGGTTCGCTGTTTGTCGCAGGTGAAGCAGGAGCGGAGCTTGTAGGCACAATAAACGGCAAAACTGCTGTAGCCAATACTCAGGAGATTACAGATGCGATAGAAGAAGCTGTCGGTACTGCTATGGAAAAGGTCGTAGCCATGATGGAAAAGGCTATGGACAGGATGGCAGACAGCATAAATACTTCTATGCAGATATTCGAGAAGAGCAATAAACAGGTCATAGTCGAACTGAAAGCCATTGATGCTAACATATTGGCTATTTGGAAAGATGAAAGAAACGTCCTGAAAGAGATTATCTCATACTTTGCTAAGATCATGGATGCAAGTAAGTATGAGATAACAAAGAGCAACAAGGAATTGAAAGATGCCTATGAAACGGACGATTCGGCAGTCAGCTCTGCTCTCACAAGGATATCGCACGAGTATGAAATGTCCAACACGGAGATATCTATATATATAATGAAGCTGACGGAAATGGTAAAAGGTGGCATGGAAAGAATCATGTCCATTGTTGCCGAGTCATCTGAAAGACAGATATCTTTGCAGAGTCAGATGGTGGATTATGTCAAAGATGCCATAGACACGCTTCGCAACTCGATTGAGACAAATACTAATACTAAATATGAAGCTCCTAAAACAGAGGTCAATCTTGATACTACTGAGATAGTGAGAGGATTAACTGACCTTTATGATTTGGTATACAAGGTAGCGGATTTGGCTTTCACTTTTGCCGGGGCATGGGTAGAAGTGAACGATGCGTATGAACCTATTTTTACAAGCCTACAGGAGTATTTAGGGCGCATAGAATCTATTGCCGATAAAAACCTGTACATATTGTCTAAGATAGCTGAGAACAGCGGTATAAGCGTTCCTACGTATGCTAGCGGCGGTTTCCCTGAAGATGGATGGTTTAGAGCTTCACATGGCGAGATAATGGGTCGGTTCGATAACGGACAGTCAGTAGTGGCAAACAACAGTCAGATTACAGACGGTATAGCACAGGCGGTATCGCAGTCGCTTGTACCTATACTGAATGATATAGCTGACAGCTCAAGGATAACGGCTAGTAAAGACCTTAGCGTTGATATCGACTCACGTGAGATAGCAAGAGCCAACAATACAGGTCAGGCAAAGTTAGGCAGGAGCATGATATCTTTCACATAATTTCATTCAATCTGTTTGAAAATTGCTAATGTATAAGTTATAATTAAAAGGGTATGTATGTTTGCGTACCCTTTAGATGAGGTGAAGTATGGATAATATATCTTACGAAGTGCATAAAGAAGAAATGGACAGGCTGAAATACGCACACGAAGGCGAAACGGCAATGTTGGAGATAGCCAACAAGAGGGCGTATATTCTGCTTATCATAATGTTCATAGCCTTAATACTGACCAATGCAGGGTGGATAATACACGAAAGCATGTATGAAGATATTGTTGTTACTGAAAACTCACAAGATGGCGAGGGTGTAAATATAATTGGTGGCGGTGATGTGAATTATGGGTCAGAAACAAACGATAACAAGAGTACGCCGTAAAAAAGGCAGTATACCGAAAGGCTTTCATGCGTGTAGTAGTTGCGGTGGTAGTGGGATTAAGAAAAACGTAGGACGGAAACCTAAAAAGAAATAAGGAAAAACCCTAGATCGAAAAGGTCTAGGGCATTTTTATGCTATGAAAAATTTTGACAATATATCAAATACACAAATAGATAAGGCTATCAATGAATGGATACACAGCGAGAGAGACCGAGGTGTATTGCATGATAGATTAGTTAATGGTGTCCGTTTTGAAAAATTGGCAGAGAAACACGGATTGTCAGTACAGCATACAAAGAACATTGTAAGAAAAGGCAAGGAAATAGTCTTTAAGCACACGGAGGATATATAAAAATGAAATATGTAGACGAAAATGCTTTAAGGCAGAATATTTCGGAGACGAAAGACTATGTTGATACTCATGGTTTTGCTTCGGATAGAACGCCTATAGGCACAATAATAAGCGTAGGATGTGATTCATCTTTGATACCATCATCTACAATCAAATATCCTACAGATGATTATTTTATCTGTAAAGGAACTACACTGAACATAGCTGAATATCCGGCATTAGCTGATTACTTTGAAGATGCTTTTGGAAGTAAAAACTATTTTGGTGGTGACGGTACAACTACGTTCAAAGTACCTGATTTTACTGCTGATTTCCCTATAAATGGGATATTGGTTATCAAGGCTCAGATAGAGAGTACAACCATAACCTATGTAGATGTAGACGATACTCGAACAAGTAACGAAAGTACATGGAGTAGTGAGAAGATAGCAGAAAGAACAGGTGGAGATAGCGGTGTTCCTTTTATATTTGATAGTACACATCATGTAGGGTCATCATTTGATTGTAACAGTTTGGCTTCCGGGTTATCTTATGTAGCGAAAGAATGTGCTAATACTCCATTTAATAACTTTTGGAGTTTGATATTGACGTTCAAATATTCTGATCTATATGTGCAACAATTAGCATTACCTATGGGAGGTAATCAGCAAATAGCATTTAGAAAAACAGATGATGGTTTCGCTACATCTTCTAGTTGGAATTATATAAACTTTGATTCTTAAAAGGAGGAGATTAAATGTCAGATAAAACAAAATTCAGGTCAATCGGTGTAGAAGCCGATATAAATACTCTTGATGGACGTATGGACACGGCAGAGAGCGATATAGATGATTTGGAAACATATATCAACAATATAAACAGAAGAACTCGAAAAAACATTACTTCTGATATAACCTCAGACCACGGAGCTAAACTCATAGCCGCTGTATCTGAACAGAACCTTGCTAAATATGGTTATGCTATTGGAGATTACTTCATAGGAGCAAGCGGTTATCAGTATAACCTTGGTGATATGGATTGCAACTATGGTGGTTACAATAATCAGGCGGTTGTAAATACTCATCATATTGGAATTGTCGTTGATACCAAAGAGAATACACCTTGGCTGTCAACAGGTACGGTGACTAATTACAGTTCGTCTACCCTACACGCATATCTTACCAATACTGCCTTGCCAAAGATAAAGAGCGATTTCAAGACATTATTTGGAGGTTCTACAGGAGCAGAACATCTATTACCTCGTACTGAATTGGATAATGCCATAGGTGGATGGGGAACGACATGGACAGGGCTTGCGAACTGTCTGATATGTGCATTGACAGAGGTGCAGGTATACGGCTCAAGGGTATTCGGTGTTGACGGTTATCAAACAGGTACGGGAAATAAGCATTTGGAGATATTCAGAAAATTCAGATATAACGAAGTCATAGGTAATATGTGGTTTTGGCTTAAATCCCTCGTTTCCGCTTCGGTTGCGTGCAATGCTACCTCCGCAGGTCATTCGAACCATGGCGGTGTGTCGAATGGCGGCCGGGCGGTTGGGCTTATCCTTTTTCATTAAACATAGGCAGGGTTTATCCCTGCCATACAGAGAGGTGGTAATATGTCGGTAGCCAAACCTGACAGAAAGAAGTCAAAAACAGAATTTGACAGAGTGTACTACGCAATATTAGCCGATTCACTTCAGATAACAAAGAATTGTTTTGGGGCTAGTAAGGAGAAAAGAGCGGAATATGCTGAATACATAAGAAGTATGTGCAACAGGGTTGACAGAGTAGTAGCTGACATAGGAACACACATAAGGATAGCTAATTCAATTTTCCCTAAAGAACCTGATATTCAGAGAGAAGCAAAGGAACGCAGAGTGCATCAGGAAAAAGCAATAGGATTGTGTTTTGACCTGCTGACTAAATACACCAATACAATGCAGATTTTGGATGTTTCCGAGGAAAAATATGTGGAACATTTCAAACGCATAGTCCATGAGATAAACTGTCTTAAAAAATGGAAGAAGTCAGATGACAAAAGATTTGTTTAGGTTAAGTTCCTATTTCCGCTTCGGTTGCGTGCAATGCTAACAACGAAGGTAATTCGAACAATAACAGTGTGTCGAATAGCAACCGGGCGGTTGGGATTAAAATTTCGTTACTCTATTTCAGAATAGAAAAGATACGGAATACATAAGGGGAACTTGACCTTCCTCGAAAAGGAGGTAAATAGGTAGGCATGATGTGTCCTACTACGGTAGATGATACTATCACATGCCTACAAAACTTTTAATGACTATAGATGAATTAACCACATTGGATAAATTGAACAAAGCGTTTAAGGAAAGCTCAAAACTATCAGCTTGGAAAGAAAGCACTCAGAAATATAAAGCTAATCTCGTTATAAACAATCTGATTTTACAGGAAGAATTGAGAAATGGAGATTACAAGGCAAGCCCCACAAGTGATTTCTATTTGAATGAACGTGGCAAGATACGGCATATTCAAGCTCCTGCCATAAGAGACAGGATAGTGCAAAAAGTCTTATGCACTGAAATATTAGTACCTCAACTTACGAAACCTCTTATATACGATAACTATGCAAGTCTTAAACATAAAGGAACATCATTTGCAAGAAAAAGGGTAAATGTGATGTTGCAGAGGTTTTTGAGGGAGCATGACAACGGATATGTCTTGCAGATAGATATAAAAAGCTATTTCGATAACATTGACCACGATATCTTAAAAGACATGTTGCATAAGAGGCTGAAAGAGCCTGATGAAGTTATAAAATTGATAGATTATATAGTAGATATATCATCTGAGGGTGACAAAGGACTTAATTTAGGTTCAGAAGCACCTCAGATATTTGCTATTTACTATCTTTCTCCGATTGACACGTACATAAAGACGGTCAGAGGAGTTAAATATTACGGCAGGTATATGGACGACATGTTTATCTTAGGGAAAGATAAAGAGGAATTAAAACTTCTTTTGGAAGATATAAAGAGAGAGCTTTGTAAGTTAAAACTTAGGGTAAATGAGAAAAAGACGCATATCGTCAAATTATCACATGGATTCACCTATATGCAAATAAAATACAGCATTGATGGGAAAAAGATAATCAAACGACCTTGCCGTAAAAAGATCACAAGGGAACGGCGAAGATTGAAGAAGCACAGAAATCTTCTTGATAAGGGAGTTGTAGACAAAATCTATATATATAACTGCTATATGTCATGGAGAAATAGCGTAAATGCAGACCATAATGCTTGTAAACGAACAATAAATACACTTGATAGCTTATTCAATAAACTATTTGGTTCAATTAAAAAGAAAAAGAAACTGACAAGAGAAGATATATTAAGAGAAGCTTTTGAAAACAACAGCGAATACACAAACATGTTATTAACATTTTAAGGAGGAAAAACAATGAAATATTATGTTATGAACTCGGCAAACGGTAACGTATCAATCGCATCTGAGTGGAGTGATATCAATAGTGCGAAAGTGGCATACCATGATGTATGTAAGGCATATTGGAACGCCCCGGATGTGATTATCGGGTATGTTGCTATCCTTGACAGCAGTTTTGAAGTTGTGGAAGGCTACAAAGAGTGCATTACTCATCCTGAAGAAAACTGACAGCATTGAAAGCCACTCGCAAGGGTGGCTTTATTTTTTTGCCTAAAATTAGACGAAAATAAGACTTTTACTTGCTTTAACACTTCTATCACTCATCTTACAATATCTATGTGAGGTGAGATAAATGTTCAAATTCGAGAATAAAAATCCATTAAATTTATTAACAGGCGATTGTGCGATAAGAACATGTTCCACCTTACTAGGCGAATCATGGGAAGAAAGCTATGTGAGTGTATCACGAAAAGGATTAGATTTATGCCGGATGCCAACGGATAACGGCGTATGGGGCGCATATCTTCGTGATAACGGCTTTATAAGGCTTGGGGTAGAGAATACCTGCCCTACATGCTATACAGTCCGAGATTTCGCTTATGACCATCCTAGAGGGGAGTATGCTTTAGGATTGGACGGACATGTTGTCGCACTGATGAACGGTACATGGTACGACACATTCGATTGCGGAGACGATACTGTACTCTACTATTGGAAAGAGAGGTAAACTATGTTTTATAATCCTAATGGTTTCCAAAATTATCAACAATCGGTTCAACAGCCTATTCAACAGCCTATTCAGCAACCTATTCAACAGAATTATCCGGCGCAGATGAATGTTGCACAACCTCAGATACAGAACGGGGGCTTTGTCATAGTGCAGGACGAAAGTGAGATAGCAAGATATCCCGT
>Ga0310695_10004621_pt1 | contig 25075 bp, 20 predicted proteins | sample RumenRJG_04DNA_FD_203882 | JGI IMG/M metagenome (GOLD analysis project Ga0310695, IMG submission 203882) | Bovine rumen microbial communities from Lethbridge, Alberta, Canada - RJG_04 (v2) (version 2) | ecosystem: Host-associated > Mammals > Digestive system > Stomach > Rumen | place: Canada...
GGCAAGTCGAGGAAGTTAGAAAAGTTAAAAATGCTGAAGATTTAACCATACGTGATGTAATCACCATTTCTCCAGGGTCAACTGTCAGTGAAGCTGAAGAGACAATGCGCAATGAGCTCATCAGCGGGTTGCCTGTTGTTGACGGAGACAAGATTCTTGGAATTATTTCAAAAAGGGATATCAGACCATTCTTAAAATCTGAACCTTCCACTGAAATCAAGGATATCATGACTTCAGATGTCGTCACCGTTGAGGAAGGGGTTTCAGCTGAAGAGGCTTTAAACATTGCATACGACAATAAGGTTGAAAGGCTTCCTGTTGTTCGTGACGGCAAACTGGTTGGAATCATTACTATTAAAGATATTTTGAATCAATCACAGTATCCTAATGCTGCAAGGGATAAGGACGGCAACTTTCTGGTTGCTGCTGCATGCGGTCCGTTTGATTTGGACAGGGCTATGGCACTTGACCAGGCCGGTGCAGACATCATCTCAATTGACTGCGCTCATGCTCACAACATGAATGTGGTCAAATTCACCGAAACCATTAAGGACAATATTGATGCTGAGCTTTGTGTCGGTAACATTGCAACTGCCGAAGCTGCAGAAGACCTGATTTCAATGGGTGTCGATGCGCTTAAAGTCGGTATCGGTCCGGGTTCAATGTGTACCACCCGTATTGTAGCCGGTGTCGGTGTGCCACAGCTGACAGCAATCTCTGATGTTGCAGATGCCGCAGCCGATTCAGGCATTCCGGTTATTGCCGACGGTGGTATCAGATACTCAGGTGATGTTGCAAAGGCTATCGGTGCTGGTGCAGATGCAGTAATGCTCGGTAACTTGCTTGCAGCTTCTTTGGAAGCTCCTGGTGACATTGTCATCATGCATGGTAAGCAATACAAGAAATACCGTGGAATGGGATCCATGGGTGCAATGACCAGTGAATTTGACGGCGGAGCAGACAGATACTTCCAAGGTCAAAAAAGTAAGATGAACCACACTAAATATGTGCCTGAAGGAATTGAAGGTGCTGTACCATACAAGGGAACAGTTGCTGAAATCCTGTTCCAGTTAGTCGGTGGTTTGAAATCATCTATGGGTTATTGCGGTGCTGAAAATATTAAGGCAATGCAACAGAAAGCAAACTTCGTTAGGATTACAAGCAGTGGTATTAAGGAATCTCACCCTCATGACTTGTTGATTACTAATGAAAGTCCAAATTATCCAACTCTTGACTAGTTGGATATTATTTTAAATTTTTTTGATGGGAATTCAGAAATTGGCGGAATGATTTATAGGAATTATTTTTTCTCATCAAAAAGTAATTTTTTTCTTAAAATACTTATTTTAAGCAAACCTTTAAATATTAGTTAATATAATATTATCATATTAGATAATTTTATGGTTATTTTATATAATCAATTTATTTTAAATTTTAATTATTATGGAGAAGATATAAATGGCAAGAACTAAAAAAGTGGGTATTACAGGTAGGTTCGGTGCAAGATACGGAAGAAAAGCAAAAAGATCTGTTAAAATCATTGAAGAAAACATGAAAAAGAATCATGTTTGTCCTAAATGTGATAGACCATACGTTAAAAGACAAGCTGCTGGAATTTGGAAATGCAAAAAATGTGGTGCAGTATTTACCGGTGGAGCATACGTTCCACAAACTCCTATGGCAAGATCTGCAGCACGCAGTATCAGAGACATTGAAGTGGAGGAATAAGCCTTGTACAGGTGTCCACGTTGTGGAGCAGAAGTAGACCATAAAAGCTACATGGAAAATAAATGTCCTAAATGCAGATATAGGATTTTATTTAAGAATGTTCCAGAAACCACTAGAATTATAAAAGCAAGATAAAATCTTTGCTTTTACTAAATTTTTTACTATTTTTGATTTAAATGTTAATTTCAACTTCTAGAAAACCTTCTCAAAAAACTAGAAAGTTCTGTAAGAATTTAGCACGCGTTACTGATTCAACATCAGTCAACAGGGGCAAAATGAACTTTAGGGAGTTACTGTTAAAGGCACTTGAAGTTGATGAATACAATGTGGCTGTTGTTAATGAAATTAAGGGAAATCCCAGCAGGATTTCTTTTTTCTCTAACAAGGGCGAATTGTTGCTTACGATTCTTATTGGAGTGACATTGGATAATGAAAAGACAAACTTCGCTCCGTCCCAATTGAAAATAGTATCTGAAGTTAAAGAGCTCGATGTCCTAAGCGACATTTTGGATTTGGATTTAGTGGATACGGCTGAAGAAAACTATATCCTGATTTCCAAAAGCGATGATTCAATAGCCAGAATTTATTTTGTAAATAAATTTGGAGATAAGTTAAAATTCCAAATCAATGTCAAAAAGATTTTAGAGGTCACAAATGATTGATGAAAGTCCTCTAGAAAGAGTTAAAAGCAATATTGCTGTTGAATTTGAAAGTGTTGACCAGGCTAAAATCATTTATGATGCGATAATTTTGGAGTTTGAAACTGCTCCCGATTTCAGATCATCCATGACCATCGAATTGGATGGGTCAAATATCATGATTGATATCGATGCACAGGATTCCACTTCCTTTAGGGCTTCAGTTAACTCAGCAATCAAGTGGATTAAATTGGCATTAGAAATAAATAACTTAACAAATTAATACTTATATAATTAATTAAGGTGATAAAATGGAGATTCCTGAAAATATTCAAGAACAATTAAATCAGTTTCAACAATTACAACAACAAGCTCAAGCTGTAAGCATGCAAGTTCAGAATGTTGAAGTACAAATTCAAGAAACTGAAAAGGCATTAGAAGAACTTAAAAAATCTGATGAAAATACTGAAGTATTCAAACAAGCTGGTACTTTACTCATTAAGGTTGAATACAGTGACGCTTTAGCTGACATGGAAGACAAGTTAGAAACTCTTCAGTTAAGAAAACAGACCATGGCTCGTCAAGAAGAAAGAGTCATCAAAAAACTTGAAGAAATGCAATCCACTATCCAGGCAGCTATGCAAGGTATGGGCCAATAGGCTTAAACCTTTTATTTTTTCTTTTTTTAGATTTTCATGTCAAAACTTAAAGTATTATCCCAGGATGATTTGGCAACAATTTCAGATGATTTCGGCGAAATTTTAGAAAGTGAAATTTCAAAGGCTTTGCCTGCAAAGGAAATCGAGGATCTGGATTTAGATATAGTTTTAACCTACGAAGACAGTCAGTTGGATGTTGACGTTGATGTTGGAGTTATCTTTGATGAGCTGTCCGAAATCAACCAGGAACAAATTGCCAAAGCGATTGATGAAGCTTATGTGAGATTCGATTCTTATATTGATGAGAATTTCAGAGCTTAATTATTTTTTTTGAATTTTTGTGTAATACTTTTATTATATTTTATATTAATTAAAGTAATACTTTTTTATCAAAAAGTATTTATATTATTAAGTATAATCTTTAAATAAGTTTGAAGTAATCTCAATAGCTTAGCAATATTAAGGACAAACACGTAATACTATCTTTCAAATTCCCTCTTAATTACTTCAAACTTCATTAACCATTACTTTTTTCAACTTGACTTTATCAACCAGATTTTAAAACTTTTTTGCATTTTAGGTTACTCTAAAATTTCGAGTTTTACATTTTCTGAATGATTATATACTTGTGTAAAGATTTCTATTAAAATAATTATAATTTGTTTATTTTTTAGAATATATTTTATAAATTATATATTCAATTTTACTTTAATTTTTCTAAATTATAGTAACATTTATATATGATGTGGATAAACTTATTTAATAGAGGTTCATAACAGAAATGTTATTTGCCATATGAATTGATCATTATTTTTTATTCTCGAGAGGGGCTGAAAAACACTTCAGTTTCTCTCTCCTCCTTAAGTTTTTAATACTAGTTTTTTCTAATTTTATAATATGATTAAAAAAATTCCAGTAATAGATTTAAAACAGCACCAGGCCGTAAGCGGCAAATCAGGAATGAGGGATACCTATCAGCCATTGAACACGGTCTTTGCGCACTCATCCAATCCTGTTGAAATTGCCCAGGGCTTGAAACTGAACGGAGCGGATGAAATGTATATCGCCGATTTGGATTTGATAGAATCTCAGGGCCACAACATCAACGACGTGAAAATGGTCAACACCATTATTCCGGTCATGTTCGATGGCGGCGTTAAGAATTGCGAGTCCTTTGAGTTTTTCCTTGACTATGCATTTAAGGTGATTGTCCCAACCGAAACCCTTGAAAGCATTGATGAGATGGAAAGGATATTCGAAAAGTATCCTAAGGAAAGAATTGTGGTCAGCATAGATACTAAAAACGGCGAACTGCTTTCAAAGCATCTTGACATGACCTTGTCTGAATTAAAAGAGATTTTGATAAAATTGGATCCGAGCGAGATTATCCTTTTGGATATCACAGGTGTCGGCACTGAAAAGGGATACAATAAAAAGCTGTTGGATGAATTTGGTGAACTTAAGGACAAACTGATAATTGCCGGCGGATTGAATAAGGATTCTTTAGTTGAACTGGAATCATTGGGTATAAAAAAAGTATTGATAGGAACTAGTCTTCATTCAGGTGATGTGAAAATTCTAGACTAGAACGCTTAAAACCACATATGGGAATGCACAAGCCATAATGAATAGTACGGCTCCTAAAGCTAATTTAGTTTTGCTTTCTTCTAGGGATCCTGAGATAATCATCACTATCGCTAGAAATCCAAAAACTACTGGAAGAATATGAGAAAAAATTGTAGTTCCAACTATTGCCATTTTAAATCACTACTATAATTTTACCTTTTTAGTTATATAAATTTAACTTTAAAATTAATTGTTTTGAAATTAAATAAACTTTTTATATTAATTTTTTTAAATATTAGTCTATGAGAGTGGATAGGCATCATCATCACAAAAAAGCGGGTGAAAATTTAGCGGTTGTCTTTTTTCTAAATCTGGCATTCAATGTCATTGTCGTTATAGGGGCACTTGCTACAAACAGTATGGCCATATTGAGTGATTTCATTCATGACATGTCAGACACCATTTCAATCGCTTTGGCATGGTTTTTAGAGCGTATTGCCCAAAAAGATTCATCTGAAAACTATTCTTACGGCTATCAGCGTTTTTCAATTCTTGGCGCTGTCATAATATCAGTTTTTGTTATTGTGATGGCTTTTGTGATTTTATCAGAAGCGATTCCTCGACTGTTTGCTCCTGAAGGTGTTGATGCCGGAGGAATGCTTGTTATTGCAGTTATAGGTTTGATATTCAAATCCCTGTCAGTTTACAGGCTTCACAGAGGAGAGACATTCAATGAAAAGGCGATTCTATTCCATCAGCTTGGAGACGTATTTGAATGGGTTGCAATATTGATTCTAAGTCTGGTGCTTATGTTTTGGGATGGTGCTGCATATCTTGATCCATTTGTTTCCATCGGCATTGCCCTATGGCTGATATTCAACCTTGGCCGTAACCTGGTCAAATCGGTTCAGATTTTGCTTCAAAAGACTCCAAGCAATTTTGACGTTGACGAATTCAAGGCATCAATCACATCCATCGACGGCGTAAATGCCATAGATGATTTTCATGTCTGGTCACTTGACGGTATCGATTCCGTTCTGACCGTTAAGGTTTCAATCAGCAACTGGGAAATGCAAGAGGATATTAAGAACGAGATTTATGATATTGCTTCAAAATATCATATTGTTGACATTACTATTGAATTCGATTAATTTTGGGGATAATTTATGACGTTGGTGGTTATTGGGCCTGTAACACATGATCTGGTTGTTATTGGTGATGAAAAATCTCATAAGATTGGTGGAGCGACCTATTTTCAAAGTTTTGTTTTCGAGGAGTTTTACAATGATTATCTGGCTATCGTCAACTGTAGTGATGAGAAGTTGATTGAGGAATTCCCTTCAAGGGATAAGGTTAAGGCAATCATGATGGAAAACACCCATTTTTTTATAAATAAATATCCCTCCAGGGATGATTTGAATACCAGAGTGCAGTTGAGCAATTTTGCCAACATTCCGATATTGCCTGAGGATTTGGAGGAAATATTGCCTTCTCAAATCGACGGTTTTGTTTTAAATCCCTTGAACCGTTACGATTTTCCCGCTGAAACCGTTGAATATCTGAAAGGTTTTGGCGTTCCAATATTCCTGTCAATTCAAGGTTTTTTGAGACTTCCGGGTGTTCAAGCAAATGAAAATTACACCATAAAATTATCTGACTTTGATGAGCTGGCATCTATTTTATCAGGTGTTGATGTTATATTTTTAGATGAGTCAGAAAAAAACATGATTGGAACAGACTATGATGTAGGTGAGATGGTCATAACTAACGGTTCTCATGGTTCGAGAATAATTTCGGATTCGGAGATTAAAATCGATGCAGTTCCCTGTGTCAATCTTGTGGATACCACCGGCTGCGGAGACACTTACATGGCGGCATATGTGTCACAAAGATTATTGCTCAAATCTCCCAAAACGGCCGGAAAGTTTGCCTCAAGGATTGCCAGTGAAAAAATAGAAAATTTTGGACCTTATAATTTTAACAAATAATTGATATTATTTAGATTGATAAAAATTATTTTTAACGGTCATCATTTCTTATTTTCAATACTTTTCATTTGAATTTTCATTGTTTAGAAAACTTTATTAATTAATAGGATTATAATTATATATGCATTTTTGAATTTTTTTTACACTTTTAAAGGGTCATCATGTTAAACAAATCAACAAATATAATCGAAAAGGAATTTAAGAATTTACGTAAGGAGCTATTGGACTTAACTTTAAGGAATCAACTTCTTAATTTTAAATCAAGGGCTAAGACTATCACTATAGTAAATCAATCTCCTATAAATCTTTTTCAGACATTGGTCCTGCAGGAAAACAAGATGTATTTTGTGGCCAATAAGAAAGATAAGAAGGAAGATAAATCTTCAGTCTGGGACCACATTCCGTTTGATTTTTCAAAGTTTTCAGAGGGAGATAAGAAATTAGCCACTGATTTGACTCCAAAGGAGCTTCAGAAAAGATTATATTACATCAATAACCAGGCTAAAACAATGCTTCAGGAGCAGGGTTATAACATTTTGTATTTGGCAATCGGCTTTTTGGAGTGGAAAGACAAGTCAAAGCCAAGACAAAAGAACAAGGCGCCGCTGGTGCTGATTCCCGTTTCAATGGAAAGGAAAAAGGTTGGCGAATCATTCAACCTCGAATGGACTGGTGAGGATATTCAAACCAACATCTCACTTAAGGCAAAACTTCTCGAAGCAGGAATCGAGTTTCCCGATTTTGAATTTAAAAGGTATGGTGAAGTCGTGGACCATTATATCGCAAGCGTCAAGCGTGCCGTTTCACGCATGGACGGATGGGATGTCAACAATGATGTGGCATTGGGATTCTTCAGTTTCACCAAATTTGTAATGTATAACGATTTGAACCCTGAAGCGTGGGAAGAGAATGTTGATTTGACCAAAAATGAATTGATTCAGGCAATATTCAACCCCGCCAAAAACGATCAGGAATCATTCAGGGAAGAGGAAATCGATTCAAGGCTCGAATATCAAAACATGTATCAGGTTCTTGATGCCGATTCGTCCCAGATTGCAGCCATTCAGGATGTTAAGGCAGGCCGCAATCTTGTGGTGGAAGGACCTCCCGGAACCGGTAAGTCACAGACAATTGTGAACCTGATTGCAGAACTTCTGGCCGAAGGCAAATCAGTTTTATTCGTATCGGAAAAGATGGCGGCACTGGATGTTGTAAAGGACAGGTTGACAGGTGTCGGTTTGGGCAAGTTTGTCCTGGAATTGCATTCCCACAAGACAAGACGCAAGAAATTCCTTAAGGACCTGCAGAAGGCCACAAACGTAAGGGCTCAGGAACCTTTAAACATCGACCAGACAATTCGCAAGCTCGAAACTCTTCGTCGCCAATTGGATGATTATTCTCAGATTATTCACATGCCTGCTTTTGCAGTCAATTTATCTCCGTTCCAGTTATATGGAATGAAGGAATCTGCCGATGACCATTTTGCCCGCAAAAACGCATTGATGCCATTGGTAAGGTTCGAAAATCCTGAAACAGTTACTTTAAAAGATCTTGATGATATGAAAATCGCCCTTGAAAATCTGGCGGAGCTGTATCAAACCATTTCAAAGGAAAATCCGTGGAGTAAATGCGCACCTAAAAGCCTCCTGCCGGCTGATTTAAGGGAAATTGAAATGCTTATCAACGATACCCTCCATGCCCTGGACAATTTCCTTGTTGAGCGTGGCAGGGTTTATGACATTTACGGAATCAAACAGCCGGACACATTAAACGAATTCCAGAATTCACTGTCCGCATTCGAAATAATCAAATCCCAGAATGCCGAGCTTATTGACGCAAGCATACTTAAGTCAGGCGCATGGAACAGCAACAATGATGATGCTTTCCTTCTGATTAGGGAACTTGAAAAATATCAGAAGTATGCAGGTGCATTGACCAAATTCAACCAGAGCATTTTCCAAGTTGATATTGACAGGCTGATTTATGAACTGCAGCATCTCTCAACCAAAAGATTCAGGTTCTTCAGCAACAAGCAATACATAGAACTTGTCGAAAGGTATTATGCGGTGCCGGTTCCTGACAGCATTGATGAAATTATCAGGGATCTTCAACAGGCAAAAGCAGTTATACACATTAGAAAAACCCTTGAAGCAAACAATGCATTAGGTCAGAAGTATTTCGGCGGATATTGGTATCTTAACGCAAACCCTAATGACTTGAAGGCAATTGCCCGCTGGATGAATGAATTCACCGCATTGGTTCGTGAAGGGACATTTTCACAAAATACCATTGATTTGATGAGCAAGGACCTGTTTGATATCAATCCGGAAAGGGATCTTGCCGATTATATAGATTCCGGTGAGGAATTCGTAAGGGTACTTTCAAGACTTAAGGACAAACTGAATCCAAGAAGCAAGCTAATCTTTAAAAGGGAAACCGGTGATGTTCCATTTGAGGCATGGAAAGAACAGCTGTATAATTGGAGAGGACAGCTTTCAAGCCTTCATTTATGGTCACAATACCTGAATACCAAAAATGTGCTCAAGTCATCAAATGCAAAAATGTTTGTTGATTCAATCGAAAAAAGAAACATTAAGAAATATGATATCGAGGCGCTGGTTGAAGGAAACTTTGCGGATTCCCTATTGAATATTCTCTTTGTAGAAAACCAGGAACTGGCAACATTTGTTGGGGAATTGCATGAAAACCGTATTCGCGAATTCAAGGACCTGGACAAAAAGATATTAACATTGAACCGTAAAAGAATCTACCATAAGCTGAACAGCAACATTCCGAAAATCTTCGGAGGCACAGAAAACCCTCAGGCAAAAATATTGGCAGGGGAATTCACAAGAAAAAGCGGACACATGCCTGTAAGAAAACTTCTGGAAAAGGCCGGCGGAATGATAAAGCAAATCAAGCCATGCTTTATGATGTCCCCATTGTCAATTGCACAGTACCTTGATCCTACAAATGAGGAATTGCAGTTTGATGTCGTTATTTTCGATGAGGCAAGTCAGGTAAAACCTGAAGATGCATTGGGAGCATTCATGAGAGGAAAAACTGCAGTCGTTATGGGAGATACCCAGCAGCTGCCTCCTACATCTTTCTTTGACCAGATGTCAGATGCCGACAGCGATGAAGAGGAAGCGACATCACTGGATATGGAAAGCATATTGCATTTATGTAAATTATCATTCCCTGTAAAAATGCTGAAATGGCATTACCGTTCACGCCATGAATCACTGATTACAGTATCAAACAGGGAATTTTACGACGATGACCTGCTGGTTTATCCTTCACCTTCACATTCAGACCCTGAACTGGGTTTGAAATTCCATTATAATCCGAACACCCAATACCTTAGAGGGGCTTCATCCAAAAATCCACTGGAAGCAAAGGATGTTGTCGATGAGATATTCAATCATTTTGAAAAGTACGGCGATACAAAAAGTTTGGGTGTCGGAACATTTTCCGTTGCACAGAAAAACGCAATTCTCGAGGAACTGGAGGTAAGGCGTAAGGAACATCCTGAATATGAGCCCTTATTCTCCGATAACAAGGAAGAGCGCTTCTTTGTCAAGAACCTTGAAACCATTCAGGGAGACGAAAGGGATGTTATCCTAATCAGTGTAGGGTACGGTTTTGACCAGGACGGCAAGATGTCACTTAACTTCGGTCCGCTGAATCAGGATGGTGGTGAGCGAAGGTTAAACGTATTGATCACCCGTGCAAGAGAGAAATGTGTGGTATTTTCAAACTTTAAAGCTTATGACATGAATTTAACAGCCAACCCTCCGTATGGTGTAAAATCCCTGAAGGAATTCTTGGAATACGCCGAAAACCTGACACTCGGAACACATAGCGTTGATGAGCTGTCAAAAGAACCGTTTGAAGATGCAATTGCAAGCTTTTTGCAGGAAAACGGTTACATGGTTGACAAACACATCGGATGTGCAGGTTTCAGAGTGGATTTGGCTATTGTTGATGATGAAAACCCTGGAAAATACATACTGGGTATTACAACTGATGGAAAAATGTATGCCTCAAGCAAGGTGGCACGTGACAGGGACAGACTCCGTGAACAGGTATTGACAGGACTTGGATGGAAATTATACCATTTATGGTCTACAGACTGGTACAGGAACCGTGATTTGGGACGTAAAAAACTCCTGGAATTTGTTGAAAAATCCATCCGTGAAACTCGCGAAGAGGAAAAGCGCAAATCCGAAGAGGAAAAAAGATTGGCTGAAAAGAGAAGATTGGAAGCTGAAAAGAAAGCTGAAGAATTGCGCATTGCCCGTGAAAAAGAGGAAGCTGAAAGAAAGGCTAAAGAAGAAGCTGAAAACGATGAAATTAATGCGGAAGATATCGGTCCTGCAGACTTTGTTGAAGTTGAAAAGGCTGATGATGGAGATTTCCTTGAAAAACCTATTGATGTGGGTGAACTTGACCCTGAAGAATTCTTTAAAGACGTTGATGCAGAAGAGGTCAAGTCCCCTAAAGCAATGAATGAGGATGCGCCTTCACAAGCTAAATCCGGATTTGTTGAGGTTGAGGACCCTAGTGATGTTAAGGATTATTCCGAGGATGTTGGCGAGTCTGAATTTGTTGAGGTTGAGGATTCCGGTGATGTTAAGGATTATTCCGAGGATGCTGGTGAGTCCGAGTTTATTGGAGGAGCCGATGAAGCGGAAGAATCTGCTAAAACCGACTCTGTATCAAATAAAGATGATCAGGATGTCTCTTTGGAAACTCCTAAAAATGATGATGCTGAAATTTGGGAATCAGAAGATGAAGAATCTTCAAACAAAAATGATGATGCTGAAGTCTGGGAAGATGATGAAGGTGTCTCTCCTGAAGACAATGCCGAAGTCTGGGAAGATGATAAGGATTATTCAGAAAAAGAAAAACCAAAATCAGTTAAAGATAAACTAAAATCAATATTCGGCCACAGTCATCTGCAGGAAGACAGTGAAAAAGACGGTGAAGAAGGCGGTGCCTCTTCAGTATTGGCGGGCCTTAAATTCACAAAAGATTTGGGTAAGGATTCAGAATTGGAACAAGACTTGCCTGATGATAATGATAAAGCCGAACCTAAGGATATAGTTGATTTGGGTTCTGATGATGATTACATTTATGTTGACCACAGCAATGATGATGTGAGCGAAGAAGAGGATTCTCACATTAAATTTGATAAAAAGATTGATGAACCTATTGAGGACATTGTTGAAGAGCCTGTTAAAGAATCTGAGGACATCCCTGTAAAGGAACCTGTTGATGAGCCTGTTCGTGAAGAGGTTATTGAGGAACCTGATGATATTCCTGTTGAGGAGCCTGTTCGTGAAGAGGTTATTGAGGAACCTGCTGATGTTCCTGTTAATGAGCCTGTTCATGAAGAGGTTGTCAAAGAAGTAAGGGATGAACCTATTTATGAGGAACCTGAGGATATTCCTGTTGAGGAGCCTGTTCGTACGCAAGCTGTAGAAGATTCCATTGATGATAAAGTTGATTTGGGTTCTGATGATGATTACATTTATGTTGACCACAGCAATGATGAGCCTGTTCGTGAAGAGGTCGTTAAAGAAGTAAATGATGAGCCTGTTGATGAGCCGATTTATGAGGAAGTTGATGAATCTGTGGATGAGCCTGTTCGTGAGGAAGCTGTAGAGGCCTCCATTGATGATAAAGTTGATTTGGGTTCTGATGATGATTACATTTATGTTGACCACAGCAATGACGACAATGATAATGAGCCTCAAGTCAGCGATGAGAGGAATAGTGACAATGAAATATCAAACGAGCCAGTTGAGACCCATCATGGGCCAAATCGAAACACTTTCGTAAAATCAAGAATCTCTGATGTGGTTATGGGCGAGTCAAAATTGAAGCCTCAGGAAGTTAAACGTGTCAAAGGTGAGTTCATCGAAGACGATGAGTTGCCGCTGCATAAACCGGCTCCAAAGGATGAATTTGTAGTTGATGCGGAAATTGTTAATGATGATGACTTAAATGCATTGAATGATGATTTGCCTGATTGGAATCAGGATGATGAGGAATTGAACATTTTCAATGATAATTTGCCTGATTGGAATAATAAGGATGATTCCAATGATGTTTCAGACATCGTAAATGATGCTAAAAACGAATATATTGATGAAACATTTGATGATATTGAAATTGATGGCGATGAGAAAGTATTTGATTTGGAAGACGACGAAGATTACACACAAACTGCCGTTGATTCAAATGTTGAAAGAGAAACTCCTGTTGCGGATAATCTGGATGGTGTTGAGGACAGTGAAAGTTTTGATGCCATCGAAGAGGATGACAATCAGGAATCTGATGAGGGAGTTACCTACTATCAGGGTTCAAATGATGTTACAAGCAAACTGAGAAAAAACAATTTGTATTATGATGATGAAAAGCCTAGGTCCGTTAAAGATTCCATCATAGGATTTAAAAATGACATGAAATACATTAACAAATCATTGAAGGAAATTGAAAACCCAACCAAGATCGATTACGTTTCTGTGGTTGACAGGACCGAGGAATATGACCCTGCAGATTACCTGAATATGCCAAGTGATGATGATTCCGATAAAATCATTCAAAGGGAAGAGGAATTGACCTTTGCAGAAAAAGAAGAGATGAGAATTGAAAGGGAAATGAAAATGGAATCTCTTCAAAAAGAAATTGAAAGCGATGAAAATGTCATTGTTCCTGTTCATCAGCAGCACAGAAGAGAAGAGCTGAAAGATCAGGCTTTGGAGGACATCATCCAATCTGCCGATGAGGACTATAAGGAAATCGAAAAGGAAAGGCACAAGCAGGATAATCAGCTTAGGGCATTCGACAATCACAAGCTGCCTGGCAAAAAGAAACTTGAGGACAATATCGTAGATTATGTTGAATCAGCAGACATAGGCCTTAACTCCTCTGATGATTTGTATAAAAAACCGATATCCGATGTTGCAGATTCAGTTAAACTTATTGTGGATATTGAAGGTCCTATTCATGTAAATGAAGTCACAAAAAGAATCAAGAACAGCTGTCATATCAAACGTGCAGGAGCCAACTTGAAAAAGACAGTCAATGCAGCCATTGAAACTTCAGAAAAATCAGGCAATATCATTAGGATTGGGGACTTTTTATATGATGCATCAAATAATAATGTGCTTATCAGAAGAAGAAACAAGCCTAATATAGAATTAATTTCAGATGAAGAGATAGCCAAAAGCATTGAGCTTGTATTAACTTATAACCCACATATCTCAACAAAGCAAGTTGCCAAGGAAACCTCACGTAATTTCGGATTCAAGTCCACATCCAAAAAGACTGCAACAAGAATAAACGGGGTACTTGATTTGATGATTGCAAACAATAGAGTCAAAATCGACAATGATTATGTTGAGCTTAAATAGTGTTTTTTATGTCAACCAAACTTAAATCTCCCGATAATCTGCCGAATAAGCCCGGTGTCTATATAATGCGCGACTCTTCCGACACAATTATATACGTCGGCAAGGCAAAAAACCTCATCAAAAGGGTCAAATCCTATTTCAGGGAAAAGCTGGACAGACCCAAAACCCAAATACTGATGAGCCATTTCGACAGTCTGGAATATATCGTTACCAATTCTGAAAAGGAAGCGCTGATTCTAGAGGCCACACTAATCAAGAAGCATCGTCCAAGGTATAATGTCCAGCTGAAGGATGATAAGCGCTATCCATATGTCAAGATAACCGAAGAAGATTTTCCTAGACTTGTCATCACACGCAATGTCACAAAAAATGGGATTTATTACGGTCCTTTCACTGATGTGGGTTCTGTTAAGCAGACTGTTAAGTTTTTAAAGTCATTATTTAAAATCAGGACTTGCCGAAACATGAACGGGCCCTGCCTCAATGCCCAAATTGATTTGTGCAACGCCCCATGTGACGGAAGGATTTCCAAAGAGGAATATTCCGAAATCATCAATAAAATCGATCTGTTTTTCCAGGGGAAATATTCCACTATAGTCAGGAATCTTAAAAAGGAAATGATGGAGGCCGCAGACAATGAGGAGTTTGAAAAGGCGGCAGTCATAAGGGACCAGATTGCATCAATTGAGGAAATCATGGAAAAGCAGTTTGTTGATTTGGTGGACGATGACCTGGACCAGGACGTTATTGCAATTGCTCCCGGTGAAAATGAGGTTGTAGTAATCATCATGCCGATTAGAAACGGTAAGATTGTAGGTCGTGATGACTTTTTGATGAGCGCATCGCAGTATGATTCGTCATCTGAAATCATGTTTTCCTTTATTCAGCAGTATTACGGTTACAATAGGCATGTTCCAAAGCAAATCCTTTTGGATGAGGATATTGATGAAAAGGAGTTGCTTGAAGATTGGCTAAGTGATTTGAGAGGAAACAAGGTCAAAATCAAGGTTCCTCAAAAAGGTGTGAAATTAAGGCTCGTTAAGATGGCGAAGAAAAACGCTGAAATCATCAAGCATCAAAAGAAAAAGATGGAATCTGCCCTGATAGAGCTTAAAAAATACCTCAAACTTGAAAAGATGCCTCATGTAATCGAAGGGTATGATATCAGTAACATTTCAGGCAAATTTGCTGTCGGCTCAAAAGTGTCATTCAAGGACGGCAAACCCGACAAAAAAAGGTACAAACATTTCAAAATGGAAACTCCAGGTCCGAACGATTTTGCGATGATGGAGGAATTGCTGACTCGCAGATTGAAAATGGTCGACCGTGACCCCGAACCTGACCTGATAGTCATTGATGGGGGTAAAGGACAGCTGGGAATGGCTTGTGGAGTTTTGGAAAAATTGAATTTAACTCATATTCCTATCATTGGCCTTGCAAAAGAATTTGAAGAGGTGTTCACTCCTAATTCAAGGCGTCCAATAATAATTCCTAAAAACAACAAGGCATTGTATTTGCTTCAGCAGGTAAGGGATGAATCTCACAGGTTTGCAATAACTTATCATAGGAAACTGCGCAGCAAGAATATTTCGGCCTCTTCACTGGACGATATTGCCGGTGTGGGTAAAAAAAGGAAGGTTGCTCTTTTGAAGGAATTTGGAAGCATCGATAATATTAAAACAGCTTCAGTGGACCAATTAGCTAAAATAGACGGCATGAATCAAAAAACCGCTGAAAATGTCTATAATTATTATCACTAACGTCTAATTATTTTTTAGTAAAAAATACTGATTTTCCATTAACTTTAAATATAAGTATTTTTAAAATGTTTTTACAACAGAATTAAAAAAGGTTAATTTATATGGTAAAATGTCCACGGTGCGGGTATGATAATTCGCCCTCTGCCGTATATTGTGATAACTGTGCCTATCTGCTTTCCGACTCACAAGGCAAAAAAATAAAAATGGTGAAGCGTGAAAAAAGTTGGAACATGGGCATAGCTAAAAAAATTGCTATAGTGTTGGGAATTATTATTGTTGGATATCTATTGTTTTCAGTTGTTTATAATAATACTCAACCGACCGAACAGGAATCATTAAATGTCATTACTGATGATGGAAGTCATCTTCAATCTTCTTCTTATCCCTACAAAGCGAAAATTTCCTACGAAGGTAGCTGGTTTGCTGAAATGGGCGATCCGAACTATCTTGTAAAAGAGGAGGGGGACGGTACAAAAACTATTACACTTGACTGTGCTCCTTGGGAACGCGTTTGCATCAATGCACAAAAAGAGGATTATGGTGAAGGTGAACTGAAGGTTCAACTTTTAAGAGATGATCAGGTTGTAGCAGAGAATACGTCTTCCAATGCTACAGGAAACGTTGTAATTAACTACAATTATTGAATCTGACTCATTCTTTTCTCTAAAAGTTCCACTAGCTCATCGGTTTTGTAAAGTCTGATTTCCTGGGAATCTTTATCCTTGAATATTTTGATAAAGTTGATCAGGTCATTGCATAGTTGGTCGTATTGGATACTTAGTGTGTTGTAGTTATTCAGTAGTGCAAATGCCTTTTGCTGGTCTAATTTGGGTTCATCCCTTAAGATTCTTTCCATATTGGCAAAATGTGTTTCAATCATTATTTTTTCTTGTTCTAAGGTATCCATATATTCTTGAATTTTATTGTCGCTAGCCATTTTTATCACTTGTTTTAATATTAAATTGTCAACATATAAATAGTTTCAAAAATATATTTGTATAAGTATAAAGGGGCATTAATAATGATTAAAGTTGAAAATGTAAGTAAAGATTATGAATTGGCTGACGGAACTAAAGTCAAGGCTTTAAAGGATGTTAGCTTCGAAGTCAAAGAAGGCGAAATACTTGGAATCATGGGAAAAAGCGGTTCCGGCAAAACAACACTTTTAAGGGCTCTTAGAGGTGTTGAACATATTGACGATGGAAGCATTGAAGTGGGAAATGTAAAGGTAACTTCTGAATCTTCCCAATTTTATTACAATGAGCTCAAAAAGGAAACTGCAATTCACCTTCAGAGGTCTTTCGGAATATGGCCGGACACTGTGCGTGAAAATGTATTGCGTAAACTCTATGCCAGAAGATACTTTGATGAGGGCGACACCAATTTTGAAGTCGCCGAGAGTGAATTCGGTGAGGAAGCAGATGAATTGCTGGAGCTTGTTTCTTTAACTCATAAAAAGGACCACTATGCATCAGTATTAAGTGGTGGTGAAAAACAAAGACTTATAATGGCAAGGCAGCTTGCAAAACAGCCGAAAGCTTTACTTCTTGATGAACCTGCAACCATGGCATGCCCTAAGACAAAACAAGAAATATTGGATGCGGTTAAAAAGATCAACAATGAACTGAACATTACAGTAATTATAGTATCCCACTTGCCTGATATTCAAAAGTACCTGGCCGACAGGGTAATCCTGCTTGAAGACGGTGAAATTGCCGATGAAGGGTCTCCAAAGGAAATCTGTGACAAGTTCATGGAAGGTATGGACGACATTGTTGACATTCAGAATGTATCAACCGATGAGGATCTCATTGATGTCAAGGATGTCTATAAAAGGTTCTACCTCCTGACCGGTGGTGAAGTTCTTCAGATGGAGGACATTAACTTCAAGGTTCAGGATAAAAACATTTTAAGCATCATCGGACCAAGCGGTGCAGGTAAAACCGTACTTTTAAGAATGCTTGGCGGATTGGATGACCCTGATAAGGGGGAAGTGCTCTATAAGGTAGAGGACAGGTGGGCAGATATTGATATTCCAGGATATGACCGTATGATGATACGCTCAAAATTGGGTTTCATGCACCAGGAATTTGCCCTAACCCATTATGCAACTGTATTGAGCCAATTATCCACAAGATTAGGATATAAAAAACAGGACATCGTTAACGAGGCAAAGGCAAGGGCTGAAAAATTGGGATTAAGTGAAGAATTATTGGATTCATTCTATCTGTTGACTGATTTGCCTGAAACTGAAGCCAAAGAGCGCTTAAGGCAAGTGGGTTTGGACGGCGAAATCTTGAATGATCTGTTCCCGAGATTCCCTGAAACAGCTACAAAAGAGGCAGTGGCCGATATTTTCGAAAGCCTTGATTTGGACATGGATATCCTGCACAGAAAATCCTATGAATTGTCAGGTGGTCAAAAGGTACGTGTAATGCTGGCAATGATACTGGTTTCAAGACCTAAATTCCTGCTTTTGGATGAACCGTTCGGTGATTTGGACCCTGTCACCTTAAGGGATGTAACCAATGCCCTTAAAACAATCTCCAAGGATTACGGAATCACCATCGTAATGGTTTCCCACAACACAGACTTCATTAAGGAACTTTCCAACAGGGCATTATTCATGGATGACGGAAAAATCATCGACGATAGTGAAAACATCGACGAGATAGTTGACAATTTCATTGATTTCTGTCATGCAGATTATCTGAAAGGGGATTAGGCAATGTTTGACGTTATTGCAGTTCCGGTTGACGGATCAGACTATGGATACGAGGCAGCAGATGTGGCCATTGAGATGGCCCAAAGATTCAACTCCAAAATCGCAGCGGTGCATGTTCTTGAGGAATTCTCCTTAAACAGCTATGATTTTGAGGAGGATTCTGGTGATGAAATCCTTGCAAGGATAACCAAAAAGGCATCTGAGGCTGATGTTGAAGTGGTTGAGCATTTGCTTACTGCCGACCCGTTAAGGGACATGAGATTCATTGTTGACCAGACCAGTGCAGATCTGGTTGTCATCCATGCACATGGGGCCAACAACAACAGATTCGTATCCTTTGAGGACAACAGCGTCAGCGACACTCAAATAGGTTCAGTTTCAGAAAGGCTTCTGAGAACCTCAAAAGTTCCTGTGTTATTAGTTAAATAATATTTTAAAACTTTTTTTCTTTTTAATTATCTATTTTTCGCTATTTTTTACTATACTTTTAAATATTATGAAAATCTAATTATTCATAACATAAATTGTTTATATTAAAGGAGATATTTTTATGATTGTAAAAGATTGGTGCTCATTCTGCGGCGAATGTGCCGGAGTATGTCCAAGAAACTTGATTCAAGTAAGAGAATACAGTTTGGTATTTAATGAAGATGAATGTAAGGAATGTTCAATATGTATTGATGCATGCCCTATTGATGCATTAGAAAGAGAGGAATGATAACATGATTGAAACTGATGTAATTGTAGTAGGTTCCGGACCTGCAGGTTCAAGCGCAGCAAAACACGCTGCATTAGGTGGAGCAAAAGTAATTTTAATGGATAAGAAATCTGAAATTGGATCTCCAAAAAGATGTGCTGAAGGGGTTTCAATCCAAGGGCTTGAAAAATTAGGTATTGAACCTTCCCCAAGATGGGTAACCCAGGAAATCCAGGGTGTAAGAATCCAGACTCCTGACACAACTGACGTATGGTTGACAAAGGATGAGGTTAAGTTACCTGAAGCAGGCTACATTCTTGAAAGAAAAGTGTTCGATAAGCACATGGCAATGGATGCAGCAAGAGCCGGTGCGGAAATCAAAATCAAAACTTTAGTAACAGGCATCGAAAAAATTGATGACGGCTACATTGTCAAAACCGAATGCATGGGAGAAAAAACTGATTACCAATGTAAGATATTGATTGCCGCTGACGGTCCTGAAGGTCACGTTGCAAGATGGGCGGGACTCAGACCGGCTGCAAAACCTAAGGAAATGGAATCCGGTGTACAATACGAAATGTGTAACGTTGAATTCGAAAGGCCTGGTGTCATCGAATTTTACTTAGGTTCCTGCGCTCCTGGAGGATATGTATGGATTTTCCCTAAAGGTGACGACATCGCAAACGTCGGTTTGGCAATCCTTCCTCACAAGGCGGAAAAGACAGCAAAAGAATACTTGGATGATTTCGTTGCAAATTCCCCTTACCTTAAAAACGCTCAGGCTGTTGAGATGAATGTGGGAGGAGACCCTGTTGGCGGAATGACCAAAAAACTTTATGATGACAACATTATGGTTGTGGGAGACGCTGCAGGACAGGTTAACCCATTGACTGGTGGAGGAATCATTTCCGGTATGACCGGTGGAATGTGTGCAGGCCAAGTTGCGGCACAGGCAATCAAGGAAGACTGCTCCAAAAAATTCCTAAAGCAATATGACCAAATGGCACATGAGGAACTCGACCACGAAATCAAAAGATACAAAAAGGTACAAGAGTACTTGCTCACATTGTCCGATGAAGAGTTGGACAGTATCGCTCACGCTTTCCAGGGTGAAAGCTTCGAAAAGATTTCCACCACTGAAATCGTTAAAAAATTAATTAAAGTATCTCCAAAAGCTTTACTCAAATTAGGTAAATTCATTTAAGGTGTTTAAATTGATTCTGGTTACTGGAGGAGCGGGCTATATTGGTTCCCATACCAATAAGGCCTTACATAATGCAGGCTATGATACTGTAGTGTTGGACAACCTGTCAAAAGGTTATGAGAATTTTGTAAAATGGGGAACCCTTGAAAACTATGACATCGGAAGTAGTGACTTGAATGAGGTTTTTGAAAAATATGACATCGATGGCGTCATTCACTTTGCAGGATTCATTTCAGTAGCGGAATCTGTCGAAATGCCTCAAAAATACTTGAAAAACAATTATAAAAATACAGTAAATCTCCTTAAGGTAATGAGAGACTATAATGTAGACAAATTTATCTTCTCTTCAACCGCCGCTGTTTATGGAAATCCGAAAAAGGTTCCAATAACTGAAGATTCAGAGCTAAAGCCAATCAATCCTTACGGACACTCAAAATGGCTGGTTGAAAGGGCGCTTGAAAGGGAAGCTGCAAAAGGCGACTTCAACTATGTTGCGTTAAGATATTTCAATGCATCAGGATGCGATTTTGAAGGTCAGATTGGAGAATTCCACGACCCTGAAACCCACCTGATACCGCTGATTTTGGATGCCGCTATCGGAAAGCGTGACTGCATTTATATCTATGGTGACGATTACGACACTCCTGACGGAACATGCATACGTGATTACATTCATGTAAACGACCTTGCCGATGCCCATATCAAGGCATATGAATATTTGTGCAGTGAAAAAGAATCAAATGTGTTCAATTTAGGAAACGGACAGGGATTTTCTGTTCGTGAGGTAATCGAAATGTGCAAAAAGGTCACAGGACGTGACTTTGAAGTTAAGGTTGATGAGCGCCGTGAGGGCGATCCCGCTCGTTTGATAGCGGATTCCTCTAAAATTCAAAACAAACTTGGCTGGACTCCACAGTATGATTTGGAAAAGATTGTCGAGTCAGCCTGGATGTGGCATCAGAAAATCAATGAGATTAGGTAATGTTCATGGAAACCCAGAATCATGACTCTAAAATTGATGTTCGTATAATTGTAGGCGGTTTGGATATTGCACAGCTTGTATCGAAAGCGGTAAACAATATCCAGCTTGAAAATGACTACAATATAATAGTTTCATCCATCATTCCAACTGTTGAACTCAGCATTGTCAAAAAGGTAGCCAGTGGTGCAGATATTTTGCTCATTGGCGGATATGGTCATGATGAAACTTACAATATTCTTTACAATGAATTAAAAACTGATTTTAACCATATAGGATTGTTTGACTATAACAACATAATTATCGAAGACGAATCAATTGATTTCAAGCTTGCGGAAAAGGAAATTCTCAATTCAATAATAAAGTCAACTCTTTCCTATTCTCTGAATTTAATAAACATTCATACTTTGGAAAATAAGCTGATGAAGGTAACCCATAACTATAATAACCTGTTGGATGATTATAATCAGCTCATCAAAGAGCAGGAAGTCCTGACACGTGAAAACAATGAATTGCGTGAAGATATGAATGACCTCAAATCAGATTATTCTGCGTTCAAATCACGCTATGACGATATATATTCCAAGGATATCCTGGAGGTATTCAGTCTGAATGATTTGTGGCAGGATACATTCAGACAGGAATTGTCTGATGAGGAAAGGATTGTGATTGCTACAAACAGGTTCAGGCCAGACAATGTTATTGTTGGTCAGGGTTATATTGCAGCAGAGTCCAGAAACAAGGCTGTTGAATGGCTTAACATTGTCAGAACCGCATTGATATTTGTAGATGATAATGAGGATGATTTAAAGAAAGAATTGGGCTCCAATGATGAAAGCAAAGCTCCTGAAGTAATTGAGGATTATGAGATTCCAAACAATTTCGAAAACTTCTGGGACTAAAACATTAATTATTTTATACTAGTTTAATCAAAAATATAATTATACTATTTTATGGGAGTTTGCATATGCAAGGAGAAATGGAAGACAAATGTGGTATCGTTGGAATTCATTGTAAGGACAATTCCAAGGATGTTGCACCACTAGTTTATTATTGTTTGTATGCTTTACAGCACAGAGGTCAGGAATCAGCAGGAATTGCTAGTTTTAATCAGGATAAAGGTTTTAAACACTACTACGGAATGGGTTTGATTACCAGCGTATTCAGTGATGAGGAAATCCAAAATCTTGAAGGAAACATGGCTATAGGTCATGTGAGATATTCTACCACCGGTCAGTCAAAAGTTGAAAATTCACAGCCTTTCGTAATTGATTTCGGTGATAGTTTTATTGCAATGGCTCATAACGGGGACATTGTCAATTCCGATGAGCTGAAAAAGGAACTTATGGATGAAGGATTCTATTTCAGGTCTGATTCCGATTCTGAAGTGATCTGTTACATGCTTAAAAAAGAGCATTATGATAAAAAGAAAGATGTTTTGGATGCTATTGATGCAGTATGCAAAAAGCTTGTAGGTTCTTATGCATTAACTATTCTGATTGACGGCGAATTGTATGGTGTAAGGGATCCTATGGGAATAAAACCTCTTGCAGTTGCAAAAAGACAGGATAAATTTATTTTGGCTTCCGAAACCGTTGCATTTGATGTAATCAATGCAGAATTCGTTAGAGACATTAAGCCTGGGGAAGTTATCCACTTCAAAAACGATGAAATTAACTCCCACATGCTGGAAAGTGCTGGAAAATGCAAACTTTCTCATTGTATGTTTGAATACGTTTACTTTGCAAGACCTGACAGTACAATAGACGGCATTAATGTTTACAAGACAAGAATGAACATCGGTGCTCAATTGCATAAGCTATATCCTATTGATGCTGATGTTGTAATTCCGGTGCCTGATTCATCAATCCCGGCAGCAATCGGCTATTCAAGAGCTTCCGGAATCCCTTATGGTGAAGGGTTAATTAAAAACAGGTATGTCGGAAGGACATTTATCATGCCTACCCAGGAAGAAAGGGAGTTGGCTGTTAGGCTTAAATTAAATCCTATTAAAGAAGCCATTAAAGGCAAAAAGATTATTTTAATAGACGACAGTATTGTCAGAGGAACCACTTCAAAACAATTGCTGGACCTTGTAAAAGAGGCTGAACCTGCAGAAATTCACTTCCTTGTAGGATGCCCTCCTGTAATATCTCCATGTTATTATGGAGTGGCAATGGCAACCAAGAAAGAGTTGATTGCAGCCAATTACAATACTGAAGAAATCAGAGAACAGCTTGGCATCGATTCATTAGGTTATATTACCATTCCTGCTTTGGTTGAAGCCATTGGAATGCCTGAAGAGAAATTATGTTTAGGCTGCATAAATGAAGATTATCCTACTGAAATTCCTGAAGGGCTAGAGGCTGAAACTTACTACAAACCTTAGATTTTCATGGTTGAACTATTGGCTCCAGCTGGAAATTTCATATCGTTACGTGCCGTTTTGGAAAATGGTGCGGATGCCGTTTACTTCGGCCTTGACGATTTTAATATGAGAGCCAATGCCAAAAATTTTTCTCTGGAAGAATTGGGTGAGGTTTCAGGAATTGCCCAGGAGTATGGTGCCAAAACATATCTTGGCACAAACATCATTTTAAACGAGCGATTGGCATCCGAGTTGGAGTCCAACATGGAGACAATTGCATCATCGGAAATCGATGGACTTATTTTATCTGACATCGGCCTTATTGAGGATACCGTATCCCATGGCCTTGAAGCGCATATCAGCGTTCAGGAAAACGTTACAAATTCTTATACTCTGAAAACCCTTAAGAAGCTCGGTGCCAAAAGGGCAATCCTTTCACGTGAGCTGTCACTTGGGGAAGTTACAGAAATCACCCGAAAATCACCTATCGAGACTGAAATCTTTGTTCATGGCGCAATATGCATGGCAATTTCGGGCAGATGCTTTTTGAGTTATGGTTTGTATGGCCGAAGCGCCAACTGCGGGGACTGCCTGCAGCCCTGCCGCAAGAACTGGACACTGACATATGAGGAAGGTGAAGACAATGTCATCAACTTCTCGGACGTTGAGGATGAGCGATTCATCATTACCGGAAGTGATGATGGAAGCTACAGGACCAATTTCTTTTCACCGAAAGACATGTGCATGATTGAATATATTCCTGAGCTGATGGAAAGCGGCGTTGCATCATTCAAGATTGAAGGAAGGGCAAGGAGTCCTGATTACGGTGCAATGGTAACCGGAATCTACAGGCAGGCCATTGATGATTACGAAGGGGATCCATTGAATTATAAGGTCAAGGACGAATGGATGGATGAGCTGACAAGCGTGTTCAACCGTGGCTTTGACACAAACTTTTACTTTAAAACTCCTTTTGAGAAAAGCGAGGATAACCAGTCAAAATACATTAAAAAAGACATCGGGAAGGTTGTCAACTATTACAATAAGGTAAAGGCGGCCGAACTGAGGATATGGGATGATTTGTCTGTTGGCGACAAGATTATCATACAGGGCAAGACAACAGGATCAATCACTCACACGATTGATTCCATGCAGATTGAAGGCAAATCAGTTGATTCGGTTGAAAAAGGATGTAATGTTGCAATAGCGATGCCTGAAAAAGTTAGGGAAAATGATTTTGTTTATAAACTAGTTGAGAGAGATATTGATGACTAAAAAGATTGCAATTTATGGAAAAGGTGGAATAGGAAAAAGTACTACAGTGGCCAATCTGTCTGCT
>Ga0310695_10004622_pt1 | contig 25071 bp, 10 predicted proteins | sample RumenRJG_04DNA_FD_203882 | JGI IMG/M metagenome (GOLD analysis project Ga0310695, IMG submission 203882) | Bovine rumen microbial communities from Lethbridge, Alberta, Canada - RJG_04 (v2) (version 2) | ecosystem: Host-associated > Mammals > Digestive system > Stomach > Rumen | place: Canada...
TCATGTTCGTCATGACATTGTAATCGTCATACGTATAGCGGACAGGATATGTCGCGCCGCCTTCGTATGTCTTGTTGCCGCGAAGGTCGTATTCATAGATTGCCGCATTGCCAAGCGCGTTCGTGACGGCAACGAGGTTGCCGATTGCATCGTATGCATAAGAAGTCGTCGCGCCGAGTGGATCGGTGACGGACGCAAGACGGCCAAGCGTATCGTACGCGTTTGTCGTCGCGTTGCCGCGTCCGTCCGTGCGCACCATCTCGCGGCGGTAGGCATCGTATGTTGCCGTATTCGTCACAGCAGAATGCGATACCGAGCGAATTGTCGCGCCATCGATTGTTTCTTCAAGCGCAACATTCGTTGCCGTCGGGATGCGCGCATACGAAATGCGCTTGGATATTGCCGGATTAAACTCGCTCCACGATTCGCTTGCGTTGCCGCGAATGTCGATAGACACGTTGCGCGATTCATTCGTAAGCGACAGCCCCGACAATTGTGTCATGTTCGTAGTGACGAGCGGCGCAATCGACGGATCGGAGCAGAAAACCGTGCGCGACGAGACTCGCCAGATTTCATTCGATTGCGGCGCGTTGGAGACAACGTGCCCTACTATGAAACGCCAATCGGTCGCAACCATGCGCGTTTCCAGCGGCGCGATGGGGTCATCGCGCCCTACCGTGAATGTGACGTTCGTCACTTCGCCGAAATTGTCGTATGCCCTTGTCTCTACGGGCTTGCCGGTCTCTTCGACACTGACTAATCTCCCCTTAACATCATACTCCGCGTCTCTGCGTCTCTGCGTTAAAACATCACCGAATCCCGGCCATTCTTCCCTGACAGTTTCGCCGAAACCGTTTACGTAAGTTCTCCGCCACCGCGCCCCGTCGGGCGAAAGGTAGTTCACCTGCGTCCACTCCAAGCCGTCTTCCGTCGCTCCGTACGAATAAAACTCCGCAGCCTGCGCGGTTCCCGTCACGAACGCGAGCGAGCCGTCGGGATTCACTGTCGTTATCCGCGTCGCGCCCGAAGGAAGCGTTTCGGTTGTCGTGCGGTTGTCGGCCGAATATGCGTATGTTGTCGTGCGGCCTTGCGCGTCCGTCATTGAGGCAAGCCTGCCCCTCGCGTCGTACGTGCGCGTAGTCGTGCGCATCTCCACGCCGGGCGCGGATTCCCTCTCCTGCACCGCCCTGTCGCGGCAATCGCGCACGTACTCCGTCGTCACCGCGCCGAGCGGCGAATAACGAGTAGACGAAACAAGCGACTTCGTGCCGTCGTAAACGTTGGTTGTCGAAATGCCGTCGGTTCCAGCCTGCCACAATGGGCCTGTGCATATCCATGCCGCCGAGGACGATTTTCCGTTGGAATATAGCGTCAAAACGACTTGGTGCTTTGCATTGTATGCCTTCGTCTCGAACGAAAGCGAATGCCATTCTCCGCCGACAAGCGCAAAGCGTTCTGTGCGGATTTCGTCACCGAGTGCGTTGCGCTCCGAGACCGTGCGCTCGGATTTGCCGTCGACAAGCGAGAATGCGCCATTGGCAAACACCCCTGTTTCTGAAGTTTCCGTGCAGGGGCCGACGGTCAGATCGGTCGAATAAGCCCGCCGCGTCGCTTTGCCGTCTTCCGAAACGGAGAGGATCGTTCTTCCGAGGCTGTCGTATTCCGTGAACGACGTGCGCGTGACGTTTTCGACCGTTCTCGCGGTTGTCGTGCGGTTCGTTTCGTAAAGCCACTCCGTCCGTTCTGTTTCAACGCCGTCGAGCGTGCGAATCTTCCGCACTGGCCTGAAATCGACGAATCCGTCAGCAGATACCGGCTTGTATGATATTGTTTCCGTCTCGGCAAGTCCGCCTTTAACAATCTGCGAGGATTTCACCCTTCTGCCGTATCTGTCGTGGATGTTTTCCGTGGCAAGCCCCGTCTCGTTCGTCATCGCGCCCGCCCGGCCTGTCGCGCCATACACGGCTTGATAGACTGTGGCGCCGCCGCGCTCGATTCGGGAGAGTTTCGGATAATGGCCGTTCGCCGTGTAGATTTTAGTCTCGGTCTCGCCGGGAGTGTTGTCAGCATTGAACCAAGTATGCGTTTTAGTCCATGTCAACGATTCCGGATCCCATACGGCAGTGCATTTCTCCGTTTTGGCGTCCGCCTTTCCGTAGTCGTTTACAAACGTCCAGCCATTTTCTTCTTCTGAATATTCCCAGCGGTATGTCGTATTCATCGAAGAATTTACAAATTCATTCAACTCGAATATGTTTGACGACGGCTGCGAGAACATGAACGTCTTCACATAGCCGTTTGTCGCGTCAGTCCATGTAACGTTGAACGAAGACGAAGATGTCCTTGCAACGGACATCGTCCCGTCCGAAGCCGACTCTATCGACGAGATTGCGCCTTGCGAATCGCGGGCGACGGAAATGCCGAGTTCGGCAACCGCGATTTCGCGGCAATGTTCCGGCTTGAGCGCCACGGGGACGCCGTTCGCGCCGTAGACGACGAGCAATCCGCCGGGAAGCCTCTCGACGAGCCGTCCCGCGGCATCGACGGAGAGCGACGAATCGAGTCCCGCCGAATAGCCGTGTGGTCTGCCGTTCTTGTAGACGATCTCCTCGCCGTCCGGAACGGCGATGGTCGAAGACGCACCGTCGGAGACCTTGACGCGCCGTTCCATTGGATGATCGTAGTATAGACATGCTGGAGTGGCAAGGCGGGAGGACGGCTCGACTTCGCGGATGCGGAGCGATCCTCGCGGGAGAGACGGCACGTTCGGCGTTTCGCCGAACGGCTGGCGGATCGAGACTGAGCCGTTCGCGGCTTTGAACGCATAGCCGCATCCGCATCCGCAATCATCGTCTTCGGGGCAGGGAGGCCTCTGTTTTTCGGGGTAGAAATAGCATTCGTAGTCGAGATTCCAGCATCCGCCGCGGGAACTGTCCCATGTTATATCAACTTCATTTGTCGTATTCGCTTCGATGACTTTCCACGCCTTTGCATATTCACGATTTGGCCATGCGTTCGTCACGGCGAAGTCCCCCACACGGAGGACGCCATGGTCGTCGCACTTCATCTTTATTATGAGAACGCCGGCAATGTTAGTGCAGAACGCGGGCTTCGGATCGAGCGTCGTCACGTATATTATGTTGCTTGACCAAATAGATGTGTAATTCTTGTCGGGGTCGCGTGTTATCATATCGTCCACTTGGGTAATCCCGCCGGGACTGGCGAGACCATAAACGGTGGCGTTCGTAGGATATGGATTTGAAAAATCCACTTCTACGGTGAACGGCATGTCAAATGTCGTGAACGGGCCAAGGGCGTTCGCTTCGTTAGTCTCGCCGGGCCAATTGGGATTCCAACCGTAGCGGTGCTCTATTGCGTCGGGAATGCCGTCACCGTCTGTATCGGGATTGAGGGGCGACGAACCAAAAGCGACCTCTTCTGCATCGGCAAGGCCGTCGCCGTCGGTGTCCTGCGATAAAGGATTCGTGCCATAATTATATTCCTCGGTGTTGGTAAGACCGTCGTTATCGGGGTCGAGCGAGACATCGGACGGGGCGGATGTATCAAAGCCGTTCACCTTCTCCCACCAGTCGGGAACGCCGTCGTTGTCGAGGTCGGTATTTTCCGAGCCGGGGCATTTGGGAATATAGAAGCATTCGGCGGGTATCGGCTTCTCACTTCCGCCGGGGAGCCGCCACGAGAGAACAAGCCCCGCTTCTGTCGTCGCCTCGAAGTATTCGACGCGGAACGGGTGAAGACCCGCGAGAAGAAACACAGAGCCTGTTTTAGACTGCATGGGGTGTGTGCCGCCGCAGTCTATCACGGTTTCGCCGTCTATCGTAAGACGCGAGCCGTCGTTGGATGTAAGTTTGAATCTGACGGTTCCATTTGCCGGGACGTAGATGTAGCCAGTGTAGTCCGCTGCGAAGTTGTCGATGAGCGATGACGGCGCGTCGTTCCACGCCGATCTTGTCGCCTGTTGGTTTATGTTTGAGACAATGCGGGATTCCACGAATTGGAGTGAAGAAAAGACCGGGATGGAAGTTATAGAGCCATTGGAGCGATAGAACGAAACGTTTATGCCCTCTTGGAAACCTTCCCTGAAGAACGTGGTATTCTCAGCGAAATGCGGATCGCCGCCATATAAATATTCCTCGGCGTTTGTCAGACCGTCGCCGTCGGGATCGAGAATGGCATCGGACTGGTCGGCAGGTGCGAGACCGTTCAAAGCTTCCCAAAGGTCGGGGAGGCCGTCGCCGTCGGTGTCAGGGTTGGCGGGATTTGCTCCATAAGCATATTCGTCCGCATCGGAAAGACCGTCGGAATCGAAGTCTTGCGTTCCATCGCGTGAGAGGTCTCCGAAATGGACGATTTCCCATTCGTCCGCCATCCGGTCGCCGTCGGACGAGAGCCCGTCAGGACGGGATGTTGTCATTGAAATATCATCGGCGAATCCGTGATTCCCCTCGAATATCATTCCACTCATAGTTGCGGCACTGCCGCGCATGGCAAGGTTTTCACCAACGATTATGCCGTCTATGTACAAATCCCAAAGGTGGGTTGCAAAGTCCAGTTTCATCGTCGTTCTATGGAGCGTCCTGGAGAGCGTTACTGACGTATTTGTGACAAGTGAATCGCCATTCACCATAATGGGATGTCTAAGATTGTCGCAAACAAACGAGACAATGGTATCGTCAGGCGGAAAAGAAAAATGTTGGATTGTCCCTATCGTCATGTGACAGTCCAGCCAAACTACGGAATCGGGAGTATTGTTTGTCAATGGATGTGAAGCCGTTGCAATTTCATTTGAAACGGGATTGTATTTAAATATCTTGAGTGCTGCATTACCGGAATGGACAACGGATGTCTGGACTACTGCACCTGTCGTAGCTGTCCAGCCATTTTGACCGGCGAGAATACCGGGCGACACGAGAGGCTGTTCAAACGGCTCGTGGAAGAGCGTTGCGTCGGGGGCGTCGGCGAAAAGCGGGTTGCGGCCCCACGCGATTTCAAGAGCGTCGGAAACACCGTCGCCGTCGGTGTCGGCAAGAAGCGGATTAGTGCCGTAGATAAATTCTTCCAATGCGTCGGAGAGTCCGTCGCCATCGGTATCGAGCGTGGCGTCGGAGACGAGGAAAAGTGAAAGGGTTTGAGTGTTTGAGTTCTGAGTGTTTGAGTCGAAGGGATAGAGGGGATGGAGGAAAGAGAAGGAGCCGGGATGGCGTCCAAGATAAGACCAGACGGAGGAGTTTGGGGCGTTCGTCGCGGATTGGGCGAAGAAGAGGTCGGCGGCGCGATCCGTCTTGAAAGCGACTACGGCGTTCGTCTCGGCGGCGTCGACGGCAATACGCGAGAAGAACGGGAACCCTGGCGGTGCCTGGCGCGGAACGCGGCCGTGGAGGTAGAATGAAAACGGCTCGGCATCGGTGCGGAGAAAATAGAGCGTGTCGCCCGCCGAGGCGGTCATCGTGGAATTTGAAAGCGTATCGGAATCAAGCCAACGTTCTCCAGACCAGAAAGCAAAAGCCGGCAAAAAGGCATTTGAAGTCTGAGGTCCGAAGTCTGAAGGCTGCCAATTCCAGTCGGCGGCTGGAATGCGGTAGAGTCTGTCGGAGAACGCCGAACCGTCGCCCATGAAACCGCCGGAGATGAAGTCGCCCGGTCCATTCCCCGTTCCCGATTCCCCGTTCCCCGCAATGGCATCGAACGGCATTGCCGTTTCGACAACGCCGTTCGTCCCGGCGTCGATGCGCAGAACGCCTGCGGCATCGTCGGCGAACGAGATGCCTGCAATCGTCGCGAGCGCGAAAAATAGAATATGTCCAAAACCGTATTTCATGCTTCCACTCCGTGCGCGTATTATACGCCATGTCGCCGCAAGAGGCAACCCCCGCAAAAGCTTCACCCGGGCGCATCTGTGTTTTTCACCCAGGCGGTTTGGGATTGGAGACAACCGGAACAACTGGAAAAAACAACTTCGGGAGAGGTGCGCGCACTGCGAAGCGTATCCACCGACCTAAGGTCGCTGCCGAAGGCAGTAGCTAGAGCGGTGCCGCAAGGCCCCGCGTCCGCACGCCAAAGGAATGTTGTTTCAAATAGTTGTTTCCCATAATCAAAAAGCGAGACGGTGAATTACGCAGATGCGCCCGCTTCACCCTTGTCCCGATTTATGGGGGAGTGCATATTTGTCCCAGGAAAGATCGAGGCGGGTGGACGCGCCGGGGGGCGGATTGAACTTCGTACGATGCTTCCGCGCTGTTATCCACAATCCGTCGATAGAGGAAACTCCCAGCTCCGCGCCGCTTTTAAGCCGCAGAAACTCCGCGCCCCGGGTTCCTGGCTTCACCGCCGATATGAAGAGCGGTATTCTCTGTTCCTCGAGGAATACAGGTTCCGGCGCCGCCACGCGCGACAGGATTTCAATATTCTCCCGGGTGTTTTCCGGCGAAACCGTGAACCGCCGCACGCCGAGCGCGGCAAGTTGCGCGCAGGCGGCCCGGTTGAATGCGTAGAGCGTCCAGTCCGCCGTCACATCCTCCACGCCGGATTCCCGCAAAAGAGACAGCCCCGCAAGATCGGCGGCCTCCCAGCGGACGAATCCGTTCCCGGCAAGAGCGCGCACCGTTTCAGCAAGCGCCGGAAAATCGCAGTCGCGCGTCCACACCGGCAGTGCGAGACGCACCGTTCCGCATTGAAAGCCGGGGCGGGAAAGCGCGGACATTACATCGGGGGAGGACGCCCGTCCTATAGACACCACCGTCTCCGCAAAGCCTTCCACCGAGGCGGACTCCACCTGGTCGAGACGTATTTTGAGCGAACGCGCAGAAGCCCGCCCGGAGGCGGAGAATGCGGGGAGGGAAGCGAATGCTTCCGCAGCGCGGCGCGCGCGCGAATCCGCCGCGGCGGCGTCGAGTTTTGCGACAAGTTCGCGTCTCAGCGCGTTCAATGCCGCAGGCGGCGCGAACAGCGAATCCGGATCGAGGACGGATATTCCGGCGAACGACCATTCCGTTCCGCCCGTGCGGGAGAACGCCTTGCGCACGGCGTCCGGAGTGAGGGCGCTGTTGCGGGCCTTTTCAAGCGGCGCGGCGACCGACACGGTCACGCCGAATGCGGGCGCGCTCGCCGAAACGCCGTCCGGCGAAAGCGAAACGGATATTTCCGCCGGGGTTCCGCAATCCACGGAAGAAGGGCGGAACGACGGCACGGGAAACGCGCGCCGCACGGCCTCCGAAGCCGAACAGTAGACCGCGGCCCCCTCGCGGAGCGGAGATTCGCCGGAACGCGACAGTTCGCGGATGCGTTCGACCGGCAGAAACACTTCAACATCGGAATCCGCCGGAACGGAAAAGGCCGGACGGCGCGAAATGGCCGTCCTCAGCGCCGTGACGGCAAGCCCGAACGGACGCAGCCCCGGACGCACGAACTGGAGCCCGTCGTGGAGTTCGAGCGCGCGCTCCGTGCGGAAGCGTATCCACGATCTGCCCTCGCGGTCTTTCGTCACGCGCTTCAACGTTCCTATGCGCGTTCCGAGATGGCCGAGCGACTCGCCGTCGAGGATCTCCTCCGCAGGGCGGCCCGCGCCGGGGATGTAGAACGATGTCGTCCTGCGCGAAAAGACAGTCTCGAGATCCGCGACCGACGGGCCGCCAGGCTCGCCGTCGAGAAGATGCCTGTAGTACGAGACGGCGGATGCCACGTAAAGCGGCGACTTCATGCGTCCTTCGATTTTCAGCGAAGCGGCCCCGGCGGCGGCGAGTTCCCCGAGGAACCCGTCCAGGCGCAGATCGCGCATGGAAAACGGCAGGATTTTGCGTCCGTCCGGAGTTTCGCACGACTGGCGGCAGCAGTACGCGCAGCGCCCCCGGTTTCCGGAGCGGGCGTTTTCCACGGCGGAGAAAAGGCACAGCCCGGAAATTGAATAGCACAGCGCGCCATGCACGAAAACCTCGATCTCCGCGCCGCCGCGCGCGCAGATGCCGCGCAGTTCTTCCAACGAAAGCTCCCGCGCCGCGACAACGCGCGAAAAACCGAGCGCGGCAAGGGCGCGCACGCCTTGGATGTTGTGGGCGACAAGCTGCGTGGACGCGTGGAGTTCAAGCGACGGGAAGCACCGGCGCGCGATGGCGGCGACGCCCAGATCCTGAACGATCAGCGCATCGGGGCGGATGTCCGACAGCGCCGCGAGCGTATCGCACAATGCGGGGATTTCCGCTTCGTACACGAGCGTGTTCAGCGTGACGTATATCTTGCGCCCGGGGGAGAGGCTCCTGGCGAAAGCGAGAATTTCGCGAAGCTGCGCCAATGTGAAATTCCCGGCTTCGGCGCGCGCGGAAAAAGATTTCAGCCCGAGGTACACGGCATCGGCGCCGGCCGCGAACGCGGCGAGCGCGCAGTCGAAATCCCCGGCCGGCGCAAGGAGTTCCGGCGCGCGCGGACGGCGGTCAGTCGCGGTATATGATTCTGGCTTCGTCATCGCGTTGCACGGTGCGCATGTAGCGTACCGCGGGCTTGCCGAAGTACATCGTATAGAAAGGCGCGTTCGGCGAGAGCCCCAGCAAATGGCGCACTTCCGGGATTTCGCGCGATATGAGCGGCAGATAGCCGCACCAGCACGTGCCGAGCCCCTCTGCGGCGGCGAGCATGTCGAAATACGCCATCGCCGCGTGCACGTCCGTCTCCGGCGTGGTGGCGTCGGGCAGGCGCTCGTCGGCGGAGACCACGAGCATGTGCGGCGCGCCGCGGAAAAATTCGTCGTATTTGCCGCGCCGCAGGGCGATCGCGGGAATCGCGATCCAGCGCGGAATCATGCGCCCGCCGTCTTTGTGCTCCTCTACGAGTTTAAGGAAGCCGGCGCGCAGACGGTCCATGGATTCCACCGTGCGGAAACAGGTGAAGGAAAGTTCGCGCGCGTTGCATCCGGTGGGAACGTTGGCGAGCGCTTTCAAAAGCGAATCGATCGTCGCCGGATCCACGTTTTCGCGGACGAACGAACGCACCGACCGGCGGCTTCGCAGCAGGTTGCGCATCTGCTCCCCGGAAGGAAGATCGAGCGAACGCAGAGGGGAGGCCTTGGAGGGATCGAGCCCGCGGATCGAAAGCGCTCCGGCGGGGCAGACCGCCATGCAGTGCTGGCAGCGCATGCAACGGTCGGTCTTGTCCTGCGGAATGCACGGCAGGCCGTCTCCGTCCCGGTCTAAATGTATCAGTTTGCGGGGGCAGTCTTTTACGCAGAGACCGCACTTGACGCATTTCGCGGCGTCTACGCGGAATTTCAGGTCATGCATTGCGTTTCTTCAGGAATGTTTCGGCTGTTTCAAGCGCGCGCGCCACGGATTTGTCCATGTCGTAGTATTTGTATTCGCCAAGGCGTCCGCCCACCGTCATGCCGGGGAATTCGCGGGCGGCTTCTTCGCGGTATCTGGCGAGAAGCGCGTCCGACTGAGGATTCGACACGGGATAGTAGGGTTCGTCGCCGGGTTTCCATGCCGCCGGATATTCGCGGCAGACTGCGGTGAAAGGCCGCCGCATCGTTTCAGCGTCCTCCGGGTGGAAATGCTTGAACTCGTGGATCCGCGTGTAGGGAACGTCGGCGTCCGTGTAGTTCACGACGCTCGTTCCCTGGAAATCGGCAGCGGGCAGCGTCTCGCGCTCGAAGCGGAGCGTGCGCCACGGAAGCGGGCCGAAACGGAATCCGAGCAATTCGTCCACCGGACCGGAATAGAACACAGGCACGCCGGACGGAATGTGTTTTCTTTCCGCAAGATAGTCCGTGCCGCAGCGCAGAGTTATCCCCGTGCGGTGGAGCATTTCCGCGAAAAGCGCATTGTAGCCCCACCGCGGAATGCCTTGCAGGAGATCCGCGAAATAATTGACGTCGTAGCTGGCGCGCACCGGCAGCCTGCGGATTATCGACGCGTCCAGCTCTTTCGGATCGCATCCCCACTGCTTGGCAGTGTAGTTCTTTATGAACGCCTCGTAGACGGGGCGGCCTACGAACGACACCGCCTGCTCTTCGAAATTGCGCGGGGTTCCCGGAATGCCGGACTTGGCGACTTCGCCGGCAATGAAATCCGCGACTTCGCCGGGTTTCAGCTCCAGTCCGTAGAATGAGTTCAGGAGCGCGAGGCCCAAGGGGAGGAAATACGTTTTCCCGGCGTGGCGGGCGAGGACTTTGTGCTGGTAGCCGTTGAACGCGGTGAAGCGGTTCACGAACGACCAGGTTTTGGAATCCGACGTGTGGAAAATATGCGAGCCGTAGACATGCACCTCTGCGCCGGACGCTTCATCCTTCTCGCAACGGCAGTTTCCGCCCGGGGCGGAGCGCCTTTCAAGGACGAGAACCGCAAGCCCGGCATCCGCGAGGACGCGCGCGACAGTGCATCCCCAGATGCCGGCGCCCGCCACCACGGCATCGTATCCGAACACGGGCGTCATCGCGGATTCCTTTCCAGAAGCGGGTCGGAGATTATCGATTCAAGCTGTTTTTCTATTATCTTCATGGAAAGATGCGCATCGAAAAAGGCGCGCGCCTCGGCGTCTATCGCGGGAAGTTCCGCCTCCGCCGCGCGGTACGCGCGCACGGCGTCGGCGATCGCGCGCGGATCGCCCGGCGGTATGAACTTTATGGCGCGGCAGTCCGCGGCCTCCGGCGGATAGCCGGAACAGAATTCATTCACCACCGGACGCGAACAGGCCATCGCTTCATAGACCTTGTTGCCGATTACGCGAGACGCCTTTTCAGTCGTCCCGAAAACGCCGAACACCACGTCGTGCGCGCCAATCACCGAAGGCACCTGCACATACGGGACTTTTTCAAGAAACCGCACGTTGCGCAGCCCGGCCGCTTTCGCCTCTGTCGCGGCCTTGTACGCGCCCCAGCCCAGAAAATTCCATTCCACAGGCTCGTTCTGCGTCATGCGGGCAGCCTCTACTATGTACTCCGTTCCGTGAAGCGGAAGATACGCGCCGTGGTAGAGGACTTTGAAAGGTTCGCCCGGCTTGCGCGCGCGCGGCGGCTGCGGAACGAACACCTTTTCGTCCGTCCCGGTGAAAAGAACGCGCAGCTTCCCGCGCGGAACGCCGAGCGTCGAGGCGAAGAAATCCGCATGGCATGACGTATCGCACGTCACCATGTCCGGCGCCGACATCATTTTCTTCTCGAGGGCGAGGAGTCTCTTCGCGCGACGTTCCTCCTCGTCCCACTTCTGCTGCTCCAGGACTTTCTTGTCCCAGGCGGAAATCATCGGATCGAATATGACCGGGACGTTCCTTCGGTGCGCCCAGCGGCAGGCGGCGAGAATGTCGCGCTGGCGGCACACAGGCACCCATACTAGATCCGGACGCGCGGAAGGTCCGCGGAAAAACGCCTCGACGTCGCCGAACCGGGGCCATACTTTCACGAAAAAGAAATCGACTTCCCAGCCGAGTCTCTTGAAAAGGGCGATATAGACCCGGCTGCGGGAATATCCGGGGTCGAAACGGCCCCACCACAACACTCTTTTCTTTTCCGCCATATTGTTTGCGCGCCGTGCGCGGAGCGCCCGGACCGCCATAAAACGACAGAACCCCGGAGTGGATTTCCGATCCAGTCCGGGGTCTTGGCGTCTTTACAGGGAAGGCACCGACTTGAGAGCGTCGGCGGCCTTCTCGGCGGCCTTTTGCGCTTCATCGGCCTTCTTTTCCACGTCTTTGAGGCCTTTTTCCACGTCCTTCTTCGCGTCTTCCACCTTCTTGTTCTTGCAGGTGCATTCCTTGCCGTCTTTGCAGCCGCACTTGCAGTCGGCGTTGTTGCAGGCGCACTTTTTGCAGCATCCTGCGAGAGCGGCGGCCGCCACGGCCGCAACGAGCACGAGTTTCTTCATCTTTTTCATTCCTTTCGTTTCTGTTCCGCGAACCGGAACGCCGCAAGTATACCACAATCCCCGCCCCGGTATCTTGCAAGGGCCGCGCGGATGCATCATGTACGGTTTGGCGCTGTTGTCATGTCGGCGGTCATTTGCAAATCGTTGGACTGCCGCTTCATTTCATCATGACCCTGACCTTGAAAAAGTTGTAGTTCGCCTCCTGCCCGGATTGAACAGGCGTCCAATCGCCCGTGAAGAGCGACTGCCGTCCGAAAATAGTGTAAGTGCGCTTTGACGCCTCCGCAGCGGGCAGCACCGGCATCCAGGAAACCACGGGAGTGCCGCCGTCCATGTCGACCATGGCGCGAAACACATCGTTCAAGTCAGTGGGGTCTGTTCCCGCCACATAGTCCTGCCAAACCTGCAGCGCATTCCCCGACGCGTCCTTCTTTCCCGTCGGCTTCGTCAGCGAGGCGGCAAAGTCGCTGCCGAACTTTCCGGCGTAAGCCGGAAAACGCGACGGCCATGTATCCGGAACCGCCGTTGTCCCTCCCGCGATCTCGGCAATCACGACGGAGAATCCCGCAGCCTCCGCCGGAGCTTCATCAACGTCTTCCGCAACCGTCTCGTACGCCTGCATGTATCCGAAATCGACAGGCCACTTCTCGGGCACGCCCTTCACATACGGCGCGATCCATCCGCAGGTGTTCTTGCTGATGTGCACCTTGAACCGTTCGCAGTATCCGGAGTTCCGGAATATCATTTCGCCGAGCACCGGCTTGTCGGCCGCCTCGGGGACGACAAGCCGCGGCGCGTTGCCGGAAAAATAGACGTCCGCAAGGCTTATACACCCGTGGAAGCAATTCGCGCCGAGGCGGGACAGCGTCTTTGGGAATTTGATGGACGCGAGGCTCGTGCAATTTGTAAACGCGCCTTCACCGACCGTTGCAAGTGCGGAGTCCGATGCAAACGTGACGTTCGTAAGATTCCAGCAGTCGGAAAAGGCCCTGGGGCCGATTTCCCTTACGGTCGACGGAATCTTCACGCTCTTCAGATTGGTGCATGCTATGAATGCCGCCTCGTTTATCTTCCGGACGGGCAGACCGTCTATGTATGCGGGAATCGTCAGATCTCCGCTGAAAGCAGCGCTCACCGCCTGGTAAGCCCTTGGGAACCAGGTGCCGAGCACGACGTATGCCGCATTGGATTCGCCTGCGCGCCCCGGCTCGCACACCTTCGTGTAGTTGAGCGGAGGGTTGTCCGTGCCATCGGCAAGATATGGATACAGGTCGTACGGAGGATATGTCATGGCCGCCGCCGCTAACGGCAGCGACGCAAGCGCTTTCGCAATTGCACCTTTCACAACTTGAAATGCCTTCCCTTGTCGTTTTTGCAATAAGCATACCACTTGACCTCCGGCACAGTCAAGAATGGGTCCAGGGAAAAGTGCAATATGTAGTAGAACACCCCGGAAAGGCGTTCTGTCGGGGTGGAGACAGAGGTCGGAACGAGAGAAGGATCGGTTGAGGAAGGCAAAGGAGTAATGAACCACAGACCAACGCATCTACGCTCGGCAGCCCCCCACCTTCCCCCCCCCCTTCACCTATCGCGCACCTTCTATCTGCCCCTCGCGCTGCGTCAGGGGGCAACAACACTTTTCAGAACAGGTTGAGGCTTCTGATGTACGGTTGGAAGACCGAGATTTGGATGGTTGTCCGCCACCCTTTGCGCGACTTCCATCCAAATGATCGTATTCGATCAGCGGAACAGGTCTTCGAGCGTAACGACGCTCTGCACGTTGCCGGAATACTTGTTGCGCTTCAGCCCGAAAGACGTTATCATGACCACGCGCACACCTTTTCGCGTCCGCGTCTGACGCCTGAACGTCTCCACGCGTTCCGCGAGTTTCCTGTCTTCCGCCGCATCGATCTCGTATTCGCCGCCCGAGAACTTCATCTCGCAGATATCTATCATGTTGTCCCCCCTGTCAAGAAGCATGTCGATCTGGACTGGCTTCTCGCCTGGCTTGCCGCGTTTCGCGCGCCAGGAGTACACATCGGTCAAAACGCCAGATATCCCCAGCGCGGCGCGGATCTGCGGGATGTGCCACAGGCAGAGACGTTCGAACGCCAGCCCCCGCCAGGCGTTCACGGCGCCGCTCGAATAGGAAAGCGACCAGAACCGGTCGTCGGTGCCCTTTCTGTTTCTAAGGAACTGGAAATAAAACTATACCATAAAAATTGAGATTTGGATGACTATCAATTATTTCTTACCGGATACTCATCCAAATCTCTCCAAAAGCGCTAGCTTTGGATGAATATCCCGCCGCCAATACTACGACATGGCAGCTGGTCTCTTCACTCCCACTCAAACTCGCGCACAAACCGCCAGACGTCAACCGCCCGGATCTCCACCTTCACGTAAACAATGAGACGCCGCGTCCCGCCGCGTCAAAGGGTAGCACCAACTCGCCTAATCTGCATGTTGCAGATTAGGCGAGTCTGGCAACCAATTCTACTTCGCGTGCCGCCCTGTCGGACTGAATGGGCAGACCGGCCCCGTGCTAGTCGAGCCGCACCAGATGCACTTGTTGGCCGTTATTCGGCGAACAACCTTACAGGGTACGACTGTTTGTACTTGTACGTCTTGGTCTTTCCGGTCTTTTCGTCCTCGTATTCGCCGGTCGCGTCCCAGAGATAGAAACCGTCCATCTTCGGCTCCTCGCCCTGCACCAGGATGCCCTCGAAACTGACCTTCTTGGAGGTGTGCGCCCTGGTCTCGTTATCCTTCGCCTTCGTCTCGTCGTATGCCGACACGTAGTCATACCAAAACGTGTACGAGCCCTTGAATATGCCCGTCGTCTGCGCGAACGATAACGTCATCGCGCCATCATTTGTGCCGTTGTAGAACCACTCCTTCGTCGCCTTGTCCTGCACCGGTTTCGTCGCCTTAGCGACCACTATCGCGCCCTTCTCGTTCACCGAAACGGTCGTCCCCTCCTGCCCGAGCGTGTCGGCCGCATACGCATCCGCCATGTAGGACTCGGTTGTCTTGCGGTTGTTGCCGCCGAGGTACGTCTCCTTGAACGTGTAGTACAGCACCGGCGCCTCCGTGGCGAACCGCAGAGCCTCGTAGTAGTCGCTCAGCTTCTTCGCCTTGTCGTAGTACGCGCCCGTGAACGAGGTCCAGCGCTTAAAGCCGGAACCGTATTCGCCTGTAGCCTGCGGATTGCGGCTAGACCAGACCAGGCCGTCCCCGAGGCCGTCGAGCCGCCCGCGCTCCGTGCCGAACCCGACCGGCAGATAGACGAACCCGCCTTTGTAGGCGGAGGGCGACAGGGTGAATACGGTGAAGAAATCCTTGCATATGTCGTACATGAAAGGCGACGTCGCCGACAGCGCCGTGCCGTCCGCGAGTTTGCCCGCCACCTTGACGTTGCCGTTCTTGCCGACCGTCAGCGACATGTAGCCGCCGTCTTCCATCGAAAGCGTGTAGACGCCTTCCCATCCGGCGAGGACAGCCTTCGCCTCGGCGGACGTCGCCTTGTCCTTCCACATGTTGCGCCAAAGGTAGATGTACGCGTCGTCATAGCCGCCGAACCCGCCTTCGGCGGACGCGTTCACAAGCGGCTTCCCGTCCGTCTCCGGCGAAGTGCTGCCGTAGAGTCGCATTTCCACCGGCATCGTCGCCTTCCCGGCCTTCGCCACGGCGTCCACGAGGAAGCCTTCGCCGTCGACCGCCGCGTACGACGCCGCGCTGAACGTCCAGTTCGTCCCCTCCATCGTGAACTTGCCGCTAATCTTGCCGCTCGCCGCGACCGTCATCGTGGCCGGGCCGAAGACGGTCGAACCGCCGTTCTCCTTGACGTAGCCCGTGAACGTGCCCGCCGCCCAGTCCGGAAGGGCCTCGGTAGTGAGCGTAATCGTCGCGGTCTCCTTATCCTTGCCCTTCGTCGCCGTGAACGTGACGGTGTACGTCCCCGCCTTCGTCGGGACACCCGTTATTTTACCCGTTTTCGCGTCGTACTTCAGCCCCGCCGGAAGTCCCGCAACCTTCATGGTCCAGCCGTCCTCGGGCTTGCAGTTCACCAAACCAGGATCAAACGAGACGCCGCACATTACAACGCCGTATGCGTTCTTGTCATGTTCAAGGTTCGGCAAAACATCGCTCTTGAGATTCGGCACGACGATCTCGAACTCGGCCGTCACCGGCTTCTTCACCGTCGCGTTCGTCGCACTCACCGTCACCTTGTACACGCCCGGCTTCGTCGCCTTACCGCTGATGATGCCAGTCTTCGCATCATACTTCAGCCCCGTCGGCAAACCTTTCAGGGAAATCTTGGGTGTAGAGCCAGAGAATACAAGACCGCCCAACACAAGCTCAAACGAGCCATTGGACTCCGCAATGTACGACGCCTCGGTTTCTATTGCGATATACGCATCCGAAATCCAATGAGCATAGAACGTAACGCTTGAGTTCACGACATACAATGAATCCACCTTTACGCCGCCTTCGGCCGCCGTCCACCAACCCGAAAAGATGTAGCCCGTACGCTTTGGCTTCGGAAGCTCGCCGACAGCCTCGCCGCTTGCAACAGTACGCTGCGTCTCGGTGACGCTCCCTCCATTTCCGTTGAACGTCACAGTAACCGAATTGTCGCCAGGCACGACGCCGCCGTTCTCAGTCCAGTGCGCGTAGAACGTCTGGGCGCTTGTCACCCGCGCGATGGACGACACCTGAGTGCCGCCTGTCTTAGCCGTCCACCAGCCGGCGAACGTGAACCCCGGACGTGTCGGCGTCGGAAACGCCTCGACGGCCGTACCGACTACGCAATCCCAGTAGTCGTTCGGCGCGACGCTTCCGCCGTTCGCGTCGAACGTGATGCGTACCGTCTGGCTCCCTGTCACCCACACCGCATAGAGCGGCACTGTCGCACCGTTGGAAGTCGCGAGATTCTTCACCGCCTGTCCGTCGCGATACGTCACCTTCTTGGCTTCGGCATCTGTAGGCGAAACCGCCCATCCCGCAAACGTGTAGCCGCCGCGCGCGTACGCGCAAGGCCACAGGTTCTGCGTCTCGCCGACGGCGATGGTCTGGTTGTCCATGATGCCCGTGCCGCCGTTCGAGTCGAAGCGCACCGAATAGCCCACGCCCGACCAGACGGCGTAGAGATCGACGATATGCCCATCCACTTCCTCCAGGTTCACCACCGTCTTGTTCTCGGCATAGCGCACCTGTCCGCTCGGCGTCGTGGCCCAGCCGGTGAATGCAAAGCCGGTGCGCGTAAACGCATGCGTTTTCAACTCCCCGCTCACGTCGAATGTGAACGGCTGGTCGGACATCGTGCCTGTACCCCCGTTCGCATGGAAGCGCACATAGTAGGTGATCGGCTTCCAGTGCGCGAAAAGCTCCATGTCCGCCGCCGGAACCTGCGTCGCCTCGGTCATGCGGATACCGTTGACAGCCTCGGTCCACCAGCCCTGGAACGTGTAGCCCCGCCGCGTCGGGGCAGGGAACTGCCCGAACGTCTGCCCCGGCACGTAGTCCTGAGTGCCCGGCGTCGCCACCGTGCCGCCGTTCGAGTTGAACGTCACCGTCATCTTGTTCCCCAGCGAGCGCCAGTGCGCGTAGATTGTATGCGTACGTGTAGCTGTGACGACCGTCGTGTAGCGCACCTCCGCGCCGCCCGTCTGCTCGGTCCACCAGCCCTCGAACGCCCAGCCCGGGCGAACCGGCTCGGTAGACGGCAGGGCATACGTCGTGTCCGTGATCTGCTGCTCGCTCCAAGTCGATCCGCCCATCGAGTCGAACTGCCCGCCGTTCGCATCGAAGGTGACGTCGAAGCGGTTGGGCGTCCAGTAGGTGATTGGGTAGCCGTTCCACGACTGCGGCAGCACGCGCGATCCCTGCCGCCCGTCCCAGCTGCGCGAGTTCTGCAGGACGTACGTAGTCATGTTTCCGGCAATCGCCGCATACGCGCCCGAATGGTAGTCCGGCGCGTTGGCGCAGAGATAGTAGAGGGCATTCTCAATTTCCTGCCCCTGAATCGGATTGGTGCGCCCGCTGAAGAACCGGTTGCCGAGGTAGTTCACGTTTTCAGGAACGACCATCGTCTCAAGCATGGAGCACCCGTAGAAGGCGTAGTCTGGAATCTCCGTCAGGCTCCGCGAGAGCGTCACGTTCCATAGCGCGGTGCAACCCTGGAACGCGGATGCGCCGATCTTGACCACGCTGTCCGGCAGCACGAACGCCGTGAGCGACGTGCAGCCCTGAAACGCCCGCGCGCCGATGTTCGTCACGGTGTTCGGAATCATCGACATGTCCGTCTGCGTCGCGCCGCCGCGAAGCGCGACGCAACCCTTGAACATGTCGTCCATCACCGTCGTCTCGCCTTCTGCGACCTCGGCCGTCCCGATCTGCGAGTAGGACGCCGGGAACAGATTCTGCATCGTCTTCAAGTGCGTGGGCACCGTCACGCCGCGAATCGCGCTGCACCCCGTGAACGCCCCGTCGCCAATATACGCCACCGTGTACGGCAGGCGCACCGACGTCATCTGCCAGCAATCCTTGAACGCATTGGCACCTATATGCTCCACGCCATCCGCGAACGACGCACCCAGCAAGGACGAACAACCCATGAACGCCTCCGGACCGACATACCTGAGCCCGGACATGAACTGGAGGTTCTGAATCCACGAGCAGTCCTCGAACGCCCCGCTTGCGATACACCTCAGCGACTCCGGCATCGTCACCGTCTCAAGATCGAACATCTCCTTGAACGCCCCGCGCCCGATGCCGACGATGCCTTCTGGAATCGTCACCGCCGACGCGCTGCGGTTCTGATAGTCAAGGATCCAATTGTTGTAGATCATAAATCCGCCGGCATCGTAGGCAAGCGATGCACGAATCTTGGGCGGCAGATCATCGATGCCAAATTCCCGCAACGACTCCGGCAGCGTCAGGTTCACCACATTGTTGCATCCATCGAAGAAGCCTACAGGCAATTCCGTTATTCCCTCCTCCAGCACAATCGTCGTCATAGTGGCATAGTCGCTCGGATAGAGCTGTTTCATCGTCTTCCCGCCCATCTTCGAAGCGGAAATCGTATCGCCGTACCTTTGCCACTGCGCCGTGTACGTCACGTTATTCGCCGGCACCGTCGCCGCAACGGCCGGAGACCAGCCCGTGAAAGTGAACCACTCCCTCGTCACCGTCGGCGCAGAAATTGTAGTTCCGTAATTCTGTTTCCTACTCCATCCGCCAGTCCCACCATTTGCATTAAACGTCACTGTGTATTGATTGATTTGCCACTGCGCCGTATATGTCACATCATTCGCCGGGACCGTCGCCGCGACGGATGGTGACCAACCCTTGAATGTATACCCCGTCCGCGTTACTGTCGGCGCGGACAAACTCGTCCCATAATTCTGCGTCTTCGTGGTGCCGCCCGTTCCGCCATTCGCATCGAACGTCACCGTGTACTGGTTGACCTTCCACTGCGCTGTGTATGTCGTATTCCCGGCAGGCATCGTCGCCGACACGGACGGCGACCAGCCCATGAACGTGTACCCTGTCCGCGTCACGGTTGGTGCAACCAAACTCGTCCCATATTCTTGCTTCTTAGTGGTGCCGCCCGTCCCGCCATTCGCATTGAAAGTCGCCGTGTACATATTCTTCCAGTGCGCATAGTACGTCACATTGCCAGTAATAATCGTCGATTCGGAGATCTGCGTCCCGCCGCTTGCAGACGTCCACCAGCCCACGAACGTATTGTAGTCAGTATGTGTAGGCGTTGGAAGAGCACCTACTATCTGACCGTATTCTCGAACTACGGAGGGCGTATTTACAGAACCGCCATTCGCGTTGAGCGTCACCGTGTACCGGTTCACCTTCCACTGCGCCGTATATGTAACGTTACTCGCTGGGACCGTCTCTGCAACTTCTGGCTTCCACCCTAAGAATGTTGCCTCAATGCGTGCCACCGTCGGCGCGACAATCGCCGACCCGTAATCCTGTTCAGCCGCTATGCTTGGTAGGGCGCGATCTCCGAGCGCGCCGCCATTCCCCTCAAATGTCACCGTGTACTGGTTGACCGTCCAATGTGCGTAGTACGTAACATGATCGGACACTGTCGTCGATGTGGTGATTTGCGTCCCGCCGCTCTCGGCCGTCCACCATCCCGCGAACGTGTAGCCCATACGTGCAGGAGTGGGAAGCGAACTGATCGTACTGCCCGGCGTCACATACCGGATTGCCTCGCCTACACTTCCGCCATTCGCGTCAAAAGTAACCTCGTATTTCGAATAGGCCGTGGTCGCATAGACATCGCTCTGCGCCGTACCGCCGATGTAAGTCATGTAGGTGAGTTCATGCCGCGCGGCACTGGAAAGCGAATATGTGAACTGTCCTGAACCCGTCGTGCGCTTCACCTCGGTACCGTTGTCCTTGATTACCACCGTCGCGTTCGCATTGCCGCCGATCCAAGAAGCATCCCATGAAATGAAGATTGAATCACCTACTGGCGATGTCGTGTCCAACCGGAACGGCGCCGAATCTCCCGCATATTCGACCATCGCGGCAAGCACCGCCGCCATCGTAATTATTGTCTTTACCAGTTTCATCTTGTACCTCCAGTCATTTTAAATTTTCTTTGATCGAACAGGCTGGCACACCTCTAGCGACCGCTCTGCGGCTCGGCCTACGGCCTCGGGTGATATGCCCGTTCTACTAGTGCAACGCGCGGATGTAGTAGAACGCGCGGCTCGCGCGTTCAGCGCACCATCATCGTGAACGGCCGAGCCGGCCGTTCTACTAGGCGTAGTGCAACGCGCGGCTCGCGCGTTCGTTTGAACGGCCGAGCCGGCCGTTCTACTACGCTCGCTCTTGTTGTCGCTCTCGATCAATGCCACTGCGTCCCCGTAATAAATCAGAATAAATTGAATGAATCGAATACACGCGCAATTCGCGCGCTATTCGGCAAATCCTCGCACAGGACGAACAGACCACCCGCTGCAACGGTCGACGTTGCTCCGGAGGAAGTCGTATGAATTGAAGTAGAGGCGCCACGCGCTGCGCGAATTGCCCGAATCCGGCGAAGAGGACCAGTAGAGGCCGTACGAGCCGGGGCCGTTGAGGCCCGAGCCGAAGCCGAAGCCGCCGGCCGGAAGGAAGATGCTCCTGTCCGCATACGCGCCCCTGCCTGTGACGAGCCGCCCATAGACGCCATTCCGGGTCGTATGTGTGGTGGTGCAATTGCTGATGAGAGCAGAAAACTCCGCATCCGTCGGCATACGCCAGTTACCGCCCCAGTGAACATGCGCCGCGTCATGCGCAGGGACGAGAACGCTGTCCGCCGTGATCCAACCTTCGCTTTGCAGCGTGGCAATATTCTTGTCGTAGGTTGGTGCATTGCCAGAACTGAACGAGAAGTTGGATGACGAACCGTCAGTCGCCACCCACTTGTTGTTCTCGCGCTTGTAGCCGACTGTATCGCCCCACCAAAAGTAGTAGCCGTAGTCTTCAGGATTCTCCGCTCCGATATTCGTTGTCGCCCAGTACGGCCCGCCTTCCCAAAGCTGGACTTTGGCGTGTCCTTTAACCGTAGTAACGCGCACAACCATGTTGTCGTATGCTACCTGTCCGAGATCTGCTTGCGCATCCCATAGCAGCCGATAGGTCCCGTTAGTATGCACCTCGCAATCAGCCAACTTTACCCCATTCTGCACAATCCAGAAACGCGAAACCCCGCGAGCTTCTCCCGTATCTGGCATGACCGCCGACACGGCAAAATCAAGTAAGTTCGTTGTGCCATTTATCCCCGTCACCTTACAGGTGATGTCCACCAGCCCGTTCCACGGATACCGCTGCTTCGCAACAACGTCCGTTACAACCGGCTCGGCGAAGGCGGCAAGAGCCGTCATTACCATGATTCCAGCTGTTATTAGTTTCTTGATATTCATAGGGCAGTACTCCTTGTTGGGTTCATTGTCGATTCGCATCATTCACAATCAAAATTACGTCAAAGACTGCAAAAAAGAGCAGCCAGGTGTCAATATTGTCCTCTTTATCAGTTCTACGCCAACGCGATATTTTTCTTTTTTATTACACGCCTTGCAGTATCCGTACACCACCGTCCCTCTTTCACTATTGAATGTCCTTTTCCTGGAGAAGCACTTAAGTTCTCCAGTGAGCATGCCGATCATAGGCAACGAAATTACATGTTCTATCAACTTTTCGCAGTATCTATTACGCATCTTTTTGTCTGATAAATTAAAATCGAACCATTCCGTCCAACACTTAAACCATATCGGCCGCCATCCTTCATATCTTGTATCAGACGGGGATTTATATGTTATATCTTTTAGGGCGATAGAAATTACTATTTGATACGGGGCTGTAGACGAAATGTCCAATGCCCTTACTTGGTTTTGGTTCTGATTTCTCATTATCAATCCTTCCTTGTTTAACTGGTTGGCTTAGCACGACAATAACCCCACTATATTATTTCCACACACTCTCTCCAATCCTCACTCCTCTGTCACTCTCAAAATACCCACTTTCTGAAATCTCATCAAGAACCTTCTTGCCCGATGGGACAAGATTAGTTCGTGTACTTTCACTGATTACCACATTACGTCTTTTTACGCCATTTTTACGAGGATGTTGAAGCACTTTACGTATCTCAACTGGGATTCGCGTCAAATCGCCCTTCATGTCCCATGATGGATCAGGGACGATCATTACACGATCCCCCTTTGAATATACGACCACCTTCACTTGTCCAACCTTTAAGTCGTCTGGACGAATTATCCTTTTATGTACGGTCATCGTTTGGTCCCCAAAGATTTCAGTATCCCATTAGTTCTTTGAACAACCGCTCATTCTTGTTTGGCGCATCTGGACCTGCACCGACTACACCCTTTATCGACCAACGTGTTTTCGGTCGACCTTGTATATTGCTCAGGCGTTCATTCCGCATGTATGCCATCTTAATAAGATGTTTTTCCAACTCAGTAATGACTGTCTGAGGAGTGGGGCCTTGACACTTTTCAAGTGATATAAACGTCAGCGTCGGCGTACCTTTGTTATTCACCACAACCTTCTGATAATGATCGGAGGTCTTGTGCGTGGTAAATACTTCCGACTCAAACGACTTCCAGGTTTTGCCAACATAGAATGGTAGAGAACCCCTTGCCGTACGGATAGAAAACACATAACATCCAATCTTATCCCTGTATTTTCGCGCCTTACCGTCAAAAAAATGTTTGCAACAATTTTTCCGATCTATGTAACGTTTGGCACAAAGCTCTACTTCAAACGGTTCTGATACCGTGAACTCCCTTACCACCAAGGTATTTTTCAACTTATCATTCTTACTTTTCATATCTCTCACATCTTCCCGCACCATTTTTCGCACGTTGACACCCTCGGTGCAGAACAAGAATGTCGTGCATACAATGCCCTACTCCTGTTCCACGGAAAAGAACGTGGGCGGCGTTCCCATCCGTGCCGGGAATGCCGCCCTCCTTATACAATTGAAGCGGCGCACTCCCTGATTCGCATCTCAGATGAGGCACCGCTAAGAGCCTTGCATGAAATATGAATAGAAAGCGCGCCGCGTTGATTACCAACGCAGCGCAGCAATCGTACCTCGCTTCATGCAGTGAAAATTAGCGGTTTTCATCTGAAACGCAATACGCTGTTGCGTACGTCCCAGCGACGGCCTTTCGGTCTCGCTGGCATCGTCCAAGCGGCGCGCTCGGTGATCGCGCCCTACCATTCTGACGCGGCGAGACGCCGCATCTCCTTGGACGATGGTCGCGGCAGAGTCTTGTGATTCCACACTCTGCCGCCCGGTAGCCGGATGCTGGGTCTCCGGCCTATATCAAAGATCGACGCCGCTCACACGGCCCGTGCGCATTTCCCAACTGCGCCCGGAACCTCGCTCACATAGGCATGTATCGCGAGAACACGGCGTATTCTATATCATTGTGTTTTATAAGTCAATAGGGTCTGAAAAAAATCCGCATCTGGGGGAAGGATGGGACCGGTGCGTCCGCCGGCACCAATAGCCTCCCGTACAGCCTCGCGGCCTCGAAGAACTTTTCGGCTACCGGCGGGCGGCGGGCGGATAAAGCGTCAGGAGAAGATCTTGTCGAGCCCGTCGCGGACAAATATGGACGTGCATAGGTACTCGTTCGCATCATTCGCGATCCGTCCGCCAAGCTTCTTGACGGCCCCGTTCGGCTTCTTGACGGAGATGTCGCCCGTCCGGAGCGTCTCGACAGGCTCGTCAAGCCAGCCTTCCTTCTCGATGACCCTGCCCTCGCCGCCGAGCTTTTCGGCCCTGTCGATGACGTCGTCGAGGCGGCTGACCGCCGCATTGAAGCTCGCTTCCGAAAGGCGCGGACGTATCGAGTCCAGGTACTCGTCGCGCTTAGGCCCCGCCTTCAGCGCCATGAGGGCGTCGTATGTCTCGCGGTCGATCTTGTCCGGCATGGCAAGGGGCTGCAGGCCCGTGACTCTGCTGAGGGCGCTGGCGATGGCCTTGTTTTCGATCTTGGAAGCATCGACGGCGTACCTTCCCTTCCCGTCGGTCGTTATGCCAGGGTCCTTGAGCAGGTCCTCGAGCACGCTCTTGTAGTTGCGGGAGTCGATCTCCTTGGCGAGGCCTGTCAACTGAGCCACAAAATCCTCCGACCGCTCCTTGTCGAAGGAGAACTTCATGGCGCCGGTACGGTACTGCGAATACCCGGCGTCGTTGTCGATGCCTTTGACTGTGACGGCATGCGTCTTGGGGTCGACGTGGACGAAGTAGTTCGCGTGGTGGCGGTCGGCCTGTCCGGTCACGAGGTCCAGCCACTGCATGCGGTTGAGCTCGCGCCTGAGGTTCGCCTTGACCTGCTTTTTCTGTTCCGTCGGAAGATTCTTGATCTCCTTTACCGACATTCCGCCGCCCGAAGAAGACTGGAAAAGGCCGAACCCCTTCATGGCCTCCGGCGTCATGCCCTTCGCCTTTTCCATGTAGAAGCCAAATACGCCGTTGTGTGTCCCGACCGAGTAGTCGACGAGAATGCCGCCCATGTCCAGCGCCTTTGCAGCGTTCTTGGAGGCGATGTTGAGGTTTGCGGTCATCTGCTGCGCGGAGTAGTTCTTGGCGGCTCCCGCCACGATTCCCGAAAGCCCGGCGCGGCTCTCGGTCTCGCCCTTGAAGACGACCTGCCTG
>Ga0310695_10004623_pt1 | contig 25067 bp, 20 predicted proteins | sample RumenRJG_04DNA_FD_203882 | JGI IMG/M metagenome (GOLD analysis project Ga0310695, IMG submission 203882) | Bovine rumen microbial communities from Lethbridge, Alberta, Canada - RJG_04 (v2) (version 2) | ecosystem: Host-associated > Mammals > Digestive system > Stomach > Rumen | place: Canada...
CAGCAGAAAATCGCGTTGAAAAACCGTGATGCTAATCCTATGACGGCATTTTCTGACAGTTTGACTAATGCTTTGTATGACAATAATTTCAGAACGAAACCTATGGTACTTTCTGATTTGGACAAGGCTGACAAAAATGCAATGATGGAGATTTATGCAAAACTTTTCTCTGACCCTGCATCTTTCACATATTTTTTCATTGGCGATATTGACGAAGAACTTCTTAAAACTCTTGTTACCAAATATATAGGCAGTTTCAAAAAAGCGGTTTTAAAATCACCGTCTTATATTAGCGGTCGTCAAAAATATCACGAAGGTCAAAAAGATGTTGTTTTTAAACGCAAAATGGAAACTCCTCAATCTTTGGTTTACGATTATTTGTATTCAGAGGTTGATTACACTGTTAAAAACTATGCAATTTCAAAAATCGCTGCTGAGGTTTTGGGCGAGATGTTTTTCAACGAAATCCGTGAAGAAAAATCTATCGCTTATAGTGCCAGTGCCCGTAGCAGTTTTGTTCATTCCGAGAAAGAAGGCAAAGCTAAGGATATAATGATTTTCAATTCACCCGTTAAACCCGAACATGCTCTTGAGGCTCAAGATGTTATGTATAACATTTTGAAAACGGTGTCAGAGGACGGTTTTGATGTTGCTCTTATGGAAAAAGCGCAAGAGTATTTCGTAAAACATTATCAGGAAACACTTAAAAGCAATTCTTATTGGCTCGGTGTTATTCAAGATTATGAAATTTACTCAACTGATACGCATACGGATTTTGTAAATGCGATTAAGAGCGTTAAGCCTGAGGACATCAAAGATTATTGCAAGAGAATTTATCAGAATTATAACAAAGTGAACGTTATAATGTTACCCGAAGAAAACTAAAAAAAATTGACAATTGACAATTAAGAATTGTCAATTGTCAATTTTTAAAAAATTATTTTGTTATTAATACGAATCTAAATCCTGTGAATGGGTTCGGAAGGTTTGAAATATTGTATTCTTCTTCAGCTGCGATTTGCATATAATGACCGTAAGAATGCCAAGAGCCGCCTTTAATTCCGCCGTTCAGAGTGATTTCAGCAGCGTTTCCTGCCATTTGATAAAGTCCGAATTTGTTTGGTTCGTAAGCTTTTACGGGTTGTAATGCTGATTGATAGAGTACGTTATCGTCAAGGATTTCTATGTTTCCTGTTTCGGGATTCAATCTGATGTTTTCCTCGCCTGCGATTTTAAAATTGGCAGCGTATTCGCCTTTTTTGTTGCGTAAGAATTTTCCTTCCCATGGATAGAGGGCGTTTTTAACACCGCCTGAGGCAGCTACCATCCATTCGTTATCTTTGGGCAAACGAAATTCTGCCCCCGGATATTTAGCTCCGTCGTATTTGGCATAAAGTCTTGTAAGCCAAATGCAAAACAATTCAGCACCTTCTTTTGTAACGTTTACAACCGGGTAAGAGTGAAATTTCGGGTCGGAATCATAATATTTAGAAGCTGTTGCGTATGCTTCGCTCAATTTTTTCCAACCCAAACCGTCGATTTTAACTTTTTCGCATAGACTTATCAAACCGTTCCCGTTCAAATCCATGAGAAAAGCGTTGTACATTTGGTTTGTAACCTCGTAAGCTGAAATATAAAAATCTCCGGCACTAATGGTTCCCTCAATTGAAGAAAACGAAGATTGAGGAATATATTTCATTTGCGCTTCAATATTTTTTATCATTTCCAGATTGGCGAACATGGACTTTTTGAAATCTATTTTGTCCAAATCCTCATTCTGTGAAAACGAATAACAATTCAGGCATAATAATAATGCCGTTAAAATAAAGTTTTTTATCATAATTGAAAAAAATTATTATTACAAAACAAGCAGTTCTTTTTGTGGGTATAATGCAAATACAATGCTAAAAATTAAAAAAAAAATGAAAAAAAGTAATTTATTTTTTTTGTAAAGCAAACTTTTAAATCTATCTTTGCAGTGTAGAAAATTGTATTTTTGGCAGCAATTTTGATGAATTAAGAAACAGAAAACTTTTAAACAAATTTTAATATGAAAAAAATCTTTAAACCAATAGCAGTTTTGGCGTTCATTCTTGCAGCTTCGGGCAGTGTTCAAGCGCAGGATGGTACTGATATGTTCGATATTCTTACCGAATATATCAATGAGACGCAAAGTTCTTCATTGACAAGACTTCAGGAAGATATTGCGAAAGGAGAGAAACTTGTTTCTCAAGCAGAATCACAAGATAAGGCAACTGCCAAATTTTTCTCTTCCAACAAAAAAGGTAAACAGAAAAAAGGCGAAAAAAAATCTGTAGAGGCGAAATCTTTACGTATTAAAGCCCACAAGTATTATGAAAAATCTTTTGAAGCCCTTTATGACATATACAAATCAGTTTTGGACGATGCAACTTTTACGTTTCCTAATGACAAGACCAAAGCCGACGAATATATGGAGGAGGCCGAAACAGCTTTGAAAGACGGTTCGTCAAAACTTTCGTCATACGCAAAACTTACCACGAAAAGTCTTGAGACCACCACTTATTCTAAATTGAAAAACGATTTGGCTGCATCGAAACAGAAATTTCAGGAGGCGGGCAACGATTGTTACAATGCAATGAAACTTTATGCAGACCAAGCTGACAAGAAAAGCAAAGAAGATGCTGCCGATCAATCTTATTGGAACCAAGCGGTTCAGGTTAATACTATTGACGCTTACAACAAGTACATTTCAAAATTTCCTAACGGTAAATACGTTAGCGAGGCAAAACGTAGAATAGCAAACCTTCAGAACATGGCAAAAGCAAAACGTGCTACTTCCGACAATCCTGACGAGGGTCTTGCATACAGAATTCAGATATGTGCTGACAAAAAACCTTGGTCGCTGAAAAAACTTCAAAGACTTTACAAGGGCGACCTTAAAATCGACGAAAAGGAAACTGACGGTTATTACAAATATTGGATCGGTTGTTTCCGTTCGTATACTGCAGCGCAAGCAGCAGAGGCGTCAATGCATTTGAAAGAATCTTTTATCGTTTGTTTCAACGAAGGTGTTCAAATTCATGTGTCTGAGGCTCAGGAAATTGAAGCTACTTTTGCTGACTAATAAAAAAGTATCATAATCATATTTCTTATATTCTTTATTTATTTCGGGCGGAAAAAAAATAATTTTTCCGCTCTTTTTTTATTTTTTTTTTTGAAGACGAAATTTTTTTGGCAATAAAAAACCGGACTTCAGATTTTTTTTAGAAAAATCTTTCCGCCCGGCTAAAACTAAAAAATTATGAAAACTTATAACATCTTTTATTCTGATACTGCTTTTTTTGCGATGACGCCTTTAGAGAGAGTCGCTTCAATATCTTCAGTCTCATCTTCATCTTCGTCCTTGATTTGGTATTTCAGGTTCATTTTCTGATACCCGCCAGTGATGTTGCCCGTACCTTCCAAAACTGTAAATTGCGAATTTAATTTACCTGAAAAACTTAATACAGGGGTAGAGCTTGAACCTGACATTGTAACTATCATTTTTTCGTTTAATCCGTGAAAATTATTGATAGCGAATTTATCATCGTCAATTTTTTCTATCGTAACTTCCAATGAGCTTGCAATATCGCCTTTTTCTGTTGTCCAAGTCCATTTTTCGTCTGTTAAATCTTCCATGGAATAAGCGTATGTCGGAGCATCTTCCGAGCAGGCAATCATTGCCGTTGACATAGGCAGCAATAGAGCTGCACCTAAAAATAATCTTAAAATTCTTTTCTTCATTTTTTTATGTTTTGTTAGTTAGTTTTCAAAAAGCTTGAATATAGATTTCAAATCGCTTTCTTCAAAAAAATCATCACCGTCGTCGTTGTCCTCTGCTAATAAACTTGTCTCTGAAAATTCGTCGAAAAATATTTTCAAATCTTCAGTTTCTTGTTTTGGAGCGATTTGGTCGATGTTAAAATTTTCCAATTCACCGATTTCAAAATCATCTTCGTCGTCAGTGAAAGTCAAATTTTCTTGAAAAAATTTAGTATTGGTGTTTTCTGTCATAATAGTCTATTTTTTCCGTGCTATTTGTTTTTTATATAAATAAAAGTAAATTGCCCGAAAAAATTAAAACGGGCAATCACTTTATCTATATTATTTAACGGAAAAAACAAAATAAAGTTAAAAAAATTACTATAAAATTAGTTAATTAATTTAAATCTTCAAGTTTGATTTCTTCTGCTAATGCTGTATCTATCAAAATTCTGCCGCAATATTCGCAAACGATGATTTTTTTGTGCGAAGCAACATCCAATTGTCTTTGCGGAGTGATTTTGTTGAAACAACCGCCGCACGCATCTCTTTGAACGGGTACGATAGCAAGACCGTTTTTAGCACCGCCGCGGATTCTGTTGTATGCGTTGAGAAGGCGTTCTTCGATTTTTTCAGCGTATTTTACGCGTTTTGCTTTCAACTGTTGTTCGTCTTTTTGAGTGTCGGCGATGATAGAATCCAATTCAGATTTGTTTCTTTCCAAATCTTTAGCTCTGTCTTCGTGGCGTTCTTTGGAGTCTTTTAACAAGGCCTTTTTAGTAACCAACTGAGTTTCAGCCTCTTTGATTTTTTTCTCGCAAAGATTGATTTCAAGGTTCTGAAATTCTATTTCTTTGCTGATTGAATCAAATTCCCTGTTGTTGCGTACTTGCATCTGTTGCGTTTGATATTTTTTAATCGCCTCTTTTGCAACCACAATGTCATTTTTTCTTTTAACGATGTCGCTTTCGTAAGCGGTAATTTCCGATTCAATTTTCGTAATTCTCGTTTCCAAACCGACTAATTCGTCTTCCAAATCCTGAACTTCCAAGGGCAATTCGCCGCAAAGACGGTGAATTTCGTCTGTCTTGGAATCAATAGTCTGTAAAGAATACAATGCCCGAAGTTTGTCCTCAATCGTTACTTCGGCTGCTTCTGCTTTCTGTTGAGTAGCTGTCGTCATTATTTTATAAATATTTTATAGGATTCGTATTAATGTCCGAAATTCGGACTGCAAAGTTAATAAATTTTTTTTGAAGTATATCGCAAAAAATTTGTTTTATTCCGATTTCTGTTTCAAAATGTCCCAAATCGGCGATAATTATCTTTTTGTCCGCATCAAAAAACTTGTGATAAGTAAAATCACCTGAGACAAAAACATCTGCGCCTTGTTTTATTGCTTCTTTCAGTAAAAAACTGCCGGAGCCGGAACAAATTGCTATTTTTTTTACTTTTTCTTTAATGATTTCCGTATGCCGCAAAGCCCCGCATGAAAAAACTTTTTTGAGCATTTTCAAAAAATCCAAGCTCGGCATTTCTTCTTTCAGTTCGCCGATTGCGCCTGCACCGCTCTGAAAATCAGTACTTTTATTGTCTGGTAATAATATTTTGTAATCTGAAATACCGATTTTGTCGAACATTACTTTGCTTGTTCCGTAAAGCACTGAATCGGCGTTTGTATGGGCACAATATATCGAAACGGAATTTTTAATTGCTTTTAATATAATGCGTTCCGTCAAAGTATCTTCGGTTATGTGCATGAGTCCACGACCGAAAATCAGCGGGTGATGGGCAACTATAAGATTGCAACCCGTTTTGACGGCTTCGTCCACAACCTCTAACGTAACATCAAGAGTTACAAGACATTGCTTGATATTTTCATCACCGGAAAAAACCTGAATGCCCGCATTGTCGTAACTCTCTTGAAGACAAGGCGGAAACTGTTTTTCCAACTCAGAGATTATATCTTTTAATAAAGGCATTTTTACCGGAAAAAATTATTTGCAATAATAGTATAAATTTGCGAAAAAAACAAGAATTTTTAAAAGATTTTTCTACATTTGCATTAGAAAAAACAATTTTTTAATTTTATCATGAAAATAATTTTACTTTTAGTTTTTTATGCGTTAATTTCGCTTAACGTTTCGGCACAAGCACTAAAAGCCGGATTTGAACACCTTAAAAATAACAAACTTAACGAAGCCTCAAAAGTCTTTTCTAAGGCATTGTCAAAAGGCTCTGAAACCTTAGCCGCCACCTACGGAATGGGTTGTCTGCTGACAACTGAAAACTATTCTCAATACAATAATGTAAAGGGTTTTAGATTTTTGCGTATGGCATACGATAGGTTTCATACGCAGAGCTTGAAAACTCAAAACACCTGCAAAAACGTTTATGGTTTTGACCAAGAAACTATTAAAACCAAAATGAACTTTTCAGCTCAAAAAGAATTGGATAAAGTTAAGGCTAAAAATACACTTGAAGATTATCAATGGTTTGTTGATACCTTTGACGGTGCTGATTCTTTGGTGCTTGAGGCTAAAAAACTTCAAGCGGAAATCGAAATCGAAATTGTTAAAGCCAATCCTTCGTTTAGGGCATGGAAAGATTTTGCCGATAAATACGCTGGCACTCAATACGAAGAACCCGCTTTGGAGAATTATCAAAAAATGTGGAAAGACCTTTGTCATGATGCTTACAGCGAAGGCGAATTGTTGTCGATGAATCTTTTTCAAAAACAATATCCCGATTATCCGTTTTATACAGCCCAAGACAAAGCGGAATGGACTTTAGCCGAGACGGCGGCACAATTGAAAATGCACTTTAAATATAGTACTGATTACGAGTCTTATTATACCTCATACATCGATCAAGCTGCTCCGAGGGAATTGGCATACGTGGCTTTGTTTAGGATAATTTCGCCGTATTTGGAGGTTGGACGTTACGGTGAGGCAATCTCGGTGCTTAACAAATACAAAAGCAAATTCCCGAACAGAGAGCAGGATATTGAGAAAGTAATTGCGATTTTGAAATCTCCATCACACAAATTCAATTCAAAACCGCTACCCGGTACTGTTAATACGGATTTTTACGAATATGCTCCCGTGATGACCCCCGATGGTTCAACGCTTTATTTTTGCGGTTATAATAGAGAGGACAATATCGGAAATGAGGATATTTTTATGGCGAAATTTTCCGATGGTCAGTGGCAAAAAGCTGAGATTTTTCCGCAATTCAACACCGCACTCGGCAACGAAGCACCTTTAGCCGTTTCTCCTGACGGTAATATGTTGCTGATTTATAAGGATTCAAACATTTATTACACTGAAAAAAGTTCCAAATCGTGGACTCCTCTAAAAAAAATGGCGGCTCTCAACACCGATAAATCTTGGGAAGCTGACGCCTCGTTTTCTCCTGACGGCAATGCCATATTTTTTATTTCAGACCGTAATGGCAATGTCGGACATTATCACAAACACGAGAAAAATTTTCATGGCTCTTTGCACGGAAATACGGATATTTATGTCTGCACCAAAAATTTAGACGGCACATGGAACGAACCCATTAACATCGGAAACGTTATTAACACGCCTTATTCCGAGCGCAGCCCTATTTTGGCCTCTGACATGAAAACACTTTATTTCAGCTCTGACGGTCATTACGGTTTGGGAAAACTTGATGTTTTCAAAGCCGTGAGACTTTCCGATACTTCATGGACTCAATGGAGTGAACCCGTTAATCTCGGAAAAGAAATCAATACCTCAGAAGACGATTATAATTATATTATTTCCACCGATGGCAAAACAGCTTGTTTTTGTAAGATAACATCCTCAACCTCAAATATTTGTACTATTGACATTCCCGTTAATATGCGCCCCGAAATCATTGCCTCAGTCAGCGGAAAGGTTACCGATCCCTTAGGCAAGATTATTCCTGCTACCATCAAATGGGAAGACCTCGAAACAGGAAAACTCCTCGGTCATCTTCAATGCGACCCCGTAACAGGAAAATATTTCATAACTCTTCCTGCCGGAAAAAACTACGGTTATTACGTCGAATACAACGGTTATTATCCCGTTTCAGGCAATCTTAACACCGATAAACTCAAAGAAGGCAAAAATATCGAACATAATATAATCATGAATTCAATACCTGACATTCTGACAGGAAAAGTGTCAGTGCGCCTTTCTAACATATTTTTCGATACCGATAAATATGATTTAAAACCCGAATCATATCCCGAACTCAACCGCCTTTCCGATTTTATTAAAAATAATCCCGGTATAACTATCGAAATATCAGGTCATACCGATAATTCAGGCTCGCCCGATTACAACAAATCTTTATCCCAAAAACGCTCCGATGCCGTCAAAAACTATTTAATCTCTATCGGCTGCCCTAACAACACCGTCAAATCCGTAGGTTACGGCTCCGAAAAACCCGTCGCCCAAAACTCTACCGAAGCCGGTAAAGCTCTAAACCGCCGCGTAGAATTCAAAATATTATAAAAAAAGGGTTGGATCGCCTCAAGCCGGCGGGGCTGTTCTTTCTTGAAAGAAAGAACCAAAGAACTTTTGTGAGATATAAAAAAGGGAAAGCCCCAAAAGGCTTTCCCTTTTTTATATCTCTTAAAAGTTTTCCGGTTCCCTTTTCCAAAAGGGAACGCCCCCGCGGCGAGCGGTGACGCATCCTTTTTTTTAATACATTCCGCCCATACCGGGGTTAGGCATTGCGGGAGCTGCGGGTTTATCTTCTTTCTTTTCTGCGATAACACATTCGGTTGTAAGGAGAGTACCTGCAACTGAAGCTGCGTTTTCGATAGCAACTCTTGATACTTTTGTCGGGTCGATAACGCCGGCTTTTTTGAGGTCTTCGTAAACGCCAGAGAAAGCGTTGTAACCGAATGAACCTTTACCGTCTTTAACGTTCTGAACAACAACAGAACCTTCTTCACCTGCGTTTGCAACGATTTGACGAAGTGGCTCTTCAAGAGCGCGTTTAATGATAGCGATACCGGTGTTTTGGTCTTCGTTGTCGCCTTTGAGGTCTTTCAAAGCCTCGATAGCGCGGATATAACTTACTCCACCGCCGGGAACGATACCTTCTTCAACGGCTGCACGTGTTGCGCTAAGAGCGTCTTCTACGCGGTCTTTTTTCTCTTTCATTTCAACCTCAGATGCTGCGCCTACGTGGATAACTGCTACGCCGCCTGCAAGTTTAGCAAGTCTTTCGTGAAGTTTTTCTTTGTCGTAGTCAGAGGTAGATTTTTCGATTTGAGCCTTAATTTGGTTAACTCTATCTTTGATAGCCTCTTTGTCGCCGTTGCCGTTAACGATAGTTGTATTTTCTTTGTTGATGACAACTTTGTCGCAAGTACCGAGCATATCAATAGTTGCGTTTTCGAGTTTGAGACCAGTCTCTTTTGTGATAACCGTACCGCCTGTCAAAATAGCGATGTCTTGAAGCATTTCTTTTCTTCTGTCGCCAAAGCCCGGAGCCTTAACTGCTGCAACTTTGAATGAGGGGTTTCTAAGTCTGTTAACAACCAATGTTGCAAGAGCCTCGTCGGTAACATCTTCTGCGATGATAACAAGTGCATGTCCCTGAGTTACAACGGGTTCAAGGATAGGCATAAGGTCTTTCATCATCGAGATTTTCTCATCGTGAATCAAGATGTAAGGTTTCTCGTAAACGCCTTCCATTTTTTCAGAATCGGTGATGAAGTAAGGAGAAATGTAGCCTCTGTCAAACTGCATACCTTCTACAACGTCAACAGAAGTTTCTGCAACTTTTGCTTCTTCGATTGTGATAACGCCTTCTTTTTTAACTTTTGCCATTGCCTCGGCGATAAGTTTACCGATTTCAGGATCGTTGTTAGCAGAAATTCTTGCTACTGCTTCGATTTTTGAATTGTCATCGCCAACCTCTTCTGAATTTGCTTTGAGGTTTTCAACAACTTTTGCAACAGCCTTGTCGATACCGCGTTTAAGGTCGGTAGGATTAGCACCTGCTGTAACGTTTTTCAAACCTACGCCAACGATAGCCTGAGCCAAAACGGTAGCGGTTGTTGTACCGTCGCCTGCGAGGTCGTTAGTTTTTGAAGCAACTTCTTTAACGAGTTGTGCACCCATGTTCATGAACGGGTCGTCGAGTTCGATTTCTTTTGCAACTGTTACACCGTCTTTTGTGATTTGTGGAGCACCGAATTTTTTCTCAATAACAACGTTACGACCTTTGGGTCCGAGAGTTGTTTTTACTGCGTTTGCAAGTTCGTCAACACCTTTTTTCAAAAGGTCTCTTGCTTCGATATTGTATTTAATTTCTTTTGCCATTTTTGTAAAAATTTTTTGTTTTTTGTTTTTTTGATGTGTGTTTTATTTAAACAATAGCCAAAACGTCAGATTGGTTCATAATTAGGTATTCTTCGCCATCAATTTCGATTTTCGTACCTGCATATTTACCGTAAAGTACAACGTCGCCCGCTTTGAGTTCCATAGCCTCGTCTTTTGTACCGTTGCCTACTGCAACTATTTCACCACGTTGCGGTTTTTCTTTTGCCGAATCCGGAATGTAAATTCCTGATTTTGTTTTAGTTTCGGCTTCTTGCACTTTAACTACTACTCTCGTGCCGAGAGGTTTAATGTTTAATGCCATTTTGTTTTAATATTTTAAAATGTTATACTTTAATTTTCAAATTCGTTTATGTCTTATCCATATTTTGTGCCAAAAGAAAAAAACGGACAATTTGTCGGTTTTTAAATGACAAATTGTCCGTTTTGACATTTTGTCAGCCTGACATGACTGACAAAATGTAAGTTTTTTTTATGCCACGCTTGCCTCTTGCGAGTTATTTTCTTCGTTTGAAGAGTTTGTGGTGATTCTGTAAGATGCGATTGCGATTGCCAAAGATTGGGCAAGTCTTTCGATAAATTCTATTTTGTAATCTTCCAAAATTTCCATTGAGGCGAGTTCCAAAACGCCCAAAACCTCTTTATCCATTATTAAAGGTATAAGAATAAGGTTTTTAGGATTTGTTTCGCCGAGACCTGTATGGACTTCGATATATTTATCTGGGAGTTTTGTCATAAATATTTTCTCTTTTTCGAGATAACATGTACCCACAAGACCATCGCCCGGATAAACTCTGTTTTTTATAAATTTGCTTTTCTGATATGCCACGGATGCCATTTGCTCGAGGAAGATATTGTTTTTGTCTTCGTCGTTGATTACGAAAATGCCGCCCATGACAGCATCTACGTATTCTGTCAGTTTTTTCAAAACATCTGTCATCATTTCAGTTGTACGACCCGAACCCATACGAATAATATCGCCCAAGACGGCAAGACCTTCAGCAGCCCACTGACGGCGTTTGTTTTCTTCCTGACGTTTCTTTTCTTCTTCGCGGGCATGACGTAATGAGTTACGCATCTCTATCAAGGAGTTGCCCAAATTGTCTTTGTCGGAGAGCAGTTTGAATTCTGAATCAAGGTTGCCTTCACCGATTTGACGCGCAAAACCGGCGTATGCAGCAAAACCGTCAATCAGAGCGTCCAAAGATTTTTTCATCTGACCAATTTCGTCGCTTCTTTCAATCGGAAGTTTTTCCACAACAAGACCTTTTGACATTTGGTCAAGCTGGATTTCAATCATTTGGATAGGCTTGCTGACAGAATTTCCGAAGTAATACAACACAACGGTCGCAATAAATATAAGTATGACACCTATAATAACGGTAAGCCTTATCAAACCGTTGATACGTTTGTTAAGGTCTTCTTTCTTTTGTTTTACGGCCTTGTCGATATAGTCTTCGTAAACACCAGTTCCGATAACCCAACCCATTGGTTCATAAAGTTTTATAAATGAAATTTTAGGCACCCATTCTTTGGCATCGGGTTTATAGAAGTCGTATTTTAGAATACCTTCGCCGTTGTTGTCTTTTATGACTTGCGAATAAGCGTCGTACATATTAACGTCTGTCTGACCTATATAAAAGACGTGCGGTTCTTTTTCGAGTTTTGGCATTGTAGCGTGCATGACAACCACGTGCGGCGGTTCGTATTCGTTTATCCACAAATAACCGTCGGTACCGAAACGCAAAACCCTTAAATTTTCCAATGTTATATTCAGTGTATTTGCCACCACGAGTTTTACCCCGTAATCTTCCACGGTATCAGCCATACCAAAACCGTAACGCTCTCTTACGCCTACTTCATTGCTTTGACGGTATGAATGTTCTATCATATCGTAAGCAATATTAACAATATCTTTTAATTGTTTAGTTATGTTGTCGGTTTCGTCAGCTCTAAAACGCTCAATATCTTTTTCAGCCTGCGTTCTGAAGTTATAAATTGAGGTGAAGGCGATGAGCAGAATAGATGTCAGCACCGTAACACTTGTAAACAGAGGTAATTTTGTTTTTAACTTCATAATTCTTTAAATTTGGCTTCTAAAAGGCAAAGTTATAAAAATATTCTCAAATTCCGTACCTAATTTAAAGAAAAAAATCTATGTTTCTTTTTGTTGATTTTTATTCGGTTGTAATATTTTGATTTTCCGATAATTATAAAAAAAATCAAAAAAAACTTCAAAAAAAGTTTGCATATTCCAAAAATAGTTTCTACTTTTGCACCGTCTTAGAAAGATGATGGCGAGATAGCTCAGCTGGTTAGAGCGCATGATTCATAATCATGAGGTCCCCGGTTCAATCCCGGGCCTCGCTACTAAAAAAACGCTGTGAAGCGTTTTTTGTATTTACTTATGTTTCGCCTTAAGCAAGCGAGATAATAAAAAAATTATGTTAAAGCGCCTTAAGCAAGCGCAAAAAAAATTATAACTTTGCGATTTATTACTAATCGCAAAGTTATTTTTTTATGCCTATAAATGAAACTCTTGTAAATGAACTATTTACAAAAATATCTAATATAGAAAATATTTTGCAGCCTCAACCCCCTTTACAAGAATTTGTAAAACAAGCTACAAAATATATTAATGAAATCGATAATGAAGGACGGCGGAACACGGCCACCGCTTACCGCCGCAGCCTTAACGCCTTTTTAAAAGTTAACCCATCGGGCGAATTAACAAAAAAAAATCTACTAACTTTTTTTGATTATACACGTAAAAGAAGCTCGGAAGATTGTGCAAAAGCGTATTGCATAGACTTACGCGCACTTTATAATCATATAACAAGAGACGAAGAAAACGCGCCACAATTATTCAAATGTTTGCGACTACGCCGCAAGTTATACCGAAAGCCCCGCGCGCTATCGATAGAGCAAATTTTACAAATTTACAATGCAGAAAACTTAACAGGTAAAGAAGAATTTGCCCGCAGTGCTTTTCTGTTGTCGTTCTGCCTATGCGGTGTTAATATATGCGACCTTTACGCGATGAAACCGCCAAAAGCCAATATTTTACACTATTACCGACAAAAGACGGCGAGCCGCAGAGACGACCAAGCCGAGCAATTTTTACAAGTTACAGAAATAGCAGCCGCAATCGCTGCGCCGATGGTGGCGAAGTCGGGAGAGTTCTGGCTCGATTGGCACGCCCGACCGGAAAAAAATATCTTAAAAAAAATAAATCAAGGCTTAAAACTACTTGCAAAAAAATTAGACTTGCCGTCGGATTTGTCATCATATTGGGCTAGACATTCATGGGCGACTATTGCACGAAATAATTTTAATATCGATATTTTTGATATTTCCGAATGTCTTAACCATACCCCACCAACCAATAAAATTGATTTTGTTTATATAAGACGCGATCAAATGAAAGCAAGCAGAATAAACGAAAAAATCATTAATAAAATCTTTTCCGCTGAGGCTAACCGCCGCGCGGTGTAGAGTCTGCCGCCATTTGGCGGCTTTTTTTTTGCGGAAATTTCATTTCCTCAACTCGGAAAAATCATTTCTGTAAAAAAGAAATTTTTTTCTAAGCTGTAGAAATTACTTTCCAAATATACAACTACTTATTTTTATATAATTTTTTATACAAAAAAAAGTAATTAATAAAAATCTTTCAATTTCTTTTAAAAAGTTTTGGATTATTTTAAAAAAGTTTACAACTTTGCAACCGCTTAAAGATAACGTCCGGCACGCTTAACCGGGTAATTAATAACATAATTTTTTTTAATCATGAGTAACTACAAAAAAATCATTGTGCCACGCGGCGCAATGCTAAATCTATGCACTATTTGTGCAACCTCTTATCCTACAGTTAAAAAAGCCCTTGAGGGTCATATATCTACGCCCTTACATTCTCAAATCAGAGAACTAGCAATTCAAATGGGTGGTAAATACCTTGAAAACATACAAAAAAAGGAGGCTGAAAATGATTATTAATATCGATACCTCCGAAGCATTAAAATTTAATTTGAACGGTTCTGATTTAACCGTATTGGGAACAATGCGCGAACTACTAAAACAAAATCAAGGTTACACAGAAACAAGCGGCAAATTTACTTTCAAATGGCTGTCTTCTAAACTGATATTTAAACACTTACAAACAGCAGCATTCAAAACCGCTCGCCAGTTAAACAACATTATTAATAAATTGATCCGTGTAGGTTTATTGTTGAAAAAAATGTTTTTCGGCAAACCTTATTTTTGCGACATCAAAGAACAGGCGAAAACGGCGCAGCACGTAACGGCGCAGCCGTCGCACGCTTCGGCCGTCGTACCTCGAACAGTTAAGAACAACGTAAACCCGGCTCCAACCGCCGAAGAAGTAACCGACTACACAACACGACAAGGTTACAAAGGCTTCACTGTTGCCGAGTTCATGGAATATAACGCGCGCCGTAATTGGACGGGAGATTGGAAAGAACACGCCGCTAAATGGTACGAAAAACAAATCAAATTCAAACAAAAACCATTAACTTATAAAGAATTATTTGAATTAGTAGCAGCGCACAAAATTAACCAAACCGATTACCAATTAAATAAAACGGATGGACTTTGGTATAAAATACCGAAATCAACCCCGCGCACGCCGGTTAAGTCTGCCGCCGTTGTTGGTGGCAGTTCTGCCCCCGCCGCCGCTGTTCCTCCGTCGCCTGTTTCATCCGTTGCGCCGTCTTTGCAAGACGGCAGCGCAGAGCTTACGCAATCGGAAATACAAAGCGCTATTAATGAACTTAGAAAAAATTTAGGAATACTAACCGACGATAACAAAAAAGCCGAGGCGGCAACCTCGGCAACAAGTTTTAAATTTCAATCGTCTAAGCCTATAAATGATAACCAATTAAAACTTTAAAACCATGGCAAAATTAATAAACTTTTCTGACATTCACACAAAAAGAGCGGAAAAAAACACCGCATTAAGACAAACCGCCGAGGAATACAACATTTTGATCCTCATTTGGCAAGTGTTAAAATTTCTCTGTATGCTTGTGAGCATTGCAAGCGGTTTTGCATTCTTTTATTACAAATTAGCGCACTTTATAAGCGGCTTTGAGAATAGCAAAGTTTTTGCCGTAATCTTGGCAATTATGCTTTTATTTGCGTTGGAGTTTCTTAATATGGAACTGATGAAAAAGACGTTCAAACTAGCGTTTAAACGGCAGATAAAAGGCACGTTAAGTGTCGGACTGTTCGCGGCTGTATTCTTGTTTCTTTCTTTCCATATCAGTATCAACGGCATCTACTTAGCAATGTCTGACACGCACGAACAACAAGAGAACACGGCGCAAAAGTACGAGGAACAGGCGGCAGCAGTTCGAGCAACAGTTGCCACACAAGTCAAAGCATTTGAAAGCGACATCGCGGCGCTTGTCGGCCCGGCATGGAACGGCGGCAATTTAACGACAGAGCAAACCCGGACCCGCACGAAGATCCGCGGACAAATTGACAGCCTTTACAAATTGCAGTCCGCAGAACTGCACCGCATCAAGGAAGAACAGAAGGCAGAAGAGCGCAGCACGCAAAGCGCAGCAACCGAAAAAGCGGAAGACTATTCAATCTATGTACTAATAATTTTGTGTTTGGAAGTACTAACAAACGGCATTTGCCAATTTTATGACAACCAAATATTTAATGAAGTTTGCCCGAAAGAGCGCAAGAAAGAGACTTTGCGCCAATTTGTTGACGAGTGCCGGGAAGAGTTCAAAGAAATGTTTGAAAGCGATATTAACACGGAAAAAGCCTTATATTTAACTGCCATTGCCGAGACTATGGACACGAGCCGCCGCGAGGAGTTGACGAACAAAAAGCCCTCATCCGCGCCCGCCGCAGCATCCAAAGCAAAGGAGACACCGCGCACACAGTCTAAGAAACCCGCAGGATTTACAATTGATACACCCGAGAAAGAAGATACGCCCGAACAGACTGTTACACCGTCTTTGCAAGACGGCAAGAACGCAAAAACAGGAGGCTATAAAATCGGCTCCTGTTTACTTTGTGGTCAGCCGTTCAAAATGCGCACAACTTGGCAAAAGTATTGCTGTGAGGCTCACAAATTACAATATAACGCAAATATTAAAGGCTACCCAATAAAAGGCATCGCGCCAAATTACACAGATTTCCCAAACATTACAAAAGTCTAAATGCAATAAAAAATAACATAGTGCTAATTTTATCAACTCATTGCGTTTACTCATTGCGTATACTCAATGAGTATAAATACTAAGGCTCTTTGATTGTGGCGTTTTATTGCTAAAGCAAATAAACGCCACATTATCGGCGCGCTTTGCGCACTGTTTAGTGCATACCGCTAAAAAGAAAGTTAATACATTTCGTTGCGCTGCGTTTCGCTTTGCTTTTTCGGCTGTTCGTTCCTCTCTGCCGAAAAAACGCGCTACTCTTCGCTCACTCCATTTTATTAACATTCTCGCTATATGCAAATATCGGCGCGCTGCGCGCATTGTTTATATGCCGCTCCACTCTGTCACAAGGCGACTTTTTTAAAATTGTTCGGGTGTCGCCTTGTTCCCCGTTCCGCGGCGGTTATAAGGCGCGCTGCATTGCAAAGGGGCAAGCAAAGACCGCGCCGCCCTTTCCTTTGTCAAGGGCGCCAGGCTTGACGCCTTGCACGGTCTTTGCAAACCCCTTTGCAATTTGCGCCCGCGCTACTTGCGCACCCCCTACACCCCAATAAGGCGCGGCAATAGCCGCATTTTTTTAAATTTTGTAAGGGGTTCGCCCGCGCTTGTTGGGCGGCGCCTTGCTGCCTGTGCTGTGGGCTGCCCCAAGGCGGCAAAGCCATTTTTTTAAAATTTGCCTCCGTAAAACTACGGCATGGCAGCCCAACCGCCGCCGCCGTGTGCTGCGTTCCTTGCACACTTCCCCGGCGGTGGACACAGCGGGCAGCACAGGCGCGCCGCCTTATTGTCCCCGCCCACCCGCCCTTTTTTTCCGACAAGCACCGCAAGGCAAAAAAACATCAAGGTAGCGGCGTTATTTTTTTTGCGCAAAGGTTACGCCATACGCTTTTGGCGTATGTCATACCCTTTGCAGAGCAAAAAAAATAACATTGTTGTTTAGCAGCGTTTTTTATTTGGCGCCGCTTTGCTCTGCCCTTTTTTTAAGGCGTTATCGCTCCCGCTTACACAGTATTATATAAACGCTGCGTCGGGTTTGTCGGAGTCCTTTTTGTTTTTTTCCTCCCCGTTTCGGGTGAGGAAGGAAAAAAACAAAAAAAATGTTTCACGCGGATTAATGAGTGATTTACGTGAAACACTTGATAATGAATTATTTACAAACAATTTAATATTAAAAATATGAAAACAAACACATTTGTACAACAAGAATTTATGCAAAAGAATTCCAAAACCTTTGCACCGAATTTTACAAACGAGCAACTTTGCAACTACATTGATGAATTGGTAGCCATACGCAAAGAAGGCAAATTCTACGAAAAAGGCAAAGGCGATAAGATGATGGCTTTTGTATCCGGATTGTTTACAAATCCGGACTTAGCATACAGCAGAATTTTAAATTTTGTATGGTACGGTGATTTGTGGTATGAACCACGGTAATTATTAGCGCAAGGCTTACACCTACCTTGGGCAATGGTTAAGCAATGCCGCCGCACTTGGCGGCATTTGTTTTTAAAACGTCGTATAAATAACGAACCATTCACAAATGAAGTCTACAACTTCCGGCGGTAAAGGCTGACCGCGCTTGTATCCGAGCGCGACGAGCCGCGCCCGATGAGGGCGCAACCACCGCCAAAGGGTGCAGCGATGCACCTCTGCCAATTCTGCCAGTTCGTAAAGATACCGAGGCAACTGTTCCGCATCTTTTTTTATTGTTTCCACCTTCGATGTTGCACTAATATTTTGATACTCCGTAATTTTGCAGCATCTTAATTTATATGTTAAATACAAATTTATAATAATAATTAATTATGGCAAGAGCAAAAGGACGTTTTTTAAGTACTGTTTCGGGTACTATTGAAAACAGCGCACCACATTACATGTACGAGCGCAACGGAAAAGCCTTTGTGGCATTTCGCCGCAAGGGTTACAACGGTCATTTAACCGACACTCAAAAATCACAATGTGTTACATTCGCTAACACTACGCGTACATCCAACGCAATTTGGGCATGGTTTAAGGATGAATCGGCGCCGGGTGCTGACGTCATTGGCGGCATCGTAGACCGCGAAACAATCGAAAAAGGTTATTACGCACAAACCCGCGATGATAACGGTTATTACAAACCTCACGCAACTATTAAAGACTACATCGGCGGCGAAGTCGTTAAACACTTAACAAGCGACAACAAAAAAGCAATCATCGAAGCAGTCGGAAAAGAGTATTACACTGAAGATCTCGACGGCTACGAGGCAATGAAAAAAGCGTAATTAACGTAAAAGGAAGCCGCCGTAATAAGGCGGCATTTTTTTAATAAAATGGACTATACAAATATTATTTCACTCATACTTAATGCGATACTTGGCGGCGGTATTATTACCTTGGTTACGATGAAAGGCAAACACCGAGAGAGTTTGGCGGACGCAAAACAAAAGGAATTATCTAATATTTCTTTAGAGATGGACATTTTATTTAAGTCTGTTGTTTCTCCGTTAAAAGCGGAATTAAACGAGGTGCGCCTCGAACTGTTCCGCATGAACGACTTAATTAAAAACTGTCCGCATTTCCGCGAATGTCCCTTATTAATCGCGAATAATAACGCGGCACAGCAGCCACCGCCGCAGTAATCGACAGCGCAATAAATAATAATTATGGCAAAAGCAAAAGGACGATTTTTAAATAATGTTTCGGGCAAAATTGAAAACAGCGCACCACATTACATGTTTACACGAAACGGAAAAACATTCATTGGTTTTGTCCGCAAAGGCTGGAACACGCGATTAAACGAGGCGCAAAAAATCAACGCTTTAAAATTCGCGTATTCTTCGACAATCGCCAATGTCTTGACGATAGCAACCAAGGCGGGCGTTAGTTCTAACATTTCGTATGTTATCGGCGCAGCGTTCCGGACGATCCGCCACGGCGGAGTTACTTACTTTTACGATGATTCTTTGTTCTTAGGCATCAACGCGGCTTTGAAGAAATTCGGCTTAGATGATTTTTTCACAATCCGTGCTGTCTTGCACGGTGAGGGCGGCGATGATGACATTTTGAACTTGTGGGAAGTAAATCCGGCACTATCGATGGAGCAAAAGACCGGCGCGAATGCTACTTTAACGAGTTACATTTATAAGAACATCGAGCCCGAACAGTTACCACAGATTTACGCGGAATTGGCGACAGTCCGCGGCAGTTCTGAGACAGACCCGGAGGAACTGGCGGCGATTTGGGACGGCTTGAAGTATTTACAGTTAAATCCGTGCCGTTGGTGTCGTATTCCTGTAGTCGGAGAGATAAGCGCAGCCGCACAAGAGGAGATGAAAAAATATTTACTCTTTTACGGTCATACTTTACCGATTTACGCGGATGAACGCGCAGCATTCGCAGCGCTCAATATTTAGTTTATTATTTTTCACGCCGCTTTTGTGCGGTTATTGTATAATCAATTAATTATCAAATAAAAAATGGCAAATAGAACCACAAAAACCCGCGCCCAATTAAAGGCGTATTTCAAAAAATATTCGTCTCCTACTGTTCAGCAGTGGCACGATGTTTTAGACGCGGTTTTAAACTTAGTCGACGATCTCCCCATCGACGAGAAAGACGTCAAAAACTTGAAAGATCAAATCGAGGCTATTAATAAGAGCATCGAGGAGACCGGCGAACAACAAAAAAACTTAAAAACTGAAATCCTTGACACTATCAAAACATTGAAAACGAACTTGGAAGACGCCATCGCAAAGAAAGCCGACACCGCCGAAGGCGGCGCTGGCTATGTTCCGCACTTGGCAGAACTGAAAAACGATGATCCTTTCCCGGTTGGCACCATTGCGCAGTACATCGGCGCGACAGATTACGACCGCGATTTAATACGCGGCTTTTTCTACGAGAAAAAAGAAGTTGAAACAACCGAAGAGACCCCCGAATTAACACCGGGCGACCCCGTAAGCATTACCGAATTATATGCAAATTGGAATCTTGACAAAAAATATATTGCAAAAATACAAAGGCATGAATCAAAATACAACAACTTTATTTATGCCCCATACAACGACAAAAAAGAATCGGCAATATGTATTAACATCAACGCGTTAGCTGTCAAACCCGACCTTACAAAATGCTATCGAAGATACACAAGCGCGGAAGAATCTGAATTGTATTTCCCATTAATAGCACTTTCTGCAAAAGGTGAAGTTTTGCCCTACGAAGTAATTAACGAAGAATTATTTATTAACGGTTCAAAAATTAGTCAAAGTGGCAGTATTACCACCTGTACAATTTACGAAGAAGAGACCAAACAAGCGTATTTATTTAGCACATTAATGCAAACAAACGGATCTTGGGGCGTTGTAATTCCGTTAATAAATACTAATATTTACCCAAATGTTGAATTTATTGACGAAAATTTAAAAGTTTTTCCAATGATAACAGAGGAGGGCAGCACATGGTTAAAAACTGGTGAAACGTTGGATTTTACGCCGCAATTTTTACAAATTGGCGGCAGTGGTGATGTCCACAAAATAAAGTGGCAGATTATACAAACGAGCCCAACAATGATGTAATTTATTTATTTACTTTGTTAATCTTTTGCGCATGATTCATAATCATGAGGTCCCCGGTTCAATCCCGGGCCTCGCTACAAAAAAGAACAATCGGTTTTCGGTTGTTCTTTTTTTGTGTGTGTTTATGAAAAATCATGCAGATTTATTTTTTAAAAGTAAATTTGCATGATTTTTTTTGTGAAAAGTTTTGCAGATTTGTTTTTTAAAAGTAAATTTGCAAAAAAAATACACGCCATGATAGAGAGAACTTTGAAAGACAAACTTCTGCAACTGATGCAGAAATATCCCGTGGTAACGCTTACAGGCCCGAGACAGTCAGGAAAATCAACTCTGCTGAAAAACGCTTTCAGCGATTACAATTACGTTTCGTTGGAAGACCCCGACAACAGAATATTTGCAACTGATGACCCGAAAGGCTTTTTAAAAACGTACCCCGACAAAACAATAATTGACGAGGCTCAAAAAGTGCCGCAACTGTTTTCGTACATTCAAACGCACACCGACAGCGCAAACAAAACAGGAATGTACTTGTTGGCGGGTTCGCAAAATTTTTTGCTGATGGAAGCAATCGGACAGTCATTGGCAGGAAGGACGGCGGTTTTGAAACTTCTTCCCCTCTCCACAAGAGAAATGCAAAACGCAAAAATCGAAACACAGGATATTGACACAAAACTTTTTAAAGGCTCGTATCCGAGACTTTTTGATAAAGATATTCCGCCGGAAGATTTTTATCCGTATTACATACAAAACTACGTAGAGCGCGATGTAAGACAGGTAAAAAACATCGGCGACTTAACAACTTTTGAAAAATTCATAAAACTTTGCGCCGGAAGAATCGGACAGGTGCTAAATGTTTCATCGCTTGCGGGCGACTGCGGAATTTCGGTTTCAACCGCTAATTCGTGGCTGTCGGTTTTGAAAACGGGATATATTTGTTATATGCTGCAACCCGATTTCAACAATTTTTCAAAACGGGTTATCAAAAGCCCGAAACTTTATTTTTACGATACGGGCTTGGCTTGTTCGCTGCTGCAAATCAGCAGTCCCGAACAATTAAAAACGCACTATTTAAGAGGCGGTTTGTTTGAAAATCTTATTATTTCAGAATTTTTGAAACATTATTATAATCAAGGCATTACGCCCGATTTACGGTATTTCCGCGACAGCAGCGGACTTGAAATTGACTTGTTGGACTATACCGGATTGCGGCGTGATGTTTATGAAGTAAAAGCCGGAGCTACGTTTTCAACGGATTATTTCAAAGGTATAGCCAAATATTGTGCGTTTTCAGGCCTTTCTGCCGACAACTGCACAGTCATTTACAACGGTGACAAGCGTATGGTAACTTCAAACGGCAAAGTTCTAAATTTCTATGATTCTTTTATGTAATTTCCTAATTTTTTTATCTCATTTTTATAATTAATATTGTACTTTTTAACTTTTTTTATAATTTTGTACTTTTTTAATAGACTATGAAATAGTAATCAGAGTATTAACAAAAAAAATATACGATTATGAATAAAATGAATTCTTTATGGTTTTTGAAAATGCTGATTTTATCGGCTGTTTTCTTGATTTCTGTGCCGGAAAATTCATTCGGACAGTTTACTGTGAAATATTATGATCCGGGTGAGGTTGTTGAAGCTAAAAGAATTAAAACTCAGAATTTGACATCTTTGTCCGATGTTTGTAGTATTACTACCATTATAAGTATTACTATGACGAAAGATTATACGGCTGAATCTGCTGACGAGTTCTATATTTCTATAGAAAGCACCGTAGGCGATGAGAAATTTTTTGATTTAAATGGTCATACGCTGGATCTGAACGGTGGAAAAATTAATGCTCCTAACGATGCAGGATTTATATTTAAAAACGGAACAATTAAATCTTCAAATGCACCGGTTATTGAATCTTACAGTCCTATGAGGTTTGCTGATATTACGGTAAGCTCAACGTCAACGATTGATGACGATCAAAAGTCTTTGATTTATAATAATATGAATGTTTATCTTGAAGCCGGTTGTACTTTTACTATTCCTTCTAGGAAATTTTTTGTCAAATCTAATGAAGCTTACTTGGCTAATGATTTGCTTGTTTTTGCGGATGAAAACGGCAAACCGCTTAAAGTTAATGAAAATACTGAAGATAATCTGGCTGGCTATTATATTGAAGGAGATATTTATACTGTTAAAACCGTGGATGCAACATATTTTAAAGTGGAATACGGTGATAAACAAAAATATTTTAATTCGTTGGAAAAGGCACTTCAATCTACAAGCTATTCGGATGAAACTTCTGTGCCTTCGAGTGTTAAAATTACACTTTTGAAAGATTATGCCCGTAGTAAGCGGTATTTTACAGAACATGCTAGAGAAGCTAAGGATGAATATGATGAACCTTATTTAATTTTTCTAAATATAAATGTTCCGTTTGATGTAGAACTTGATTTGGGCGGAAAATCTTTTAAAGATACTTTGACTCTAAATATAAGTCATAAATTTATTGTAAAAAATGCTGCTAAAGCCAATCTTTACGGTTTTTTCGTGGCAAACAGCGGTGCGGATATAGATTTGGATGCCGGACGTTATGAATCCTTTTCTACTATAATATCAGTAAAATCCGGAGCAAAAGCAACGATTGGTTCTTCTGTAACTTTTGTTTCTTGTGTTGATGAAGAAAGGTATAGACCAAATCAATATAATGTAGACGGTTCTAAAAAATTGTATGAAGCTTTTGTTGAAAATTTGGGCGGAGAACTCAAAATAAAAGGCGGTGATTTCTCATATAATAGCACTGAATCTGACTATCCCGTGTACGGAGTTTACACTAAAGGTACTACAACCATAGAAAGCGGTACTTTTGGCGGCAGAGAGGCTGTCGCAGGTAAAACATCAACATCTTCTTATATAAACGGCGGAACTTTGTCAATAACGGGTGGTAGTTTTTCGGGAAAAGATGCTGTTTATATGGAGAATGGTAATGTTGAAATTACGGGCGGAACTTTTACGGGAACGAATGACGGTGTTTATGTCTATGGCGGGGATTTGGAAGTTTTAGACGGAACTTTTACGGCTTCGGGAAGCTCAAGTAGTCAAAGCTGTAGTGGTATAACTGTTGAACCGAGTGGAACGGCAACCGTTAAAGGCGGTACGTTTAAAGGGAAAAATTTCGGTTTACAAGTAGGTCAAGGAACTATATCTTTATATGGAGGAAAGTATGAAGGAGAAACGGCTGCCGTTATTCAAATCTACGGTACAATGTCGTTAAATGATGCTGATAATAATGTTCAATATGCTTTTTATGATGCTGATGATGTTATGCTTTATTTTCCGAATGAAACTAATCAATATGTAAAACTAAATACTGACGATTATCTTTATGACGGGAAAACAGTCTTAAAAAAGGCTACGGTAAAAAAAGCAAAACCTGTAATTTCACCCTCAAAATTACTTCTCGGTGAAAATGACGAGGCAACTGTTACTATTTATAATGCTACTGATGCATTTAAATTCACAACTATACCGGATGGAATAACAATAACTAAAACCTCTGAGAAAAAATATACTGTTAAAACCTCTGAGGGAATTGAAGGCGGCGAATATAAAATTGTTGCCACTGACGGTGATGACGAAATAAATATGATAGTTACCGTTAAATATAAGGTTAGTGCTATTGATATTGTAAAAGCGTTAGTTGATATTGAAAAAGAATACGACGGAAATACTTATGTAACCGAAAAAGGGACTAAAAATTATATAGACGGTAGCGGTAAACACTTTTATTATAAAGGTAAAAGTGAAAAAACACCGTTAGGATTTTTATTTACTTCAATCCTATATGATAGTGAAGAATTAGGACAAAGAACAATAACAGCATATATCTATATAAATGACAATGACAATGCTGAATATTATATCTTGACTGACATGGATCCAAACTCTGGAATTATAATTAACGATGCTAAAATTATAAAAAAAGCTGAGTATACTCTCGGTGTTAATGCTGATGTGATATTAAATGTGGATGGGGATGTTAGTGTTAATAGTTTTAAGAACGAATATTCCGAAATTTTAATGGAGAAAGCCTCTGACGGCAAAATTCACATAAAAACTACTGATAATATAAAATCGGGAACTTACATTATCGAATCTGAGTTTTATCGTATTGGTATAGAGGTTGTTTCT
>Ga0310695_10004626_pt1 | contig 25058 bp, 22 predicted proteins | sample RumenRJG_04DNA_FD_203882 | JGI IMG/M metagenome (GOLD analysis project Ga0310695, IMG submission 203882) | Bovine rumen microbial communities from Lethbridge, Alberta, Canada - RJG_04 (v2) (version 2) | ecosystem: Host-associated > Mammals > Digestive system > Stomach > Rumen | place: Canada...
AACTCCTAAATTTTCTGCAGAAGTTAATCCGCAAGTGATTGATTATGGTAAAAATACTACAATCATGTTGTCTTATAATGATACTGCAACAGGAACTGTCAACATTACTTTAACAGGAAAAAAACACTTACAAAAAATTGAAAATGTTGATTTAAACAAAAAAATCAAGCTTCCAAATACAATTTTGCCTGATGAATATGAAGTAACTGTCACATATTCTGGTGATAAAGTATTTGCTAATGCAAGTGCGACTTCCGCTTTAACGGTTAATAAGTTAAAATCTGACATTAAAGTAGTGGGTCATGACATTTATGTTAATGAAACCCGAGGATTAATGTTTAATGTAACATTGCCGGAAAATACAACAGGTAACTTATCCATAAGCAATGGAACAATGTTGAATGTTACTAAAGAAGGCAGAAAAGAAAACAATTCATTGATAATAGATATAATGAATAATGCGCATCCTATTGGTAAATATGAGTGGACATTCACTTATTTGGGTGATGATATCTATGAAAATTCAGAAAAAACCGCTGTGGCCAATATATCAATTACTCCAACTGAAATCACTGCAAATGTAACTTCTAAATTATTTGTTGATGATACGGCACGGATTAGTTATAATTTAACTCCTGATGGCGCTGTTGGTGATATTATATTCACCAGCAATGATACAGGTGTAGTTGAAGTTGACCAGAACGGCAATATCAAAGCAATCGCTGAAGGAACAGCACTTATTACAGTAACATTTGAAGGCAGCGAAAACTACACTGCATCAAGCACAAACATAACCATAACTGTAAGTAAAATACCTACAGAAATTAACATAACTAATGAGACTGTTGAACTGAAAGCACTTCAAAGTATTGGTGGTTTGGCAACATTAAATCCTGCAGGGGCAGGAAATCTAACATACACATCAAGTGATGAAGATGTAGTAGAGGTATCTGATGACGGCATTATATATGCACGTATTAAAGGTACTGCCACAGTTACAGTTTCCTTTGCAGGAGATGGTAAGTACAAAGCTGCCCAAAACAAAACCATTAAAGTTACTGTAACTTTAAATGATGCAAGCATCAGAGTTGAAAATGATACTTTGGATTTATTTGTTGATGATACTTTCACTATTGTTGCTAATACAACTCCTAAAGGTTTGAAAGTAACTTACAAACCTGATAATTCTGGTATCATTAGTGTTGATGCAAATGGTGTTGTCAAAGCATTAAAAGAAGGTAACACTACAATTATTGTTAGTGTTGGCGACAATAAAGTTTATGCTGAAAATACAACAACCGTTACTGTAACTGTCAGAAAAATACCTACTGAAATCACTGTTAATCCTGCTTCATTAGACTTGTTTGTTGGAGATGAAACTGTTATTAATGCTAATTTGACTCCTCTTGGCGCAGGTAATGTTACTTTCACATCCAGTGATGATTCTATTGTTACTGTTGATAATCAAGGCAATGTTATTGCTGAGGGTAAAGGCCAAGCAATTATCACTGTCAGTTTTGCAGGGGACAATAAGTATGCTGTAGCTGAAAATAAAACCATTACAGTAAATGTCAGCTTGAATGATGCACGTGTTACTGTTGATAATGATACTCTGGATTTGAAAGTTGATGAAACATATAAAATTAATGCCACCAAACATCCTGATACAATAATGCTTGACATTACCTACAAATCCAGTGATGAGTCTGTTGCTAGTGTAGATAAAAATGGTATTGTTACTGCTATAAGTGAAGGTACTGCAATCATTACTCTTGAAGTGGGTGATGATGTAATCTATGTTAAAAATTCAACAACAGTTACTGTAACCGTTAAAAAATTAAATCCAAATATGGATGCCAGTGCCGAGGATATCACTGAAGGTGAAAACGCTACAATTAACATAGAATTACCAATTGATGCAACAGGTAATGTAACAACTAAAGTTAACGGCAAAATCTACTCTTCCAAAGTTGATAATGGAAAAGCAATAATCACTATTCCTGATTTGGTTAAAGGAGATTATAATATCCCTGTAACTTACTCTGGTGATGATAAGTATAATCCATTAACAAAAGATGTAAATCTTACAGTCAAAGAGGATAAAATTATCGTATCTGCTCCTGATTTAACCAAATACTATTCAGGCCATGAAAGTTTCAATGTAAATGTTTTCTATGCCAATGGAAGAGCAATTGCAGGAAAAGAAGTAAAAATAACAATTAACGGTGTTACATACTCTAGAACTACTGATGAAAATGGTACTGCTTCATTAAACATTAACTTGAACAGTGGTGAGTATCCTGTCAGTGTTGTTGTTGATGATGTGGTAGTCAATTCTAGTGTATTTGTTAAAGCCACTATAGATGCTTCAGATGTAGTTAAAGTGTTTAGAAATGACACTCAATATTATGCAACATTTGTTGATGTAAACGGCACACCAACACCAAACACTACAGTTTCCTTTAACGTTAATGGTGTTATCTATAACAGGACAACTGATGAAAATGGAACTGCAAAACTGAATATTAATCTGCCTTCTGGTGAATACATCTTAACCTCTACCAACACAGTAACTGGTGAAAAAATGTCTAATGTCATTAAAGTACTTTCTGTTATTGAATCCAGTGATTTAACCAAGTATTTCAGAAATGCTTCACAGTTTATTGTCCGCATACATACTGCTGACGGAGGATATGTCGGTGCAGGCGAAGAAGTTAGATTCAACATCAACGGCATGATTTATGCCAAGAAAACCAATGCAACAGGACATGCAAAAATAAACATCAACTTGCCTCAAGGCCTCTACACTATAACAACCTACTACAAGGACTTTAGCCAAGGAAACACGATTGAAGTATTGCCGATTTTAAGTGCTGAGGATCTCTCAATGAAATACATGGATGGTTCACAGTTCAAAGCACAACTGGTTGACGGTAAAGGAAAACCTTTCCCAAAACAGGATGTTAGATTCAACATCAACGGCGTGTTCTACAACAGGGCAACTGACAGTGATGGTGTGGCAAAATTAAACATCAGATTACTTTCAGGCCAATACATTATAACGTCAAGTTATAATGGCTGCAATATTGCAAACAAAGTTACAATTAAAAGTTGAGAGTAATTTCTCAACAATTTTTTTTTTACTTTTTTTGAGCATAATATTTAGCTTCATAAGTTCTGTTCTTACCTGCAGGCTGAAAATTATTTTTTTTTATAAAATCTTGATTTTTGCCTAGATATGAGTCCAAAACATCATTTTTATTACTATTAAATTGATTCATGGATTTAATCGATACTGTTCTTAAATTATGCTGAATTATATTATCATAACGTTTTTTAAAGAAGAAATATAAAATTGTTAAATAAGTGTTTAATTAATATTAGATGTTCATTGAAAGTATTCAAAAGCAGTATAAAAACTGAAAAGGAACCATAGAGAAAAATTCTTTTTCTGAGATGAACTTGTACAGCATAAATTGGGACTTGTACATGTGTAATAAAGAATATATTCATAATAAATCAATCATGAAAGGATGAAACAATGAATGACATGAAAGAGAAATTAAGAGCCCGGTATGGGGAGAACAAAAGAATTACGGACGGTAATTATGACAAGTCACTGGCTGTGAAGTGTCTCAACGGCACCTTCGTCGGCAAGAGGAGAGAGAATATTCTTGTCTATAAGGGCATTCCATTTGTGGGCAAGCAGCCTGTTGGGGATTTGCGCTGGAAAGCACCTGTTGATTGTGTTGCGGATGACGGTGTATATGAGGCTTATTACAATGCGAAAAGTGCCTACGGGAATGAAGACTTAGAGGATGGTTCCCTTTATTATCAGGGTGAAGACTGTTTGTATCTGAACGTATGGAAAGTGGATGATGAATTTACTGGAAAAAAACCGGTCATGGTATGGGTTCACGGTGGTGCTTATGAAGCGGGAGGAACTGCTGATTTGATGTTTGACTTTGTCAATTTTTTGAAAGAAAATCCTGATGTTATCGTCGTTTCCATTGCCTACCGGCTTGGCATTTTCGGTTTCTTTCATCTCTCTCATCTGCCGGACGGCAAGGATTATCCTGACGCACAAAACTTAGGGCTTATGGATCAGATGATGGCATTGAAGTGGATTCATGAAAATATTGCCGGTTTTGGTGGTGATCCTGATAACGTGACGATTTGGGGTGAATCTGCTGGTGCCGGAAGTGTGACACTGCTTCCGCTGATTGAAGGTTCTCATACATATTTCAAGCGAGTCATTGCCCAGAGCGGTTCTCCTACACTCACAAGGTCTGTGGAAGAATCCATTGGATGCACAAATGAAGTGATGGATATGCTTGGATGCAAAACTGTTGCTGATCTCATGAAAATCGATGTTGAAAAGGTTATGGAATCATCAGCTCTCATCCTGCTACGTATGGGTCCTGAAAGGGATGGAAACTATCTGCCTTTGAATCCATATGGGGATTATGCAAAGGGAGCTGCGAAAGATATAGAGTTTCTTCACGGTTGCAACAAGGATGAAGTGAATTATTTTGTTCACGGCTTTGGAGAGGATAATTTCAAAATATGGTGTGGTGAGCGCAAGAAGAGGGGCCTTGCCCATCTACCGGATGAAGAAAAAGAACTTATCAAAAACTTCTGCAGGGATGTTAAAGGAGAAAAGTATGAATGTGACAGTCAGTTATTCTCTCAAATCTGGTTTAATGCACCTTTAATAAGATTGTCAGAAAATCAGACAATGGGGGGAGGTAAATCATACACATATTTCTTCACGGTTGAATCATCTGTACCTGGACTGGGATCAGGACATGCGGTAGAGCTTTCAGCTGTATTCAATCATCCGGAATTGGCTGAAGGTGGAGGAAGAGCATTTGATGAAACTTTTTCAAAGACTATGCGTAAAATGTGGGTTCAATTCGCCAAAACAGGTAATCCGTCACTCAGTTCCGAGATTTCTCCCGACGGCAAGGCAAAATTCTGGCCGCTTTATGATTTGGAGAACAGGAAAGTTATGGTATTCGATGAGTTGGACATCCATCCGGAAAAGGAATCTGAAAGAAAGATTGTTGATTGGGATAGAACCTATTTCCTGACTAAGTATTATTGGCTTTGAAAGTTGGGCGATGCAAATCATCCGAAAACAGAGCCTGCATAAACAGGATATATAATCCGGCGTAAAAAATATCATATTCATAATTACAAAATTAATCAATAAATAAAAAGAGAAATGAAACTATGGAAAATCAGAAAGAAACGATAACAGAACAAATCAAAAAAATGTTTTCATTATCTGAGGATTCAGCTTCAAATGTGGAGATTCGTTCACGTCTCCTGGATGGTGGAAGGGTCACTGGAACAAATATGTGTGTTCTTGTTTGTGCAATGGTAATTGCCTCTGTTGGCCTTAATACCGGATCAACTGCTGTGATTATTGGTGCAATGCTGATTTCACCTTTGATGGGAAGTATTCTTGCTTCAGCATATGCGAGTGTATCTGCAGATTATCCTCTTTTAAAAAAGCACCTGCTTGGTTTTGGAGTGCAGATTGTAATCAGTGTCACTGCTGCGACGATTTATTTTCTATTATCTCCAGTTAAAGAGCCAACCACTGAACTGATAGCAAGAACCGGACCGACTTTTTTTGATGTTCTCATAGCCTTTTTTGGTGGACTTGCAGGAATTATCGGACAAACAAGGGAGGATAAAGTAAGCAATGTTATCCCTGGTGTTGCAATTGCAACTGCTCTTATGCCGCCACTATGTACCTGCGGATATTCGATTGCAAACGGCAGGTGGGATATGTTTATTGGAGCAGGATATCTATTTATCATCAATGCGTATTTCATTTTCCTGTCCTCAGGACTTATTTTAAGTGTTTTGAAAATCCCGAAAGTAAGGGAATTCACTAAAAAAGAATGGAAGATACGTCGTTTCCGTATGATTCGAAATACAATTATTATAATGCTACCAAGCATAGTGGCACTTTATTCGATGGTGCATTAAAAGGAAATATGGTCTTAAAATATATTGGAAAGAAGATTATGAAGTAGGTGTAAATAATGTCAAAAATGTCAAAAATTGTGGAATTTGCATTGGAAAAAAAGCATCCAAAATACTTTGATGGTGTTAGTGAAGCTCGAAAACATATGCAGAAACGTTCTCTTGAAGAGGATGAACCTTATAAAATACCAAAAAGGATATATCACACTAAAGTTGAAAGTAAAGACTTATTTGGATGTCAAATGGTGCTTTTTAATGATGTTGAAGACAGCGAACGTCTGGTCATATATCTTCATGGAGGAATATACGTAAATGAAATAGTGCTTCCACATATCACTTTTTGCGATAAACTTGCCAAAAACGCTAATGCATGCGTATACGCTCCAATATATCCTCTTGCTCCTAATCATACCTATGAAGAAACTTATAAGATTGTTGAAAAGTTATATAAACAGTTATTAACAATTGACAAGCCTATTACAATCATGGGGGATTCTGCCGGAGGAGGATTGGCGGTGGCATTCTGTGAATATTTGGCCGTTAATGATTTGCCCCAGCCTGAAAACTTGATTGGAATATCACCTTGGATTGACATATCAATGTCCGGTGATTATGATGAGGTTGAATTTGACCCGATAGGGGGAATAGATTCTCTTAGAGAAATGGGTAAGGCTTGGGCAGGAGATTTGGATTTAAAGGATTACAGAGTAAGCCCGCTTTTCGGTGATGTAACTAAACTTCCAAAAACCACGCTCTTTGTGGGGACTCATGAAGTTTTATATTCGGATATGCAGAAATTTTATAAAAAACTAACTGACAGTGATGTTGATGTTGAATTGAATATAGGTGAAGGTATGAATCATGTTTATCCTATTTATCCGTTGGTTCCCGAATCAAAAGAAGCGTTTAACCATATTGTTGATGTGATTTTAAATCAGGATTAAGTGTATTTTTAGTTAAAAAATAGTAAAAAAAGAGCTGAATAAATTCTATTCAGCGTTAATTTCAATGTCAAAGGTCATGTGGTCGATAGTTGCACTTTCACCGGATTTGATGGTGTAAAGTGGTGAACCCTGCAAAATTAAATTGTTGTTAACTTCTCTGATTTTGTTATCAGCTACTTCTTGCATGTGGGTTCCTTCATAAAAGAATCCTGAGGTACTGTCACCTTCTAATTTGTATGAAATTACTTCGCCGTTTATTTTATTTGTTGCTTTAACATTTACAATCATAAATAAAATCTCCATTTATTTTATATTATTATATTTTGCATAAACTAATATTTAAATTAGTTATTTTGAAAAAATTAATTCATCAATAATTTCCATATCAAGATTCTCTTCTACAATGTCTGCCAGTTTATTCAGTGAATAATTTTTCTGCGCTTCGTACGGGTCTTTGCCATCTTTAATTTCAAGACCTTTTTTAGCTCTAATGTAGTTTAGGAATTCTCTTCTGAAATGATAGTTATTAAATATTCCATGGAAATATGTTGCAAAGATGTTTTTGTGGCATGCCCCATCCACTTTTCCGGCCTCATCATTTCCCTGTCCTTTTTTAATTTCTAAAAGTGATTTGCAGTTTAACAGATTACTTGTTCCTTCATGGATTTCATAACCTGTTACAGTCTCGCCGGCAATGTTTTTAAACATTTCACCAGCTATGCCTTCTAAGTTATTCGGGATAATGGCTTCGGATTGTGTTACGATTTTATCTGAACGTTCAAACTCTGAAGTTATTGGAAGTAAACCCAGTCCTTTTATTGTTCCCTGCCTTGATTCTTTTTTTTCTTCATCAATAATTTCTTCGCCGAGTATTTGTAATCCTCCGCAGATTCCAACAACGGGTATTTCACTAGATTTGTCAATAATTTTCTGTGCAAGGCCGCTTTTTTGTAATTCGTAGGCATCCTGTGTTGAGTTACGTGTTCCCGGAATTATTATTGCATCAACATCTCCAATGTCATCGTTTATTCCAATCATTTTTATTCCCACATCATTTTCAGCTTCAAAAGGATCAATATCTGTAAAGTTGGCTATTTTTGGAAGCCTGATTACTCCAATAGTGATGTCTTTATCTTCATCAAAGTTATGGGTTGTAAGGGATGCTGAATCTTCTTCGGGAAGCCTTAATGTATCATCGTATGGTAAAACACCTAAAACCGGTTCGCCGGTTATTTCTTCAATTCTATCGAGGCCGGGTTTTAGTATATCTATGTTTCCTCTGAATTTATTGATTACTGTTGCTTTTAAACGGGATCTGTCATAATCGTCAAGCAGCACATATGTTCCTGCAATAGCTGCAAATACACCTCCCATTTCAATATCTGCTATTAAAATAACGTTGGCATCGGTTAAATGGGCTATTTCCATATTTGCAATATCCTGGTCTCGCATATTAATTTCTGCTGGAGATCCTGCTCCTTCGATAATAATTATGTCGTATTCTGATGATAATTTATTAAAACTATCTTTCATGGCGTTAAATGCAGTGTCGTGGTATTTATGCTGGTAATCGTAAAAATTCATGTCTCCTATTGATTTTCCTTGTATGATTACGTTTGATGTAAAATCTCCTTTTGGTTTCAGCAGTACCGGATTCATATGTATGCTTGGTTCAATCATTGCCGCTTCAGCCTGTAGCATTTGTGCTATTCCAATTTCACCATTTTCAAATGTTGTATATGAATTTAAGGACATATTTTGGGATTTGAATGGTGCTACTTTATATCCTCTATTTTTGTATATTCTGCATAGGGCTGCTACGAGCATGCTTTTTCCCGCATTTGATGATGTTCCCTGAACCATTATACATTTTGCCATATAATCATCACTTTATTTTTTTTAAATTGTATTATACTTATTATCTATTTGTGCTTTTATATAATTCTTATTTTTCTTACTTTAGTTTACTAAAATAGAAAACTTTTTATATATAATAAAGTTAATATATTATAGTAATAGGAAAATGTTATATAACGATGAATTTTATTTTTATAAAAGTGAGGTTTTTTAATGAAATTTGAAGAACAAGAGCCAACTGATGAATCTTCTAATGAGGTTGTTTTAGAACCTGAGGTCACACAGGATGTGGTTGAGGAAGAAACTAAACCTATGTTAGATTATGATAATATCAAAAGTTCAAAAGATATTGAGGTTCCTCCATTATTAATTGATCAGGTCATAGGACATGAAGAGTCCATTGAAACAATTAAAAAAGCAGCAAAACAAAGAAGAAATGTTCTGCTAATTGGAGATCCTGGTGTTGGAAAATCAATGCTGGCAAAAGGTATGGCTCAGATATTACCACACGAAACACTACAAGATGTATTAATTTATCCAAACGTTGAAGATAATAACCATCCAATAATAAGAACCGTACCTGCGGGAGAAGGTAAAAAAATAGTAAGAGCAACAAAAGGCTCTGCCCGTGGTCAGGAAGAACGTAAAACTCTTTTAACTACATTGGCGATAGGTGGAATATTGGTAATAGGATTTTTCTATGGAAGAATTCTCGAATCAATTATTGCAGCAGCATTAATATTACTTATTTCAATACAAATCAAACCAAAAAACAATACAATGGCTCCAAAATTATTAGTAAATAATGAAGAAAATAGATTCGCACCATTCATGGATGCAACAGGTGCACATGCAGGAGCATTACTTGGAGATGTACGCCACGACCCATACCAATCTGGAGGATTAGGAACTCCGGCGCATGAACGTGTAGAGGCAGGTATGATTCACAAAGCAAATCGTGGAGTATTATACATTGATGAAATAGGTACAATGTCAATGAAAACTCAACAAGAACTCTTATCAGCAATGCAGGAAAAGCAATATGCTATTACCGGTCAAAGTGAAAATTCAAGTGGTGCAATGGTAAGATCACAGGCAGTACCATGTGATTTTGTACTTGTAGCATCAGGTAACATACAGGTTCTTGAAGGAATGCACATTGCAATGAGATCACGTATTAGGGGTTACGGTTACGAAGTATTCATGAAGGATTACATGGATGATACTACTGAAAACAGAGAAAAATTAGTCCAGTTCGTAGCTCAGGAAGTTAAAAATGATGGAAGAATACCTCATTTTGCTCCAGATGCATTAGATGAAATTATTATGGAAGCAAAACGTAGATCAGGTAAACAAAATGCATTAACATTAAGATTAAGAGAACTTGGAGGATTAGTAAGATCTTCTGGTGATGTAGCTATTGAAAAAGGTGAAGAATTAGTAAAAGCAGAGCATGTCCTTGAAGCTAAAAAATTCTCAAGAACCCTTGAACAGCAAATAGCTGATAGATCAATTACCCAAAGAAAAGAATACAGTATGGTTAATGCTGAAGGTGGAAGAGTCGGTTTAGTAAACGGACTTGCAGTAATCGGAGATAGAAGTGGAATAGTATCTCCAATCGCAGCTGAGGCAGCACCGGCACAATCCAAAAACGGCGGTCAAATCATTGCTACAGGTAAACTTGGAGAAATTGCATCCGAGTCAGTTCAAAATGTAAGTGCATTGATTAAAAAGTACACTAATAAAAACTTATCTGATTATGATATTCACGTTCAATTTATCCAGACATATGATGGAGTTGAAGGTGATTCAGCTAGTGTAAGTATAGCTACTGCAGTAATCTCTGCTGTTGAAGACATTCCAATAGACCAGACTGTAGCTTTAACAGGTTCACTAAATGTTCGTGGAGATGTAATGCCAATTGGTGGCGCTACAGCTAAAATCGAAGCAGCTGCAGAAGCCGGAATGAAAAAAGTACTTATTCCAAAATCAAACTTAAAAGACGTAATGATTGAGAAAAAATACGAAGAAATGGTTGAGATTATTCCAACTGAAACATTAAGTGATGTTTTAGAAAATATCTTGATTAGCGGAAGCAAAAAAGACCAGTTAATTGAAAAAATGAAATCAATTGGTTCAAAAGTTGCTGACAAAGTTCCTCAATCACCTTTAAATAATCCAACTACCCACTAGTTGGAATTATTTTTTCTATTTTTTTTAGTAATTATTATATATTATTGTTTTGTAATCTATATACCATGAGTATTAAAGTAGCATTTGCAAAAACATTGGCAAAAATTGGAGCACCTATTTCAAAGCTAGGTTCAGGAAGCGGAAAAAGTTTGGCCGGAATTATTTTTACAAAAATTGTAGGTGTCGATGCGGTTTGTGAATTGTCCGGTGATGTGGGCATAGGTTCCATTATACTTACGGGAACAAATGGTAAAACAACAACGACAACTCTTTTAATTAAATTATTATCTAATGATATTGAAATTAGGAGCAGTTTTGAAAGTAATACAATTAATGCTATAGCTTCTGCTTTAATACAACAGAAAGGAGAAATTGGTGTTTTTGAATATGGAATTCGTAATATAAAATATGGAATTCCGGATACAGTTCAAAGAGTCGTTGACCCGATTGGTGTTGTATATACAACAATCTCACCGGAACACGCTCAGGTGGCTGGTGTTAAAAATCCTTTTAAAGACTATTATAAAGCTAAAGAGTTATTGTCACAAAATATGGATAAAGGATTTATAGTTACAAATGCTGATGATCCAAGAACGGCTTTTTTAGGCTATAAAAAAAGAAATGATGTTAAAGTTCATTATTATGGTATAGAAGTCGATGATATCCATGACTTTTTTGATGAGGATGCTATTGAATGTCCTGCATGCGGCAGAGAATTATCCTATGAAAAACGTTTCTTAAATCACAGGGGAGTTTATTCATGTGAATGCGGATTCAGCCGTCCCGAACCGAATGTGAAATTAACAGATATAGAATTTACAAACGAAAAATGGATGCTGACAATAGAAGGAAATTTATTCAACTATCCGAATAATATGGATATTTCATTTAAAGTTGATTTAACCGTTCCTCCTTTTGGATTCCATAATATTTACAATACTTTGGCTTCAATAGCCACTTATACAACATTCACTCCAAAAATAGAAAATATTGAAACCACAATCCATAAAGTATTTGATAATTTAGATATGTCATTTATTCCGCCTGGAAGATTCGAAATTGTAAAAAACGGAAATAAATTGATAGGTCTGGGTCAGGGAGATAACGGAGATGCAGCTAAGATTAATGCATTATTCATGAATCAGTTTGTTGAAGGTCCTCTGGAATTTATTTACACTACTCCTGATGTAGGTGAAGAAGACATCTTCGAAGATCACTTTGATGTAATAAAGGCATTAAATCCTGCTCACGTGATTGTTGTTCCTGGAAGAAAATCAATCGAAAAGGCTGAAGAATATTATAATATTATTAAAAAAGAGTTTCCGGATGCTGAGTTTTACCCATTAAGTTATGATGAAATGACAAAAAGAATTAATAAGTTATCTGATTTGGCTGTTGAGTCAGAATATGATTATGTTATCATGACCGGCTGCGGTGAAGAGCAGGCAATGTGGGAAAATATAAAGCAAAAAATAATTAATGGATGATCATCTCATCTATTATCTCAGCTATTTTTTTATAAAATCCCTTTTCACTTTTTTTAATCTCTCTGAAGCGGGATTCGACTTTACAGTTGCACAAATCAATCATTCCAATCGTATAATTTGATGTATTTTTTTCTATCAGTATTCCAAAAAAGACTTCTTTTTCTTTTGCATTTTCATTAAATTCCTGTGGTGTAATCTTAATTGTCTCATCAGCAATAGAAAAGATGTCACATTCATTTAGCATAGGAATAAAGGCAAGCATTCCGCAGCTAATGAAGATGTTTTCACTTTTCAGGATTTTCATAAATCTGTCTTCATAGGTATCGTCATCTGTAATTCCGTATCCGGCAGTTTCCATGATGTTGTTGCTTCCCATGTATTTGCTGTCATCAATTATTGTGGAGACCAAATCTGGTTCTATAAAATTATCACATTTAGCCCTAATATTTTTGATACTTTCATAAACATTCATTACAATACGCCTCGTATCTTTCACATAATTCAAGCACTTGATTAATTTCAGGTATTGATTCAATCCAATCTATAGGTATTGAATCATATCCGTAATAAATGCCTGCAAGTCCTCCGCAGATAGCGCCTACAGTATCGGTATCTCTTCCCAAATTAACGGCTTTTAAAACTGCATCTTTAAAATTATCAGTAGTTTTAAGTGAGTAAATAACACTTTCAAAAGTAGATATTACATATCCTTTGCTACTTATAGTGTCTTCATCGTTTAAATCGTCATTAAAAATCCTTTTGAAGTGATTTAATTCATTTGAATCATCATAATACTCTTTAATTTTATCTCCAGCCAATTTCACATGCTCATCAATGGACAAATCATTTTCAAGCATTGATTTGGCTATTTCAACATATAATACACATGCGATTTTGGATCTTAAGTGTCTGTGGGTTAGGCTTGATACGTTTTCAATGCTTTCATAATCAATATTGGGAATAAACGCAAGAGGTAAAATTCTCATTAGGGAACCGTTTCCGTTATCTCTCTCACCGCTTCCGCCGCATAAAATCGGGTCTGTTCCATTTTTAAAATTCAATAATCCGTTATATGTTGTTGTGCCAAAATCAAAAGTATCTTCGTATTGTGTGTATTTTCCATTTTCAATCCAATCCAAAAATTCACACATCATATCCTCGTAGTCAATAGCCTGTTTATTAATGATGCTGGCCATTGTAGCTATTGTCATTGAAGAATCATCAGACCAGGTTCCCGGAGGCATATTATAAGTACCGTAACCTCTCATTCCAGTAACAGGATTTTTCTTTAAAGTTTCTCTATAACTAAACTCAACGGGAACGCCTAATGCATCGCCTATGATTAATCCGATAATACCGTCTTTAACTTTCATGAGTATAGGTTGTGTTTAAAAATTAATAATTCTTTTGTTAGTTACCGAATAATATTTCATCAAAGTGCTGAAATGCAATTTTTCCAATGCAACTTGATAACTTTTATATATTTTTAAAATTAACTTAATTAGTGATGACAAGAATTTGTTCTAATTGTGAATTTGAAAATCAGGATGATTATGATTTCTGTGCTAAATGTGGAACTCCTTTAGTTGATGGTGTCGGGCAGAATAATTTTATACTATATCATCCACCGCCACAACTAAATAAAAAAGCAATCATCATATCCTATATTGTTACTATTTTTCTTTCATGGAGTGGTTTTATAGTAAGTTTATTTTCAAAACATTCAAGTGTGGGCATATTCACATTTTTTGGATTTTTCCTACCTTTTTATTTAATCCAGTCTCCAGTTAGAGAGCTTAAAAAACATGGTTATATCCAATTAATAATTTCTCTTATTGGTGTTGGATTATCATTTTATGTGATGTTGAATTAATTAACTTTTTATTATTAAAAAATCAAAATTATTATTGTATATAAAATTTTGGTGATACTTATGATTATAGGTGGTTCAGCTTCTCAGGATTTAGCAGCACACGTTGCTAAAGAGTTAGGTGAAGAATTAGGATATGTAGAAATAAAAAAATTTCCGGATGGAGAAAAATATTTGCGTGTTGATGGAGTAATTAAAGATGAAGTAACTATTATCCAATCAACAGGTTTTCCTCAGGATGAAAACTTAATGGAGTTAATATTTTTAATTTCCACATTAAAGGAGTTAGGTGCTAAAAAAGTTCGTGCAGTTGTTCCATATATGGGATATGCTAGACAGGAAAAAAGATTTAATGATGGTGAAGCTGTTTCAGCAAAAATTGTCTGCCAATTAATTGAATCTGCCGGTGCTGATGAGTTTATAACATTCAATATTCATGAAGAGTGTGTTTTAAACTTCTTCAATATTAAAGCACGTAATATTTCAGCAATGCCTGCAATAGCAGAATATTTAAATAAAAAATACTTCAAAAAAACTGATGAAAAACCATTAATTATTGCTCCGGATAAAGGTGCATATGGTTTTGCACAGGAAATATCTGAAATAATAGGCTGTGACTGCACATATTTAACTAAAGTCCGTTTAGGCCCGGATAAAGTAGAAACAAAAATTGTTGATGTTAGATGTGACAGTGAAAGTGAAAATACTGTAAATGTGGATTCAGTAAAAGGAATGCATGCAATTATTATTGATGATATTATAGCCACTGGAGGAACCATTGTAAATGCAATCAACATTTTAAAACAGTATGGTGCCAGTAAAGTGGATGTCTGTTGCGTACATCCTATTTTAACAAATAATGGCGCTACCAGAATTTACGCTGCAGGTGCAGAAAAAATCATAGGTACAAACAGCTTATCCTCAGATACTTCACGTGTGTCTATTGCAAAAAGTATTGCAGATGCATTAAGGTAAAGTAACTGAAAATCTGGGGGAATACCATGCCAATTGACAAAGAACAAATTAAAAAGGATTTGATGGATGAGTCAAACAATATCCTTAAAGAATGGAATGAGCCTTATGTTGTTGATACCATTTCTGTGATGAATGCACAGGGAAAAACAACATTTTTAGGTTCTTTAAGAGTATTTGATGAGAGAAATGCTTCAGATATTATGAAAGAAGTAAAATCCAATTTAGCCAAATACGGTAAATTGACGGTTAGGGATGAAAAAGTAGTTCCATGCTGTTCTGCTAGATACACCCATATCAGTTTTAATATAGTTGTGGATAACGCATGAAAGAATTTAAACTTGATTCTCAGTATAAACCACTTGGCGATCAGCCAAAAGCTATTGATTCATTAGTCAATGGAATTAATGATAATATTCGCCAACAAACATTATTGGGAGTGACAGGTTCAGGAAAAACATTTACAATGGCTAATGTCATTGAAAAAGTTCAAAAACCAACTCTTGTTATTTCACATAATAAAACATTAGCTGCACAGTTATATGAGGAATTTAAAGAGTTTTTCCCAGATAATGCAGTTGAATATTTTGTCAGTTATTATGATTATTATCAGCCGGAAGCTTATGTTCCAAGAACAGATACTTTTATTGATAAGGAAGCATCCATCAATGAAGAAATTGATATGATGCGACACTCAGCAACACAGTCTCTCCTGTCAAGAGATGATGTTATTGTTGTAAGCAGTGTAAGTTGTATTTACGGTATTGGTTCTCCTGAAGACTATGGGGAATTCGCTTTTGGAATTGCTGTCGGCGATATTTATGACCGCTCAGAAATAATTAAAAAACTGGTTTTCATGCAATATGAGCGAAATGATATTGAATTTGACCGCGGACAATTTAGGGTTAGAGGGGATGTTATTGAAATTAATCCGGTTCATGGAACACCTCCTATAAGAATTGAATTGTTTGGGGATGAAATTGATGCAATAAATATCATCGATAAGGTTACAGGCAAGAAAAAGGAAAGCTTACCCAGATACATGATTTTTCCAGCAAAGCACTTTGTTGTTGGGCAGGATAAGATGGATGTTGCATTGGCTAACATTAAATCGGAATTAAATGAAAGACTGAATGAATTGAATGCCATGAATAAAATCCTGGAAGCCCAAAGATTGGAACAGAGAACCCGTTTTGATATTGAAATGCTTCAGGAAATGGGGTACTGTCCTGGGGTAGAAAACTACTCAATGCACTTATCCGGACGTGAATGGGGAGAAAAACCATATTCATTATTGAAATACTTCCCCGATGACTTTTTAACGATAATTGATGAATCACATGTAACCGTTCCTCAAATTCGGGGAATGTATAATGGAGACAGAGCACGTAAAGAAACTTTAGTTGAATATGGATTCAGACTGCCTTCAGCAAAAGAAAACAGGCCATTGAGGTTTGATGAATTTGAATCCAGCGTAAATAAGGTAATATATGTATCGGCTACACCGGGACCATATGAACTTTCAAAATCAAAAAACGTCGTTGAACAAATCATCCGTCCGACAGGTTTGGTTGACCCGGAAGTAATTATAAGGCCTGTCAAGGGTCAAGTTGAAGATTTGCTTGGTGAAGTTAAAAAAAGAGCTGAAAAAGATGAACGTGTGCTTGTAACCACATTAACTAAAAGAATGGCAGAAGATTTAACTGATTATTATGCAAAAATCGGTATAAAAGTAAGGTATATGCACTCAGAAATCGATACATTGGAGCGAATTGACATTGTTGATGATTTAAGAAGAGGAACATTTGATGTATTGGTCGGTGTAAACCTTTTAAGGGAAGGTCTTGATTTGCCTGAAGTATCTTTAGTAGCTATTCTGGATGCAGATAAAGAAGGATTTTTAAGAAACGAAACCTCATTAATACAGACTATAGGGCGCGCTGCAAGAAATGTAAACGGTCAGGTAATCATGTATGTTGATGAAATGACTCAATCCGTTAGAAATGCAACAGACATTACCAGAAAACGCCGTTTCTTACAGATGAAATATAATGAAGAACATGGCATTGTACCTAAATCCACTACAAGAACCCTTAAGGAAAAAACGGAAACAGAAGAAAAAATTGCATCTGGTGCAGATATCAGCAAATTGCCTAAAGACGAGTTAAGATTACTCATTAAAGATGTTGAAAGTGACATGAAAGAAGCAGCAGCAAGACTGGACTTTGAAAGAGCAGCCGAGCTTAGAAACAAATTATATGCACTTAAAGGCTTTGAAAAAAATTAATATAGATAAAATCCCATATTATTTGTCATGGAATGGAAAAAAATCAACAGATATATAATATATTTAATTTCACTATTCATTATTTCTTTAGGGGCTTCCCTATCCATTAAAGCTAATTTGGGAACTTCTCCGTTAATATGCCTTCCATATGTTTGCAGTTTGATTACGAATCTGAGTGTGGGGATTGTTATTTTCCTCTTCACTATTTTATTCATTGTCATTCAAATTGCCCTTTTGGGAAAAGGCTTTGAAAAAAGACAATATCTGCAATTAGTAATTGGTTTTATTTTCTCTTTTTTTGTTGATTTTTCGTTGATGATAGTAAATTTCATTAATCCCATAGGTTATATTAACCAATTTCTTTTATTGTTGTTCAGCTGTCTGGTTGTGGCTTTTGGAGTATTGTTGGAGATTCAAACGGAAGTTGTATATCTTCCGGCAGACGGTGTTATTGTAGCTATTTCTAAAGTGCTGAAAAAAGATTTTCCAAAGGTAAAGCCATTTGTTGACACATCAATGGTTATTATAGCAGCGGTTTTATCAATAATATTTTTAGGCTATTTAGCAGGTGTTCGCGAAGGTACAATCATTTCAGCATTAATAATAGGTCCGATTGTTAAAATACTTAAAAAATACTTTGACCCCTACGTTTCCAGACTGTTTGAGAAATAATTTTTTTTAAACATTTCTTGTCAAATGCTCTTTGAAATAGTTTATATACCTAAGAACAATAATATATTTATTATGGCAGAAGAGTCTAAAAAACAAATAGTCATTAAAGGAGCACGAGAGCATAATTTACAGAATATTGATGTTAGTGTTCCTCGTGATGAATTTATTGTAATTACTGGATTAAGTGGTTCTGGAAAGTCTTCTTTGGCTTTTGATACCATTTATGCTGAAGGACAACGCAGATATGTTGAATCATTGTCTGCTTATGCAAGACAGTTTCTGGGGCAGATGAAAAAACCGGAAATGGAGTATATAGAGGGTTTATCTCCAGCTATTTCAATTGACCAAAAAACAACAAGGGAAAACCCAAGATCTACAGTAGGTACTATTACGGAAGTTTATGATTATTTAAGATTATTATTTGCGAGAATTGGAATTCCACATTGTCCCAATTGTGGACGTGAAATATCACATCAGACTATTGGCCAGATTGGGGATAGCATTATAGAAGAAGGTGAAGGCCTTAAAATTCAGATATTATCTCCAATTGTACGTGACAGGAAAGGTCAGCACAAAGATGTCTTTGAAGATTTAAGAAACAAAGGTTTTGTTCGTGTAAGGGTTGATGGTGAAATTCGTGACCTGGAAGAAGACATTGAACTTGCCAAAACATATAGGCATAACATTGAAGTTGTTGTGGACCGTTTAAAGATAAGAAAAGATGTTGATTTTAAAAGAAGATTGGTTGATTCACTGGAAACTGCAGCAGAATTTGCAGACGGATTGATTAATGTATTATTTACAGCAGATGACGGTGAATATGAGAAAAAGTATTCAGAACACTTTGCATGTGTTGATTGTGGAATTAACTTTGAAGAATTAACTCCTCGTATGTTTTCATTTAACGCTCCTCAGGGAGCATGTCCGGAATGTAATGGTATTGGTTCTAAAATGGAAGTTGATCCGGAATTAATAGTACCAAATCCTCATTTAACATTAAATGAGGGAGCTATTGCACCATGGTCAAAATCTTCTAAAAGAGAAAACTATTATTATCAGATGTTGGAAGCGGTTTCAAATTATTTTAACTTTAGTATGGATGTTCCATTTGATGAACTTCCTCAGGAATATCGCGATACTATATTATATGGTTGTAATGATAAGATTCCATTTACTTTTAAAAGAAGAAACAAATCTTACATGGTTAACCGTAGATTTGAAGGTGTTATTCCAAGAATGGAGAGATTATATCTTGAAACCAAATCCAATTATTCAAGAAAATATATTTCAAAATTCATGAGCGATAGAAAATGTCATGTTTGTAACGGTAAGAGACTACGTCCGGAAGTGCTTGCAGTTACTGTTGGGGGAAAATCCATAGCAGACGTTGTAGAATTACCTATTAAAGATTCATATCAGTTTTTCTTGGATTTGGAATTAACTGAAAGAGAATTGTTCATTGCAAAAGAAGTTCTAAAAGAAATCAGAGAAAGATTAAAGTTCCTGGTTGATGTGGGACTTGACTATTTGTCAATGGAGAGGTCTTCCGGTACATTATCCGGTGGGGAAGCTCAAAGAATCCGTCTAGCTACCCAAATAGGTTCTGGTTTGGTCGGTGTTTTATATATCTTGGATGAACCAAGTATAGGTCTTCATCAAAGGGATAATGTAAAATTAATAGGAACACTAAAAAGACTTAAAAACCTTGGAAATACTGTAGTGGTTGTTGAACATGACGAAGAGACCATTTTGTCTGCCGATCATGTTGTAGATATTGGTCCTGGTGCAGGTGAACATGGCGGTAAAGTAATTGCTCAGGGAACTCCGCAGGAAATCATGATGTGTGAAGATTCTGTCACCGGAAAATATTTATCAAGAAAAGAGGTAATTGATGTTCCTGAAACTCGCCGTGAAGGAAATGGCCAAATCATTACTATTAAAGGAGCAAAACAAAATAACTTAAAAGACATTGATGTTGAAATTCCTTTAGGTAAATTCACATGCGTCACCGGTGTGAGCGGTTCTGGAAAAAGTAGTTTAATTAATGAAATCCTTTATAAAGGAACAAAAGGTGAACTTTCTAATAAATTCACTTTTGCAGGTAAATATGATAAAATTGAAGGATTAAAAAACATAGATAAAGTCATAGCTATTGATCAAAAACCTATTGGACGTACACCAAGGTCAAATCCTGCAACATATACTGGTGTATTTACAGATATTCGTGATTTATTTGCTAACACTCCGGAATCAAAGGCAAGAGGATATAAACCTGGAAGATTTTCTTTCAATGTAAAAGGCGGAAGATGTGAAGCATGTTCCGGTGATGGTATTGTTCAGATTGAAATGCACTTTTTAGCTGATGTTTATGTCCCATGTGAAGTCTGTGGCGGTAAAAGATATAATGATGAGACTTTGGATGTTCGCTACAAAGGTAAGAATATCTATGAAGTTCTAGAAATGACCGTAGAAGAAGCATTGGAATTTTTTGAACATATTCCGAAAATACATAAAAAGCTTAAAACATTGGATGATGTGGGGTTAGGTTATATGAAAATAGGACAGCCCGCAACAACATTGTCCGGTGGTGAAGCTCAAAGAATTAAGCTGGCTAAAGAGCTGTCAAGAACAAGTACCGGAAATACTTTATATATTTTAGATGAACCTACAACAGGTCTTCATTTTGCAGATATTAAACGTTTGCTTGATGTACTTGCCAGATTAACAGATGCAGGTAATTCGGTTGTTGTTATTGAACATAATTTGGATGTTATTAAAACTGCAGACCATATTATTGACCTGGGTCCTGACGGAGGAGATGGCGGAGGACGTGTTATTGCAACAGGAACTCCGGAAGATGTATCTAAGAGCGGAACTTATACCGGAGAGTTTTTAGATAAAATACTTAATGAAAATATAACTCCTTATGCAAAGGAATTAATGGATGCTAAGTAATCTTAGCATATTTTTCTTATTTTTTTAAAATGCTTTGAATCCAAACTATTATTAATAAAGATAATATAAAAGTAATAGATGAGGAGATAATGTGAATTTTAATTTATATGAAGCATTTTTAATTTTTATTCGTGGTGTATTAATGGGTTCTGCCGATATTGTTCCAGGTGTTTCCGGTGGAACAATGGCATTGATAACTGGAATTTACGGCCATTTAATAGAAGCAATAAGTAATATAAAATTTGGATTTTTAAAACCTTTATTTAAAGGCGATTTTAAAGGATTTTGGAATCAGTTGCTTGAAGAAATTGATTTTAAATTTTTAATTCCATTACTTTTAGGTATTGGTGTTGCTTTTTTAACATTAGCTAAAGTAGTTACTTATTGTATGGATACACATACTGCATTAACATATTCATTCTTCTTAGGATTGATTATAGCTTCTGCGGTGGTATTATTTAAAAAACTTAATAAACTTGACATTAAAACCATACTCTTTGCAGTGCTTGGAGCTGTTTTAACTTATATTTTCGTAAGTTTAAATCCAATAGCAGCTAATCATTCTTTATTAGTTCTGTTTATTTCAGGAATGATTGCAATTTGTGCTATGATTTTACCAGGTGTTTCAGGATCATTTTTATTATTATTGCTTGGACAATACAAATACATGTTGAATGCTCTTCATGAACTTCATTTCACTGAAATAATTGTTTTTATTGTTGGTGCGGTAATCGGTATTCTTGGATTTTCAAAAATATTAAATTACCTACTTAAAAATCATGAAGAAGTAACCATGGCATTTCTTATTGGGGTCATGCTTGGATCACTTAAAGTTCCTGCTGTTGAAATTGTTAATTCTACTGCTTTAAACATTTCAGCCATATTCCCATGTTTGATTGTTGCAATTATTGCTTTTGTAATTATTTTAATTATGGAAACCAAATTTGATTACATTGAGTAATCAAATTTAAATACTTTTTTTTAGATTCTTAAAAATTTTACAGACTCACCTTTTTTTTTAAAATTAATCATTACTTATTTAAAATATTTTAAAACTAATTATGGACAGTAAAATCCATAAATAAAAAGAATGCGGGATACAAACTCACTAATGTTTAAATTTTTATAACGAGTATAATGGTATATTATTAAAAAATAGTTAAATGGGCAATTCTATGGATTATATGGATAGGTATTTGGATGATGAACTAGAACAATGGATGAATGTTATTGGTGCAGTACTTATTGTTGGTCCTAAATGGTGTGGTAAAACAACCACTGCTGAACAATATGCTAAAAGTGTTTTAAAACTTCAGGATATTGACAGACAAGAAGAATATCAAATGTGGCTGGACATCAGACCTTCTAAATTATTGGAAGGCGAAAAACCTAGGTTGATTGACGAATGGCAAATGGCACCAATTTTGTGGGATGGTGTTAGAAACAGTGTTGATGAATTACACGGTGAAGGATTATATATCCTAACAGGTTCCACAGTTGTTGATGAGTCTAAAATTATGCATTCGGGAACAGATAGAATTCATAGGTTACTTATGAGACCAATGAGTCTATATGAAAGCGGTGAGTCAAACGGTAAAATTTCTATTGAGGAACTATTTAATAATCCGGACATTGACATAGGTGGGATTGAATCAGATTTAACAATTGAGGATTTGATTTTTGCAGCATGTCGTGGAGGATGGCCAGATTCCATTAACAAAAAAATAATAATGATAAATTATTAATTGTTTATAATTATCTAGATAATATATGTGAAACTGATATTTCTAATGTTGATGGTGTTAAACGTGATCCTGATAGGGTTAAAGTAATTTTAAAAGCTATTGCTAGGAATAATTCTACTTTGGCTAAGGATACTACTATAATATCAGATATTTCTGCTAACTTTGGGGGTATTAGTAAACCGACATATTATTCCTATGTTGATTCCCTTAAACGTTTATTTGTTATTGAAGATTTAAGGGGATGGGCTCCAAATATCAGATCAAAATCATCAATTAGGTCAGGTAATAAAAAAGTTTTCATTGATCCTTCAATTCCTGCAGCTGCTTTAAATATGGGTCCTGAAGCTTTTGATACAATTGATGGTTTGAAAACTTTTGGATTTATTTTTGAAAATTTGTGTATTCGTGATTTGAGCGTATATACTTCTAAATTTGGAGGTTCAATCTCTTATTATCATGATAATTCTGATGTTGAGGTCGATTGTGTTGTACACCTTAATGATGGAAGATATGCTTTGATTGAATGTAAATTGGGTAAAACTAAGATAGAGGAAGGTGCTCAAAATTTACTGAATGTAAATAAATTGATTGAAGCTAATAATCAAGTTAGAAATCCTAGTTTTTTAGCAGTTTTAACTGAGGGGGAGGTAGCATATACTCGTCCGGATGGTGTTAAAGTTATTCCGATAGGTTGTTTAAAATAAGTAGAAATCAATTCGCCAAATAAAAATAAATAAATAAAAAAATAAGAAAAATTAGTAATTTGATGATTTAGGGGGTCCACAATTGGGACAAATTGGATTATCATATTTAAAAGTTTTATTTTCATCTAAAAATAGTTTTTGATTTGTATTTTCAAAATTTGGTACTTTATTTAATCTTTATGAAATGATTTTTTCTTGATTAATTTTTTCGCTAGAAAAATCAAAAAGTTTAGGTTGTATGAAGTCTAAATTACTATTGGGGAAAGATTTATTTATATTAGGCATAAAATATTATTTTTTTCACTTATTAAAGTATTTAACTATTTTTAAACTAATAATTTTAAAATTAAGACAAAATTGGAATGAATTTTTAGTGATGTGAAATTTCAAGTGTAAAAAAATAATTTGAAAGAAGCCTATAAAATTTTACAGACTCATTTTAATTGAAATTTCAAAATCCTCCAGCAATTATTGACACACTGAAGTTCGATATCAAATAGAAAATCCTATATGACACCACAACATTTGGAACGGAAAACTTTATGCCTTTTTTAAAATTGCCATGCATAATAATGCTTATAATCAATCCAATCAATAAATGGCGAATTATAATGTATTGACTGGAAATAAGTGCAATTGTAATCAAATCAGGCATCTGAGCAAAGCTTTCCATGAAACCTGCATAAACGCTCACCATACCCAACGCAAAAGGTGTTGCAACAACAGCAGAAATTATCAAAAACATCACTGCCATCATGACAGAAGATTTTCTTTCACGTTTAATTGAAAGCAGACCCTTCAAATCATTTGAAATATTCATCTATTACATCAGCCATGCTGGAACCGCTCTTACGCCCATCAGGAATAATGATAAAAATCCTTTCAAGTTCCCTGGACTTTAATCTTTTACTCATTGTAATCTATGCCTCATCAAAGTTTCTTCCCATCCGAATCTCCAAAATTGTCCGGTGCATCTCATACTAAGGTCAGGTATTACTAGTATAGACATGTAAGTTTATATGAATGATGATGGTTATGGTAGTTTAATGAATCAGTAATAATCACTATATTTTTTCTGCTAACGCTTCCAATGTATAGCTCAATCTTTCATCACTGTGTTATGGTGGAGTATAACCTTTCATATTCATCTACTAAATCCAGTCTGGAAAATGTTAATTTAAATACTCATTTATTTTTTTGTATATTTAATTTATTTTCTTATAGAAAAGCTGTATTTTGTCTTATTTAAAAATTATACGAATTGATTATAGGGTTTGTCCGTTAATTAATTTTTTGATTTTTTGATTTTTTATATTTTCATTCTACAATATATTTTTTTTCATGAGGTGTTTTATTTTAAAACTATATTTTT
>Ga0310695_10004627_pt1 | contig 25049 bp, 21 predicted proteins | sample RumenRJG_04DNA_FD_203882 | JGI IMG/M metagenome (GOLD analysis project Ga0310695, IMG submission 203882) | Bovine rumen microbial communities from Lethbridge, Alberta, Canada - RJG_04 (v2) (version 2) | ecosystem: Host-associated > Mammals > Digestive system > Stomach > Rumen | place: Canada...
TGTCGCCGGCTCGATATCCACTCCGGCCACAGGCACGGCCACGGTGAAGCCGCACGGCGATTTTTCAGGATTGACCGGATGGAAGGCCTCTGCCACGCTGGGCGTGTTGGCGGCGGATGCGGATGTGGCCGCGCTTTCGCTCGACGTAACGGGAATCGTCTTGCCGAGGGGGTGGCAGGCGAAGCTGATGCGCAGCAACGACAACCTAGACATAGTGTTTTCCAAGTCCGGGATGATGGTTATCGTCAAGTAAGCATAGAGCCTGGAACGGGCTTTGCCGCGCCCGTAGTCTGCGGCGGTCTTGCATAGGGGCGGCTGGTCATGGAGCGGCAGGTGCCTCATTTTCGAAGAAAAACGATTTTAGTCCCCCACAAGTGTCCGATTTTATGATATACTATTACCTTTGACCGCCGAGGGTAGCGTGTGTGCGTGAGAGCAGGCGGGGTAAACGAAGAGAGAAAAAGGAATGGATCAGATCAGGATCAAGGCGGAGGAGCGTACCGAGCAGGGTACAGCGGCAGTCCGCCGGCTTCGCCGTGCTGGCCTTGTGCCGGCGTCGGTGATGAGCATGAACAAGGGCGGCACGAAGCTGATTAAGTTCAACGCCCACGAGTTCATGATGGCAATGCGGGGCCGCAGCGGAAAGCAGCTGCTGGTTACGCTTGACGTTCAGGGCAAGGAGGTTCCGGCGCTTCTGCGTGAGATGCAGAACGACGTTCTCGCCGGCACGCCGATACATGTGGACTTCAGCGAGGTTTCGCTTTCGCAGAAGGTCCGCGTGACGGTGCCGCTGCGTCTCGTCGGCGAGGCCGTGGGCGTGAAGCTCGGCGGCGGCGTGCTGGAGCAGGTGCTTCGCTCCATCGAGGTGGAATGCCTTCCCACGGACATCGTGGAGAAGTTCGACGTGGACGTCTCTGCGCTTGGTCTTGACCAGACGCTCTTCGTGCGCGATCTTCAGCTTGGCGACAAGTTCACCCTTGTCACGCGCGGCGAGTATGCCGCTGCGGTGGTCAAGGCGCCCGAGGGCGTCGACGCGACTGCCGGCGCGGCTGCTGCGGGCGAGAAGGCCCCCGAGGTGATCAAGAAGGGCAAGGAAGACGCCGCTGCCGCGAAGGCGGAGGCGAAGAAGTAGTTTAGGGAAGTTCCGGTGCTTTGATGAAGGTTATCGCAGGACTTGGCAATCCGGGCGCGGAATACGCGAACACGCCGCACTCCATCGGCTTCGAGGTCGTGGATGCGCTGGCGCGCGAGATCGGCGCGTCCTGGAAGGCTTCGTCCTCGTTCGGCGGGGAGCTTGCCGCGGGCATGCTTGGCGGAATGAAGGTTGTGCTGGTGAAGCCCATGACCTACATGAACCTGAGCGGCGACTGCGTGGCGCCCGTCGTGAAGTACCACAACGCCAAGGCCGCGGAGGACCTTCTGGTGGTCTCCGACGACATCGACCTCCCCGTGGGGAAGATGCGCGTGAGAAAAGGAGGCTCGGCAGGGGGGCACAACGGCCTGAAGAGCGTGATCGAGCGCACTGGCACGCCGGACTTCGTTCGGCTGCGCCTGGGCGTGGGCCGCGACTCGCGCGACCGCGCGAACGTGGTTGGTCACGTGCTCGGCAAGTTCTCGCCGGCTGACCGCCGCGTGATGGACGAGGTGGTGACGCAGGCAGTCAAGGCGATCGGAACAATTGAACTTGAAAGTGCTGAAACCGCGATGAACCGGTACAACGGCTGGGCTGCAGAGTCCGCCGCGGCCGGGAAGGAAGACGACAAATGAAGAAGTACGATGGTTTTTACATCTTCGCCGGCCAGGCGAAGGACGACGTTCTGGATTCCTACATCCAGAAGGCAGTGGCGGAGATCACGCGTCTTGAAGGCGTAATTCTCAGCCAGGAGGTGCTCGGCAAGCGTCCGTTTGCGCGCCGCATGCGCAAGCGCGAGAGCGGCGTGTACGTGATGGTGCGCTTCGAGATCGACCCCTCGAAAATCAAGGAGCTCGTGAACCGCTATCGCCTCGTCGAGGAGGTGTTCCGCGTGCAGATCCTCGCGGTGGACGAACGCCGCGAGCAGATTCTCGCCGGCCAGGCAGAGGCCGCCGAGGCTCGTGCGGCCCTCAAGGCCCAGAGGGAAGCGGCAGAGGCCGAGTCCGCGGAACCCGCCCCGGAGGCGGTTCAGTAACGGCGGAGAAGAGACATGCCGTCTTTTAACAAAGTGATCCTGATGGGCAATCTCACCCGCGACCCCGAGGTGCGCGCGGTGGGCATGAACGCCACGAAGGTGTGCAGATTCGCCCTTGCGCTCAACGAGCGCAGGAGAGACCGCAATGGGAACATGGTGGACATCCCCACGTTCGTTGAAGTCGATGCGTGGGAGAAGCTCGCCGAGCTGTGCGGCCAGTATCTCCGCAAGGGACGATCCGTGCTTGTGGAGGGACGCCTCCAGATGGATTCATGGGAGAAGGACGGGCAGAAGCACCAGAAGCTGAAAGTCCGCGCCATGACCGTGAAGTTCCTCCCGCTGCCGGCTCCCAACCAGAGCCGCCTCACGGGCGAGCCCATCGGCCCAAGCGCGCCGGCGCAGAACGCCCCTCAGGGCGAGTGCGACGGCTACGACGACGACAACACCATGCCGTTTTAACAGACAATCACAAATCAAGGAACCAGAAAAATGGCCTATCAGAAGAAAAGCGACCGTCAGGACCGCGAGGATCGTTCGGAGTTCGGCTCCCGCCGTCGTCCCTCGATTCCCGCGAACGACAAGATCGACCTCAGCGACATCGAGCTGCTCAAGCGCTACGTGACCGAGTACGGCAAGATCATACCCGCCCGCGTCACCGGAGTCACCGCTATGCAGCAGCGCCAGATCAAGAAGGGCGTGCGCCGTGCGCGCAACATGGGCCTCATGGCCTGAGAAAGGAACGCGCAAGATGACAAAGACAAAAGAAGTCATGCTCATGGCCGACGTGAAGAACCTCGGCAAGTCAGGGCAGATCGTGAAAGTGGCCGCAGGCTACGCGCGCAACTACCTGCTTCCGCAGGGCTACGCCGCTCCTGTGACCGAGGCCTCCAAGCGCAGGCTCGCGAAGCTCGAGGCGCAGCGCGCCGAGGAGCGCAAGGCCCGCAAGGCCGCCGCCGAGAAGGTGGCTGCCACGCTCACCGGCCTCAGCGTCACTGTCAAGGCCCAGACGGTTGACGGCAAGAAGCTCTACGGCAGCGTCACGGCCACGGACATCATCGCCGCAATCGAGGCGAACCGCGGCGTGAAAGTGGAGCGTTCGCAGCTCAACCTGCCCGACCACCTCAAGGAGGTCGGCACGTTCGACGGCAAGATCACGCTCGACGAAGGCGTGGTCGCTCCGTTCAAGGTCGAGATCCTCGACGACTCGGCGGAGGAGCAGGCCTAGCCTTGTTCCTCTCGGGAGACGGGCTGCCGTTCGCAAAGACGGCAGTTCGTTTCCCAAATTTTCCTATTGCCTTATTCAAAAGAAAAGCGTATAATGCGTGTCGCTCATGTGGGGGAATAGTCCCGTTGAACGACATTGCAGCATAAAAATGACCTTGAGATTGTCTAGAATCGCGTCATGCGCCTTGATGTCTCTCGTGCTCCTCTGCGCGGGAGGATGCGAGACTATTGCCAAGATCTTCAATAAGCCTCAGGACGGACCGGGCGTGGAGGCCACGATATGGCCTGGTCCGCGTGTGCGCCCGGGCGTGGCGCTTGCCATCACAGTGACGGCTTCGGGCATTACGAACCGTGACTCGAAGCAGTACTTCGTGGATGCCGAGGGATGCATCACGATGGAGCTCATCGGCACAATCAAAGTCGACCAGCTCTCGCTCATGCAGCTGCAGCAGAAGATCACAGCGGCATACAAGGAGTTCTACGTTGACCCCACGGTCACGGCCACCTTCATATATCAGCCAGGGCAGAACATGGTGTCGCCCTGGGGCACGATCACGGTGCTCGGCGAAGTGCGCAGGCCAGGTCCGGTGGACGTGCCAGCCACGGAGGAGATGCAGCTCACGCGCGTGCTCATGGTTGCAGGCGGCGTCACCTCGATGGCCAACAAGAACAGAATTCAGGTGACTCGTTGCATGCCCGACGGTGCGCAGAAGAAGACGTTTATTGATCTTGAGGAGATTGGCAAAGACGGTCGGCCCGACAAGGACATGGTCCTTAAGGCCGGCGATGTGGTGTGGGTGCCGATATCCTGGTATTGATTTAAAAAAATAATTGTCAACGTGAAAGGAGAATGCACATGAAGATGCAGTGGATGAAAACGGTGGCGATCTGTGCTTTGACGCTGATTGCCGCATCGGCGTTCGCCCAAGGGGCGGCCGCCATGCCCCGCGAAGCGTGGATTGCCAAGGTCGGCGATTGCGCGAAGGATTCTGGTACGATGACTTCCGTCATGTCCCAGCTTTCCGCAGGCGACCAGAAGGAGCTGATCAAGGCGGTCAATGCCTCGATTGCCGCAATGCCTGGTTCGGCCGAGCAGAAGGCTGCTGCGGCGATACAGGCGAACATTGCCGGCATCAAGGCGGCGATGGCGCAGAACAGGGATAAGCGCGCGGCGAACTCCGTGATTGCGGAGGCGTTCGCAACGATGCCGCCAGAGTACCTTCCCCAGTTCGCAGAGGCGTTGTCCGGTCCTGGAGGTCCGCTCAACCGTGGAAACGTGAGCAAGGAGAAGTTCATCACGATCTCAACGAATACGCTTCACGCCATCAGCGAGCGCTGCGAGAAGGCAGATAACAACGGCGGAGTGCGCGAGGCGATGGCAGCCATCATGTTCCTGCAGGCCTCGGGCGAGAAGCCTACTAGCGACCTCATCAATACAATGCTCAGTCAGATCCCCGACTCCAAGACGCGTGAAACCGCAGCATCGGAGTGGGTTGGTCCTGCACTTGACAAGAACTACGATCCGATTCTCGCTGCTGCCGGCGCAGGCGATGAGCCTGACCGCGCCATCGTCGCTTCACTAATCGGCGCTGGAGCTGGAGCCAACGGAGCGAATGGTGGCAGCAACGGTGGCAATGCTGCAAATGGTGGCAATGCTGCAAATGGAGCTGCGACTGCGCAGAACGGCGGAACTGCGGCCAATGGCGGTACAGCAGCGAACAATGGCGCTAACAACGGTGGTAACGGCGCTTCTGCGGCAGCCGGTGGCGCTGCGGCGGCTGGTGCTGCGACTGCGCAGAACGGCGGAACTGCGGCCAATGGCGGCAATGGTGCCAACAATGGTGGCACTGCTGCAGGTGCTGCTGGTACAACTGCTGGTGCGGGTGCAGGAGCGACAGCTGGCGCGGGCGCTGGTGCTGGTGCGGGCGCAACCGCTGGCACGGGCGCAACCGCTGGTGCAGGAGCAGGTGCTGGTTCGGGTATTACATCCGTTCTTGGCGAGCCTGGCCTTCCCAACCCTGTTATGACCACTGGTGGTCCTGATGTGGGTATAGCGATGTTGGGCGAACTCGGCGAAGGTTCTGGCATTAAAACGCCTACTGGCCGCATGGGTGGCGGCGCGTTTGAAGCTCCTGTTATGGCTGGTGTTGGACCGAACGAGCTTGCCGCCGACATCGGTGTCAACCGTGTGCCCCGCGGCTATGTGAACAGCAAGGAAGCTGTGGGCGGCAATGCCGACGGCAAGGCCGATGAAGACGGCGATGGCAATCCCTATTACAAGCATGGCCGCGATGGTGGCGGCTCTGATGGTGGCGGTGGCTACATTCCTCCGAATCCTCCTCCGCCGCCCCCGCCGCCCCCTTATAAGGGCCAGAAACTCAGTGCGTGGTGATAGTTCAAAATTTTGAAAGAGAGGACACAGCAGTGAAAAAGCTAATCATTGGTATGGCCGTCTTTGCGGGCGCAGGTGTGTGCCTTGCGGCTGAGCTCGTCAATCCTGGTGATGGCAGCGAGGTTTCTAAGCCCGAGGGATTTCATTTCTTTGACAACCACCTAACGGTCAAGCCCTACGTGGCGCTTTCGTACACGTACGATTCGAACGTTGACACAGCTCACAAGGCTGACTATGACAGCATCTTCAGTGTGAATCCTGGCGCCAACTTCACATGGAAGGGCGAACGTTGGAATTTGGTGGGAACTCTTTGGTACCGCTACAACTCCTACACGCGCTATTCAAGCCGACTTGGCGAGAACAGCTATGGGGAGAGCTTGGCATACGAGTGGAATAACATCGATTCTGAAGGTAGAGGCTGGGACATTAGAATCGCTGAACGTTATGCGTACTTCGCCCAGAATGACGATATCAATGGTCGCGACGGACGCGGTGTGTGGCGTGATCGCCAGAAGTTGGACGTCACTGGCGTATTTGAGCGTAGAATCTCTGAGAAAACACATGCCGAAGTGCTGGCGCAGTACAACTGGCTGGACTACAAGAACGACACCGCCAAGTACGCCCCTCTCTATGGCTGGTCGCAGCGTGCTGTCGCAGTTGGTGCCGGTCATGCGTTCTCGCCATGGACCGACCTTCTAGTGCAGGGCGGATACAGCGACTACACTCAGAAGAAGGGCCGTGGCTACAAGCACTACAGCAACGACAGCCAAGTCTGGAGCGTGCATGGCGGCATCGGCAGCCACCTTCTTGAGAGCGAGCGCATCAAGTACCGTGTGCTTATGGGCTTCTCTCAGCTCTCCTATGGTGGTCATGACAATGTGGACAGCGGCTGGACCTACCAGCTCTCGGCCAGTTGGCTTGCCCGCCAGAATCTGCGCTTCTCGCTCTTGGGTAACAGCTACTATCAGCCGTCTGAACGTTCGCTCGGCCAGGCCATCAAGGTGTATGCCCTCTCCGGTGGTGTTTCATACCAGCCTCCGAGTGCCGACAAGTTGACGCTCACGGGTAACATCTCATGGCGTCTTGAGGAGAACGTCTATTCCGATCGTTATCTTGCAAACAGAAACGACTATGACGAATACCTTCTCTCCGTGCGTTTCGGCGTTGACTACATCGTCAACCGCTACTTCTCGTTGTATGCGAACTTCACATGGGAAGAGAACTGGTGCGAGAGCCATAGCAACTACAACTACGACCGCTTCCGTGGTACGGTTGGTATGAGGTTCCATTACTAGTAATTGGCGCTGGCGAGCGTGGTTAGATGATCCAGAGGTTCTTCTCAAAATACGGGCTGGCCGTCCATCTTGCGTTGCTTGCCGCCCTGCCGCTCGCTCTCACGCCATTCTTGACCACCGCCACGACGCTGGCTTCAGTCATTCTATGGCTGAGCGCGTTCGGGGCGGTGTGGTTTTTCACACAGCCCGATCTGCGGCGCGGTGAACACATCTCGAGTTCGCGATCGCGCCTGCGCCACGAGCTGCTTGTCGATCCAGTGTTCTGGTTCATGGTGCTTGCGCTTCTGTATGCGCTGCTAAGATGGGCCAATACGGGCATTGTGGTTGAATACGACGTGGAGAAGGTGCAGTGGTTCGTAAAGGAACCGCCGTGGCCGGGATTCCCTGCCAGCGCAAAGGGGGCGGGACTGCTTCCCTTCGCTGTGGCACTGGCCTCCGCCTTAGTTGTCCTTGGCGTGAGGGATGGATTGGGAACAAAAGGCCGCGTTGTGTTCGGCGTGGTGGGCGGCATGGTGTCGGGCCTGGGCGGTCTTGCCGCTGCCGTTTGCGCTTGTGCAGGCGAGAAGAGTTTCGTCGCCGCGTCTGCCGACATGGGTTTCGCCGCCGCGCCATTCTGGGCATCTTCTTTTGGCGTTTGGCTTGTCGCCGGTCTCGCAAGCGCTGCGGCAGCCGAGGTTGAAAAATGGACGCATTCGCGTATACCTCACATTCTCAGCGTTTCCGGCAACATTGCCGCTCTGATGTACTTCGCGCCGCCGCTCGTGGCTGCCGCATGGGGCGTGCTTGCACTCGCCACGCTGATATTCTGCTGCGTCTATGTGGCGAAGAACAAGTCGTTGGGCGCCATGGTGCGCTATCTGGTGTTGGCCATTCTTGCGGTTGCAGTTCCGGTGTTCATGGCTATGGCCTTCATGGAGCCGCGATTTTTCATTCGCCGGCGCGCGTTCATCATGAAAGCCGCTCTGTCGTTCCCCGATGCGTACAAGAGCCAGTCTGAAGTGCTCTCGCGTCTGGCGCGGGACATGTGGCAGGATCGTCCCTGGTTCGGAGTTGGCTGTGATGCCTTCCAGTTCCGTGCGCCGTTCCTGGCCGAGCAGGAGGATTGGGCAGTGCTGCCATTGAAGCCCCTTTACGCTACAAACAGCTACTGGAATCTCATTGCGGAGCGCGGCATCGGCGGCTGTCTGCTTCTCGTTGTGGGCTTTGGCCTTCTCGCGGCCGCCTTCGTGCTGCAGTGCGTGCGCTTCTTCGTCCGATTCGGAAAGTCGCATTCCGTCGGCCGTGCAATGCTGGCAGTGCCGCCGGTTGTCTGGTGTCTTCCTCTCGCTATTGTGCTCATTGCCCTTGAGGGCATAGTTTCGCCCGTGTTCACGGTTGGGACGATCATACTCACATGCGTGGTTCCGCTTGTGCTGTCTGGATCCTCATTCCCCAACGCGTCTTCTTCAGATGAAATCTCGTTGCCCGAGCCTGAGCCTGAAGAGTCCAAGACGCGGCACCATCATCACCACCATCACCACCATCATCATCATTCGTCGGGCGACGGTTCATCGCATCACCATTCGTCTCATAGCCACGAGTCCCATGGCAGTTCGTCGCATGGTCACTCGGAGCAAGGGCACGAACATCATTCTTCGGAGAAGTGACTATGGCATCCTCTTCATCTTCATCGTCTACATACGGACAGAAGCCGCTGTACTACGGCACGTCGAAGTCAGCACCGATCTACTACGGATCGTCGTCGCATCCTGCCTATTACGGATCCACGCCCTATTACTACGGCGGAGGCGCGTACGGCAGCTCTTACGGCGGCCAGTCGAATTCGCAGGACGCCGACTCGATCGTCGGCACAATCACCCTGGGCCGCGTGCTGCGCGTCATTACCCAGCGCTGGATATCCGTTCTCGTGTTTCTTCTCGTGGGCCTCGTTGCAGCTTTCGCCGTCTACCGCATCTCGCCCACCATCTATGAGGCGAAGAGCGAGTTCACGATGGACACCCGCAACCGCCGCGCCTTCAAGAACATCGACACTAACGCCGACCAGCTCTTCGACACCGGCAACTACGAAGAGATTTTCAACACGCGCATCTCGGCCTGGCGTTCGGACAAGATCGTCACCAAGGTCGTGCAGCAGTACCGCGCCAACTACCCCGCCTCCACCACCACCGACAAGGAGATCATCGAAACAGTCGCCGGTTCCGAGCTTGAACTCGTGCGCCACTCGCGCCTGATCACCATCGCCGTCAGATCCACTAACCCGCAGCTCGCCGCCGCAATCGCAAACGCCTATGCCTCGGCTATCGACTCCTACACCGACGAGGAGAACAAGGCCCGCTGCGACAAGGCTGTGACGCGCATCACCGAACAGGTGGCGAACCAGAGGCGCGTGGACGAAGACATCTCAAAGCGCCTTCTCAAGTTCCGCAAGGAGAACAAGATTGACGAGATGATGGCCGCCCGCGATCTTCTGCAAACCTCTCTCAAGGGCTGCACCACCGACATCCTTCGCTTCCAGAGCGACATCACCGCTGCATCCGAATGGGTGGCCGTGCTAGAGAAGGCGCAGGACGAACCGGACAACTTCGCCTCGTTGCCATCGTCCATCCCGCGCTCCGCTGAAATCGGTGGTGCCTATAGCGCCCTTCAGAGCGCCAACTCGAGTCTCAACCAGCTTCTTTCCACCCTCACGCGCCAGCATCCCGCCGTCAAGGCGAAGGAGAAGGAGCTCGAGTCTGCCAAGAAGGCCTTCGTCCGGGCTGTGGCCAATGCGCTCTCCACCGCACGCGGCAACTTGAACGCATACAAGAACCAGCTCGCAGTCAACGAGAAGCGCAGCGACGAGTTGAGCAGGCAGCTGGCTGAGCTTTCCCAGAAGATCATTGCGGCCGATTCGGGCCTAAAGCAGCTTCTGAAGGAGCAGGAAGTTTCCACGACGATTCTCAAGGACCTCATGCAGAAGGAGAATGCCGCACGCATCGAGGCCGAGCAGAACAACGAGATCATCCGCATCGGCCGCCCCGCCGTGGTGCCCACGAAGCCCGTGCTGCCGAACCCCGTGATCATCTTCTCCGGCGGCGCCGTGATTGCGCTTGGTCTGGGTCTCCTCTTCGTGCTTGTGCTTGACCACATCGAGGATACGATCGTGTCGCTGCAGGATATCGAGGGCCGCCTCTCCCTGAAGGTGCTCGCGGTTCTTCCCCACGTTCGCGGCAAGAAGCGCGAGCAGGTGGCGAAGTTCATCATCGAGAACAAATACTCGCAGTTTGCAGAGGCCTTGGCAGGTCTGCGCAACCTGCTAGACTCGCCGCGCTACCAGCCCATTTCACAATGTGTGCTCATGATGTCCACCCAGCCTGGAGAAGGCAAGACCATCACCTCATGCTCGCTCGCAATTTCGAACGCGCTTGCCGGCAAGCGCACGCTGCTCGTGGACTTCGACATGCGCCGCCCGCGTCTCGCACGCGTGTGGGGCATAAAGGATCTCGACGTTGAGCACTCCTTCTCGCACTATCTCTCTCGCAAGGACGGCGCGCGTGACTTCAAGTCGCTTGCCCATCCCAGCGGCGTGGAGAATCTAGACGTCATCGTGTCGCTGCCGCCTGACAATGTGAACCCCGCATCCGTCATGGGTTCGCAGGTGGTGCCCGACTTCTTCAAGTGGGCGCGCGCCAACTACGCACGCATCGTAATCGACTCGCCGCCTTTCGGCATCGTGGGCGACGTGATGACGCTCGCGGCGATGGTGGACTCCGTGATGATCATGTGCTGCCCCGATCGCACGCACTTCAAGCCCATCAAGCACGCTGCCCGCCAGCTCGGCGAATCCGGCGCCACCGTGATCGGCATCGTGGTGAACGACGTCGAAATGGGATCCTCCGCCGCGTTCTCGCAGAGCGGACATTCCTATGGCTACGGCTACGGCGGTGGCTATGGCGGATACGGCGGCTATGGCGGATACGGAGCATACGGCGGATACCGCGCATATGGCGGCAGCTACCGTCCCTACGCGCCTTACTCGCCGTACGGCCCGCGTAAGTCTAAGAAGAAAGACGGCAAGGACGGCAAGAAGTCCGCGGAAGAGGATAAGCCGCTCGCGATCAATCCGGCCGACAAAAAGCCCGCAGCCGACAAGAAGCCTGATGACGACAAGCCTCTCGCTATAGATCCGGCCACAGACAAGCCGCCTGCCAAAGACGACAAGCCGTCTCTCGCCGAAGAGGCGGAAAAGGCCACCAAGTAGGAACATAGCCATGATGAACAAGCGTTTCATCGTCACGGGGGGAGCCGGCTTCATCGGCTCCGCCCTTGTTCGCCATCTAGTGCGCGACCTTGGTGCGACGGTGCTTGTGGTGGACAAGCTCACGTATGCTGGCGTGCCCGAATCGCTGCGTGACATCGGCCTCGACCCGACCACGCTTGCTTCTTCAGAACCTCGACTCTTTTTCCAACAGTCCGACATCTGCGATGCCGAGGCGATGCCGCGCGCCTTCGCGGAATTCCGTCCGCACGCCATCTTCCACCTTGCCGCAGAGTCGCATGTTGACCGTTCGATCGACGGCCCTGGCGAGTTCATCCGCACCAACGTCCTCGGCACTGCGAACCTTCTTCAGGCTGCGCTTGGCTACTGGCGTGACCTCCCCTCCGCCGACCAGTGCGCCGGCGAGCCCGCGCGCGAGACGTTCCGATTCCAGCACATTTCAACCGACGAGGTGTACGGCTCGCTCGGCCCCACCGGACTCTTCTCCGAGACGACACCCTATTCGCCGCATTCGCCGTACTCCGCATCGAAGGCCGCATCCGACCATCTCGTCCGCGCCTGGCACGACACGTATGGCCTTCCCACGCTTATCACCAACTGCTCCAACAACTACGGTCCCTACCACTTCCCCGAGAAGCTCATTCCCCTCGTGATCCTCAACTGTCTCGAAGGCAAGTCGCTTCCCGTGTATGGCAAGGGCGCTAACGTGCGCGACTGGCTGTACGTTGACGACCATGTCTCCGCGCTATGCCTTGTGAACGAGCGCGGCGTTCCTGGCGAGACGTACAACGTGGGCGGCCACAACGAGCGCACGAACCTCGAGGTGGTGCAGACGGTGTGCCGCATCCTCGACGAGCTGCGCCCGAGAGAAGGCGGCGCGAAGTACGAGGAGCTAATCACGTTCGTGGCGGACCGTCCCGGACACGACCTACGCTATGCGATCGACTCGTCGAAGCTGATGAACGAGCTTGGATGGCGTCCTTCGCGCGACTTCGACCGCGGCATCCGCGAGACGGTGCAGTGGTACCTCGACAACAGATGGTGGTGGGGACCAATCCACGAGAAGAAGTACGCAGGCGAGCGCCTGGGCACAATTAAGAGGTGACGAAGATGGTGCTCTCGCTGCCGCAGGCAACCCGTCCGCTCGCTGGCGTTGTGAAGGTGCCGGGCGACAAGTCGCTTGCGCACCGCGCGGCGCTGTTCGCCGCGCTTGCCGAAGGCGAAAGCGAAGTCGCCAACTATCCAGACAGCGGCGTGACGCGCGCGATGCGCGGAGCGCTCGAGTCGCTTGGAGTGCCGTCAAGCCTGGAGGGCGGCGTGCTGCGCATCAAGGGCAACGGGATGCGTCCTTTCCCGAATTCCGGCGCAACGGCCTACTGCGGCAACTCGGCAACGACGATCCGCCTTCTCGCGGGAGCGGTGGTGGCCACGCGCTCGTCGGCCGTCTTGGACGGCAGCGAAGGGCTGCGCCGGCGTCCGATGGACCGCATAGTCGATCCGCTTCGCCAGATGGGCGCCAACATCCGCTGCAAGGGCGGCTGTGCACCGCTCCACATCTCCCCCGCCCCGCTAGAAGGCATCGGCTACGATCTGCCCGTTGCATCCGCCCAGGTGCTGAGCTGTCTTCAGATCGCGGCGCTGGGAGCTGAGGGTGAAAGCCGCTTCGTCGTCAACGCCCCTGTACGCGACCACACGACGCGCATGCTGAGGGCGATGGGCGCACAGGTGGCCGATGCGGGAAGGGAGGTCTTCGTGGAGGGGCTTGAGAAGCCCCTTGCGCCGCTGCACGGCACGCTGCCCGGCGACATCTCTTCCGCAGCGTTTCTCTTCGCCGCCGCCGCGATTGTGCCTGGAAGCAGAATCACCGTCGAGGGCGTTGGCGTGAACCCCACGCGCACCGGCATTCTGGACGTTCTTTCCAAGATGGGCGCCAAGGTGACGCTTGCGAACGAGCGCGAGGAGATGGGCGAGAGCGTGGCTGACGTCACTCTCGCCGCCGCACAGCTTCGCGCAGTGGAGATATCGGGCGACCTCGTGGTGCGTTCGATCGACGAGTTTCCGGCGATTGCGGCAGTGGCCGCGTTCGCGGAAGGGCGCACCGAGGTGCATGAGGCGAAGGAGCTTCGCTACAAGGAGACCGACCGCATCGCCGCAATCGTCGCGCAGCTGCGTGCGCTTGGCGCGGAGGTGGAGGAGTTCGATGACGGCTTCGCGGTGCAGGGCGGCACGCTGAAGGGCGGCACCGCGCGCGCGAACGGCGACCATCGCCTGGCTATGTCCATGGCGCTGTGCGGACTTCGCGCGCCGGTTTCGGTGGAGGGCGCGGAGATATTGAACGAGTCATTCCCAGGATTCGTCCCCACCCTTCGAGCACTGGGAGCCTAGGTGGCTCGTTGAATCGGTCCGCATTCCCGAGGTGGATCTTCGCCATTGCGCCAACTTGCTTTATCGGTGAACAACGTCGTTTCCGCCTTTGAATTCCATGCGGCGGTCGTGTCCACGGGAGAAAGGAGAACATGAAGAAGAAACATGCAGGAATTGCCGTCCTTGGCGCAGTGCTGGCGCTGGGCATGGTGGGATGTGCCACAGGTGGCGCGGGATCTTCCAAAGCGCAGCTCACGATGATGAGCCTCAACGTCCGCATGGGCTGTGGGCTCAAGGATCCGTTCAGGCTGCCCGAGGGTGGCCTGGGGCACCTGCCTCAGTGCGCGGAGGTGATCCGCCGGTTCGATCCCGACTGGGTGGCCGTCCAGGAAATCGACCGTGGCACGAAGCGGGCAGGCCACGTTGACCAGACCGCCGAGCTCGCGCGCCTGTGCGGTATGCACGGAACGTTCGTCAAGAAGGTGCCCCAGCCGGACGGCGACTACGGGCTCGCGGTCCTCTCCAGGGAAAAGCCTCTTGGCGTCTCGAAGATACTTGTGCCGGGCTCGTTGCACACGCGCTGCGTGGAGATCGTGGAGTTCAGGGACTACATCGTGGCCTGCACGCATTTCCCCCTGAAGGCGGCGTTCCGCGTACGCGCCGCCGAGATTGTGCGCCTGAACCTGGCGGACCGGGAGAAGCCCGTGTTCCTCGCGGGAGACCTAAACGCGCTGCCGGGGTCGCCAGAAATCGCCGAGCTGAAGAAGGGTTTCACGATTCTCAGCGACACGTCGAAGCCCACGTTCCGCGCCGACAATCCGTCGTCGTGCATCGACTACATCCTGGTCGACACGGCGCATGCGGACGCGGTCAAGGTGCTCTCCTGCGAGACGATTGCGGACACGAACGCTACGGACCACTGCGGCCTCGTGCTCAAGGCCGACTTCCGTGGCGGATGCGTCAAGTGAGGAAACATGTGGGGTCTGTCCCCATGGGGTTCCCGTTTTCCCGTGTAGGGAAGTCAAACCCTCCGTGTAGGGAGATCGCACCCTCCGTGTAGGGAGGCGGCACCCCCCGTGTATGGAGAACGCATCCCCCGTGTAGGGCACCATAGAGCCGAACCTTCAAACACTCGCACTTCCGCCTTGCCTCGGGCGCATGGAAATGCTAAGATTCAATTGGATTTTTTTGTGCCCATTTGGCTTTATAGTGGTTGAAGGGGATACTAGACCCATGACGCAGAAGTCGCGTCCCGGCCAGTGTTCCCGCAACAGCGAAAGGAAGGCAAAAGGGAACATGTCACGCGAGAATGCGACAGAAGAGAAGACTTCCGACTTCAGACGTCGGACGTCGGCAGAATCGGGCGCTCGCCGCTTGCGGTGGCCGTACGGCGCGCGCGTTGTCGCCTCGCGAGGCCAGGAGTTGGAAGTCACGATTCGGGGAAGCGGCACTCTTGCCGCTTCTGCATTGGCGCGTCATTGTGAAGCGACAGGAGTGTCGTTGCTCTATCTCACGATCGACGGCGTTGTCTACATTCCCTGCTACGACAACAACGGCAACGTCACGCGCTACCTCAATGCCAACGGCGGCACCTTTTCGCGGTACTCCTACGATGCCTTCGGCAGGCTCATCGCCAGGGCCGGCAGGCGCGCCAGCTTCTTCCGCCACCGCTTCTCGACGAAGTACTTCGACGCCGAGACTGGCCTTTACTACTATGGTTACCGCTTCTACCATTCCGTCCTCATGCGCTGGATGAATAGAGATACAATCGAGGAAGATACAGAGACGAATTTGTATGAATCCTGTGGCAATGCGATGAGTTATATGTTTGATTGTCTAGGATTGACCAAGGTAGACATTAATGTCTCGACCAAAGCAACAGGTAGTGGTAGAGGAGTGCTTGATTTCATAGTAATTGAGGCCAAGGTTGTAGAAGCTCCGAAGAATAACGGAAGGTTAAATTTCATACAGTTGAAAAAACAGGGCAATGCAGACTGGAGCCTTGATATGGGTCGCGATTTCGGACCATATTATTACACACGACGACAGATTTCGCAATTCACCAAGAGGAATAAATCAGGGAATAGAATAGTTTCACTCTATGATGCACCAGGTGGAGCACTTGACGATAAAGTATATTTTTACACTGCGGTTGTTGAGATTGATCGTGACTGTTGGGTGGCGTCACTGCCGGACTTCAATAATGCTCGTTACATCAAATGTTATGATATAGTAAGAGTGATAGCGTCTGTTTCATGGTCTTATGATCCTAACAATTTTAGGCATTACAGCTATACTGGGGAGGTAGACGGCTTGTTTAAGCGTAAGGCGATGTTGCCAACATTGCAGAAGCTTGTCAACAATGAAAGATGGTGCACCGATTTGTGCCCACATACACGTGTGGAGGTGACTGAATGATTGCGAGACAAGTGTTGGCAGTGATTGTATTATTGGCCAGGCAGTCATCTTGCGCATTGCCAATTGATCTGCACGAAGGTTTGTTTTTGCCATTGGAAGGTTGTTCTGATGTGACGAATGCCGTCGCAACTGTACATATGGAATATGTCAATGTGGACAACGGGAACTTACGGGCCATGGCTCCGTACCACTTTCTGCATCCGTTGCTCATGGATGGCACAAACATCTGTAAATCTATCAATGTTGACTATGAACTTGTCATTGAAAATCGTTCACGCCATCTTTATTCGGTAGGTGTTCAATGGTTGGCTTCTGGATATGACAGTCTTGAACTTGATTTCCTTACTTTGAATGGCAATATTGTGGTGATAAATAAAAAACTTCCACCATACATCTCCGACCGTCCAGTAACGAACATCATTCGGCCCAATGTACAATGGCGTTCTCCTGTTTCTCTAGATGTTCGTCTCTGGGATATTCCTCGGGGGTTCGCGACGAATACGATAACGTTTTTTCGTCCACGTTTTGCCTTTGGTTCGTATGTTGTCGAAGGAATGTATTACCGGACCTTAAGAGAGTTGCCATCCACGTCAAAGAAGGTACGTGACTTTAACGACAGAGAGGGTGAGTTGATTGGACCATGGCAACTTTTTTCTCCCACTCAGACTTGCTGGAGAGCGTGGATGGATTATGGCAATAGATAACGAAACATTCATGAGTCTAGCTGTTATTGCGCGCGCGGAGATCGGCGGCGTGGTCACGACTTCGTACGACCCGCGCGGCAACGTGACCGCGGTTGACGGCGCCACGTATCCGCTCCGCATGGAGTACGACCTGAAGGGCAGGCGCACCGCTCTCAAGACCACGCGCGACGGCGAGAGCTGGGACGAGACGCGCTGGACACTCGACCCCGCCACTGGCCTCTGCCTCTCCAAGACCTACGCCGACGGCTCCACCGTCTCCTACACCTACACGCCAGATGGCCTCCCCGCCCGCACCACATGGCCGGGCGGAAGGTGGCAGGAGAACGGCTACAACGCGAAGCGGGAGATCGTCTCGACGGAACGCTCGGACGGCGAGGAGACGACGTTTGCATACGACGTCTATTCGCGCGAGATCGCCGCGACAAACGATTCCGCTTCGATTGAATATAGCGTGACGACAGAGGCTCCTTCGCGAAGAATTGAGCGAGCGCGTTGGCCGCTCAAGGGAAGAGGCGAGTGCAAATGCAAGTGAAATGTTTCTCGGCAGTATTCAGAAACCGTTCTGTCATTAAAGTGCTTTTAGCGGTTCTCATAATCATAAGCGTGATATTGCTGCTTATTTTCTTGAGTCTGGTTTCAAGCCTTGACATTCAGTCTATTGCATATGACATCTCGGTTGTGTTGGGTACAGACGCCTCAGACTTGAAATTCATCGGCGGGGGAAGGAGATGCGATGGGATGGTCGCGTTTGAGTACCTTGGAGACGACAAGCCTTTTATAAAGTACAAGCTGGAGTTGAAGCGTTCAGACTCTGATCCAGATGTGTCTGAGTATCTGGATATGCGTAATTCGCTGAATCTTGAATCACTAAAGTGGGTACGCTCGTTTGTCGCACGGCATGACATTCCGATTTCACTAGAAGAAGCAGAACTGTTCCGCTGTTCTTCTTTGGAGTTTCCCAGAACCAGTGAGGTTTTTATTGTCTTTTCTGGAGGGCGCATTTTTCTGTTCCACCCAACATAGAGGAACCATGTGGGGACAGTCCTCGTGGAATCGAAACCACGAAGCCCGGGACGCGACTTCTGCGTCATGGGCTTGGAATCCCGTTCAACCACTATAAAGCCAAATGGGCACAAAAAATTCCAATTGAATCTTAGCATTTCCATGCGCCCGAGGCAAGGCGGAAGTGCGAGTGTTTGAAGGTTTGAGAGTTTCGGCCAGGGTTCCCGCAACAGCGAAAGGAAGGCAAAAGGGAACATGTCACGCGAGAATGCGACAGAAGAGAAGACTTCCGACTTCAGACTTCGGACTTCTGCTGGCGGATCGAGCGGGCGCTGCATACGGCGGCCGCGCGGGTGGCGTGTCGCTCGAAGTCTGAAGTCCGAAGTCGGAGGTCTTGAAAACGTGCGGGAACTGTCTCCGAGGAGGCTATTTTTAACGCAGAGCCGCAGAGGCGCGGAGGACGCGGAGGTGCGTGCGAAGAAACGCACGGGGACAGTCCCCGCTGAATTCCCAGGCAGCCCAGTGGTCGTTCCCTGCTGGTTCGCATGGTTAGGCGAGGCGTCCCGCCGAGCCGCAGGATGCCCGGGGACAGTCCCCGGAGAGCAAAAACCTTGAAACTTTCGGCATTCGTCATTATCTAGGCTTGCAGTCACGCGTTCGAGAGGGTATAATAGTCACATCCCTTGAGCAAGGTGCTTTGGGGCGCGAAGTCAACACGAAAAAGGAAACAGGAACTGAGATGAAGAAGCTGATTCTTTCCGCGTCCATTATGGCGGCGTTCGCCGCCTTGGCCGCGCAGTCGTTGGAGGAGGGCTTCGTTGCCCCGCCGAACTCGGCCAAGCCGCACACTTGGTACCACATGATGAACGGCAACGTGACGAAGGAAGGCATCACGTGCGACTTCGAGGCGCTCGCGAAGGCCGGCATCGGGGGCGTGCAGATGTTCGACGCCGGCTGTGCCATCCCGCCAGGTCCGCTCAAGTTCAACTCCGATGCATGGTTCGACATGTTCGCCCACGCCCACAGGGAGGCGAAGCGCCTCGGCCTTGAAATCTGCATCCCCAACTGCTCCGGATGGTCCAGCTCCGGCGGACCCTGGAACCCGCCCGCTAACGGCATGAAGCGCGTCGTGTTCACCGAGACGCAGGCGAACGGCCCCGCGCGCTTCGCGGGCGTGCTGCCGCGCACTAAGAAGGACAACGGCTTCTACGAGGACATCGCGGTGCTCGCCTACCCGACGCCGAAGAAGGGCGCCCAGATCGCGAACCTTCCCGCCAAGATGTTCGCGACGCGCGGCGGCGTGGCGCGCACTGCCGCCAAGACGGCCGCGGATACAACCGTCGCCAAGGATGCAGTGATCGACCTCACCGCGAAGATGAAGAAGGACGGCTCGCTCGACTGGAACGTTCCCGCCGGCGACTGGACGCTTCTGCGCATCGGCTACATCTGCAACGGGCGCTGTAACCACCCCGCCTCCGAGAAGGGGCGTGGCCTTGAGGTGGACAAGCTCTCCGCCTCGGCCATGGACTACCACTTCGAGCAGTACGTCGCCCGCCTCTGCCGATCCCTCGGCATCGAGCCCGGCAAGATCGGCGAGACAGGCTTCAACAACATCCTCGTCGACAGCTACGAGGTTGATGTGCAGAACTGGACCCAGGGCTTTGACAAGACGTTTGAAAAGCGCATGGGCTATTCCCTCACGCGCTACCTCCCCGTGTTCGCCGGCCGCATTGTCGGCAGCGTCGAGGAGAGCGAGCGCTTCCTCGAGGACTTCCGCCGCGTCGTCGCCGATCTTTTTGCCGAGAACTACGCCGGCCGTCTCACCGATCTCTGCCACAAGTACGGTCTTCTCTGCTCGATCGAGCCGTACGGCAACTGCCCTGCGGACGACCTCCAGTACGGGCAGGCGATAGACATCCCGATGGCCGAGTTCTGGTCCACCGCCTCCCGCGGTCCTCACGCCGGCTCCGGCGTGGGCAACTCGCGCCTCGCCGCCACGCTTGCGCACGTGTGGGGCCGCCGCTACGCCGCCACCGAGTCGTTCACGGCGGGTCCGGAGGCCGGCGGACGCTGGCGCACCACCCCCTACTCAATCAAGAGCCAGGGCGACCGCGCGTTTGCAGCCGGAATCAACCGCATCATCTACCACCGCTTCACCCATCAGCCCTGGCCCGGCAACAAGTACCTGCCCGGCATGACGATGGGCCGCTGGGGAATGCACCTCGACCGCACGCAGACGTGGTGGCCGCTCGCGGGCGACTGGTTCCGCTATCAGACGCGCTGCCAGTGGATGCTGCAGGAAGGCACGTTCGCGGCGGATGTCCTCTTCTGGTGCGGCGAGGCCGTTCCGCTAGGCGGCACCAGCACGAAGCTGCCCGCAGGCTACGACTACGACTACTGCGCCACCGAGGCGCTCATGAAGCTCAAGGTTGTCAACGGCCGCGTTGTGGCGCCTGGCGGCGTCTCCTACGCGCTTCTCTCGCTTCCGAAGACCGACACGATGACCGAGGCCGCGCTGAACAAGATCGGCGAGCTACTCGACGCCGGCGCGAAGGTGTGCGGCGTGTCGCGTCCAGTGCGCGCTCCTGGCCTGCGCGGATGGCCGCGCGCCGACGAGCAGGTTAAGGCGCTCGCGGCGAAGGTGTGGGCGAAGGGCGTGATCGCGAAGCCCGCCGCCGAGGCGATCGTGGCGCTTGGCGTGGCGCCTGACTTCGAGTCTGACGATGGCGTGGTGTGGATCCACCGCCGCGACAAGTCGGCCGACTGGTACTTCGTCGCACGCGACAACGCGGAGGACAAGTCCTTCGAGGCGTCCTTCCGCCAGACGGGCCGCACGCCCGAAATCTGGAACGCCGAAACGGGCGCGATCTCCGACGCCAAGGTGTGGCGCGAGGAGAAGGGCCGCACGATCGTGACGCTCGACTTCAAGCCCAGCGGCTCCGCGTTCGTGGTGTTCCGCCGTCCGGCGACGAATCGTCACCTCGTCTCGGCGAAGCCTCTTGAGGTGAATTGCCGTCCCGATCCCGTGCTTGCCGAGAAGCCCCACACGCTCGTCATCAAGAAGGCCGAATACGGCGTGTTCGGCTGCGGCCGCCCCGACTGCAATTCCGTTGCCGAGCGCATCAAGCCCGGCGTGAAGGTGGGCGTGAACAACGGCGCAATGGGCGGCGACCCCGCATTCGGAAGCATCAAGCAGCTCGAGGTGCGCTACACGCTTGACGGCAAGGCGAAGCGCGACGTGGCGAGCGAGGGCTCGCACTACACGTTGCCTAAGAACGCCAAGCTCTCCGGAGCATGGTACGGAGTGATTGATCCGGAGTGGAATCCACCCACCAAGCCCACGGTGTTTGACATCACGGAAAAGCTGGCCTCGCTCGTCAAGGACGGCAAGATCAACGTGGTCGCGGAGAACGCCCTCGTCCCGCGCGATCCGCTCTTCAAGACCGTGAAGCAGATGCGCGTCACATACGTGCTGGACGGCAAGGAGACCACGGCGACGCTTAGGGAACACGAGAGGTTCAGCCTGCCCGACGGCAAGATCGCGCCTCTGCCGCCGCCTGTGTGGGATTGGCTTGGCGACAGCTTCGTCGCATGGCAGCCGATGAAGATGGAGTTTGCGGCGCAGAATGCCGCGCCGTGCATCAAGGCGTTCAACCCGCCCGCAGCCGTGCGGGTGGCAGGTCCGTGGAAGATCGCCTTCCCGGCGGGCTGGGACGCCCCGGCCGAGGCCACGTTCGACGAGTTGATTCAGTGGAACGAGCATTCGAACGACGGCATCAAGTACTTCTCCGGCACGGCCACCTACACGAAGAGCATTCCCGCATCCGCCGCGCCGGGCGTTCTCGCGGCTGACCGCGTGATGCTCGACCTCGGCGTGGTGAAGGACTTCGCCGAAGTCACCGTGAACGGGAAGAAGTATCCTGTGCTGTGGAAGGAGCCGTTCCGTCTCGACGTCACCGACGCGGTGAAGGGCGCCAAGACGATCGACCTCGAGATCAAGGTGACGAACCTCTGGGCCAACCGCATCATCGGCGACGACAGGCTCTACCCTGAGGACTGCGTGTGGAACGGCGTGCCGCGCCGCGGCACGAAGGAGTTCGGCGTGAGGGAGATTCCGCAGTGGGTGAAGGAAGGAAAGCCCTCGCCTACGGGACGCCACACGTTCACCACTTGGAAGCACTGGTCGAAGGAAGACGAGCTTCTGCCGTCCGGCCTGATCGGCCCCGTGATGCTGCGTGGCGGCAGTGTCGCTGCGGTGCCTGCGAAGTAGGCGAGCCATGGCGGGCTATCTGGAGATGATCGAGGCCGCGCTTGGCGCGGCGCTCCCGGGGGAGGGCTTCAGGCCCGCCGTCGTGGCGGAGGCGATGCGCTGGGCCGTGGAGGGGGGCGGCAAGCGCATTCGCCCGCAGATATGCCTCGCCTCCGCAGTCGCGGCGGGAGGGTGCGCGGAAGACGCGCTCATGCCCGCGTGCGCCATCGAGGTGCTGCACTCGTTCACGCTCGTGCACGACGACCTGCCGGCGATGGACAACGACACCGTGCGGCGCGGCAAGGCGAGCGTGTGGGCGAAGTTCGGCGAGGCGAATGCGATTCTCGCCGGCGATGCGCTGCAGGCGCTCGCCTTCGACCTCGCCGCGCGCTCGCCTCGCAACGCCGCCGCCGTGGTGGCCGAGCTTGCGACGCGCGCCGTGGGCGTGGTGCGCGGGCAGGTGGAGGACCTTGCGCTTGCGCGGGGCGGCGGCGCGAGCGCGGACATGGTCGACTTTGTCTATGAGCACAAGACGGCCGATCTCTTCATGGCCTCCGCGGTGATGGGCGCGCTTGCCGCGGGCGCCGCCGAAGAGCACGTGGAGCGTCTGCGGCGTTTCGCGCTCAATCTCGGCCTTGCATTCCAGTATGAGGACGATCTTCTCGACGGCGATTCGCCGTACGCGCGCGACGTCACCGAACGCCTTGTGCGCGAGACCACTGCCGCCGCCATCGAGGCGCTGAAGGGGCTCCCCGGCGACACGTCGTTCCTCGTCTCGCTTGCCGAGCGCCTGGCAACTCGCAAAGCGTAGGTTTCAAAACCTCTAGACTCCGAAACTTTACTCTTCGGCGCGGCAGTATCGCAGAAGTTCGTCGAGGCGGTTGATCTTGATTGTGTAGCGTGATTCGCCGAGGCGTCCGAAGCCGTAGGTGCAGAAGGCCGTCTTTATGCCGGCGTTTGAGCCGGAGTCCATGTCTGTCCAGTTGTCGCCGACCATCCAGTCGTGCGAAGAGAGGCGGTGCCCGCGCATGCGCGAGGCGGCGAGGCGGAGTGGCGCGGCGCTGGGCTTCATCTCCTCGCAGTCTCCGCCTGCGACGATTGCTGCGCCGAAATAGCGGGCGATGCCGAGGTGGTCGAGGATGGCGCGCGTGGCGAAGGCGGGCTTGTTGGTGCAGATGCCCATGAGCCAGCCGCGGTCGTGGAGTTCGGCGAGGGTGGAGCGCACTGACGGGTAGAGAGTTGTCGTGTCGAGCATGTGCAGGCGGTACTGCTCAGTGAATATGGGCCAGATCTCGTCGAAGCGCGGGGCGGCCTCGGGGATGGCGTTCTCAAGGAGGAATCGAGCGCCGCGTCCAACGCAAGCGAGGGCGGCCTCCTGCTGAATGGGGGCGAGCGAAAGCGCGGCACGCGTGAAGTTCACGGTTGCGGCGAGGTCGGCGCGCGAGTCGATAAGCGTGCCGTCCATGTCGAAGAATACAGCGTTCATTTCCTTGTTGCTCCTGTTGCGAATAGTGTACGCGAAAGAGTCGCTTGTGTCAAGGAGCCCTTTACTGATATCACTACAACGCTCGTGTCTTTCTCGCTGCCGGTATAGGTGGCGAGGAAGTGTCGTCCGCCAAGGACCGTCGCATTCACGTTTCCCGCATCGTAAGACCGCTTTTCATGTCCCTGCGCGAGTGTTTCGGGCGCGGGCCATTCCATTGGATGGTCGAAGATGTACGCCGCATCTGCGATGCGCCGCTTCATTGTCCCCATGGCGCTACTGTGGGCGCACCGCCGTCCTTGACTAACGGGGGCGGGTGTGCTACAATCTTCGCAGTAATCGGGCAAGGTGTGCTGCCCCGCACGGGCGGCGCTGCCCGTGCGACAAGGAGAGGATGGCGAAAATGAGTGCATTCCAAAAGTCCGGCATGCGCGCGGCGGCCGCTTTCGCGTGCTGTGCCGCATTGACGTCTGCGGCGGTCGCCGCCACGACGATAGATGGCGACCATGTGTTTGCCGCGTCGGAGACTCTGACGGACGACATGACCGTGACGGGCGTGGCGACGTTCGCGGAGGGCGCGACGGTGGACGTGGCGGGGCATCGGCTCACCGTACACGGAATCGCAGGCCCTGGCACCGTCACCTCGTCGGCCGAAGGAGGAGTGCTGGACCTCTGCATCGCGGATACATGCGTGCTCGACTCGACAACGATTTCCGGCGGCGCCAACATGCAGGTGTGGAAGACCGGCGCCGGCTTTCTGCACATGATGAAGGTCAACACCGGCTTCGGCACCGGCGGTTCGCAGGCGACCCCCGGGCCCGTGGCGTTCGTGGTGAAGGCCGGGCGCGTGAAGAAGGGAAACGACACAGGCAACGACTCGCCGTGCGGCGGAGACGCCATGTACTGCGGCGCGGGATACTGCACGATCAAGGTGGAGAGGGGCGGCCAGTTCGACGTCGCGGGCCGCACGTGCTGGGACTACAACTACGACATCGCGGGCGATGGCCCGGAGGACGCGCCGGTGAAGGGCGCGCTCATCAACACCGTGGAACCTACGAGTTTTCCCTGGACATGGCCAGGGACAAACGGAAATCAAAACCGCGGCTACCTCTACAACATCACGCTTTCAGACGATGCCTCGATCGGCGGCAGCTGCCTCTGGACGTTGAACTTCTGGAAGGCACACGGCAAATATCCCCCCTGGCTGAAGCTTAACGGCCACACGCTCACCTTCGCCAGCGGCATCGTCTATCCCGGCGAGACCCGCAACTACAACGGCGACGGCAAGATCGTGATCGACAACGAGCTGCGCGTACGCACTTCTTCGCCTTCAGTCCCAGACTGTGATCTGGTGGTGAACGGCATCTACCAGATGGAGGGCGGGCAGCGCTTCTCCCCCGTGAAGTCGCTGGCGTTCTCCGCAACCGGCAAGTACAGTGCCACGGAAAAGGATCCGAGCGTCACCGTCGTCTACGAGAAATACGCGCCGAAC
>Ga0310695_10004629_pt1 | contig 25043 bp, 25 predicted proteins | sample RumenRJG_04DNA_FD_203882 | JGI IMG/M metagenome (GOLD analysis project Ga0310695, IMG submission 203882) | Bovine rumen microbial communities from Lethbridge, Alberta, Canada - RJG_04 (v2) (version 2) | ecosystem: Host-associated > Mammals > Digestive system > Stomach > Rumen | place: Canada...
AACGAGGGCGATAGACCCGAGCGAGTCTATCCTGTTTCCGTTTCGCTGATCTGCCCGGTCGAGACCAATGCCGTCGTCGATATATCCTGGGAGGGCTCCGACGGCGCGTTGTTCTGGTCGGACGCAGCCGCCACGCAGCCGCTATCCTCGCTTTCGGGCATTTCGCTCTCGTCGGTGACGGAGGAAAGCGGCGGAGCTTCGCACGCCTTCTACATGACATCGCCCAACATCGGGAGTGGTTCGTTCACGGCGACATTCACCTTGCCGAGCGGCGAGACACGCGGCGTCGTCAAGTCGTATTGCGTCATCGAGCCAATCCGCAAGCTTATCACGAAAGACCGTGACGAGACCTCACGAGGGATAATGAATCCGTCTCGGCTCATATACGATCCAGATCATGAGGTGTTTGAGAATCCCGATACGGTGCTGTCGGTCTCTGCCAATGGTCAGTTCGGGTCTTCTGAAGTGCGATGGAGTGTCGTGTCTGGGCCTGGTGAGATCGTTGCGACGAACGGCTGGCGTTCGACTGTCAGGGCGACGGCTGCGAACGGCACGGTTATAGTGGAGGCAAGGTTCAACGGTGACGACCTGCAGCCGCGATTCGTCTTGCCGGTAGTCACTCCGCGTGAGATTCCGATAAAGGCATTCGTGGTTTCGGCACCTGACGATGAAGAGACGTGGGGTAATGATGAAATCGAGGCGCAGGTGGGTTTTGCCAATTTGATATATCGGCAAGTCGGAATCAAGTTCTACCTTGTTTCAACAACTCAAAATGTCGGAATTGCGGAGGACTGGGGCATAGAGCCAATATACAAAATCCCCATAATTGGCATCGAGAGACTCACGGGCTCGTTTAGGAGTCTGCTTGATTCGTATTCAGCAGGAGACTGTATTGAAGTGTATTTCTTGGGGAAATTTCATGGGACTAAGGCACTTGCCTTGTGGACAGAATATGGAATCGCAATAACAAAGGAAAGCCCGTCGTGTGTTCTTGCACATGAACTTGGCCATGCGCTTGGACTGCAAGACTGCTATTGTGACAAGCCTTCTGACGATGGCGGCCCCTCCATTATGTTGTCAAACGCTGGCAGTACAGTTGCGTCGGACATGTTCGCGAATGTCGCGGTCGATTGGTGTGCGGGATCTGGGCGTGGATTCGCCGAATCGACCGATACGCGTCGCTTCGCGATCAAGACGTTATTGATGCATGGCTGTAGTGCACGATGGTCAAGCCTTGGGTACGACATCCCCTGTGGCGCCGTCAAGGGACTGCACAATGGTTCTGGTAATGGAGATGATTCAGATTTTGTCAATGTGGGGGCCGAACAAGTGAAGCCTGTTAATACGGAGGTATATTCTAGATGAAGAACTGTCTACTGTTTCTTGCCGCACTGTTTTCCCTTTCCGCTGTTTCCCATACGGAAAGTGAGAAGTTTGACACTGCAAGGTATATGGTAAATGTCGTGGATGCGAACACAAGTTTCGACACAATTTCCGATGCTCCGGCACGCGTTCTAGAATGGAGTCGTCCTGAAGTGTTCTTCGGCATCAGCATCATCGGATGGACTGTCGACGAAAAGATGGACGCATTTGACGCATATATACGATACATTGCGACGACGAATTGCGCGAACGAGGAAAGTCCTGACTATGTAGCGTCCATCAGCGCAATCGAGCAATGCTGCTGGATGTCACGCACGAACGAATTGGCGAGCATCCGCCAATTCGTATTGAACACACAGCATCCTTATCGGAGCAGGATTACTGGCTCCGTGCTGGAGCTTGGCGGTTTAGACAATGAATCAATCGACTTTGCGGAGGCAATTGCGACGAATGCCGTGGCGTTCGGTCGAAATGAACGAGGTCGCGCGTTTGGTGTGCTGTGGAAGAAACTGTCGCAGGCGAGCATGGGAGATCCGGTCACCAGCAATGCATGCGGCAGAATGACCAGTATGTTTTATCGAAATAAGCAATTGTCGGTCGCCGGTGCGCTGAGCATTGACAAGTTGCTTGCAGAACGGCTTAACGGATATGCCGCGAGTTCAAACCGCCTCGAAACGGCGTTGTTTGTCCTTTCTCAAACCAATCGTACGGATCGAGTGACAGAATACTTCACGACTCTTACCAACCAGCTTCTTTCTTCTGGCCGGCCGCTTGAGGTTCTTGATGTTGGTGGGATTGTAGGCGAATGAGCTTGTCGCCCATCCCGAGGCCGTATATGTATACGGCGAGCGGGACGAAGGACGGGCAAGGCGCCCGCCTCAAAGGGCGAGCACGGTTACCCGAAACAAAGCCGCATGCTGGAAGGCAAAAACAGGGCGGTCCTTAGGCCATTGGATTTGATGCCGGAAAATATGATACAATAGCGGTCTATGAAACGCTATTCCGCTAACGTATGGGAAACGCTGATCGAGGCGCTTCACATCTACTGGCAGGTCATCAAGGAAAAATGGCCGGCGCTCTTCGCGGTCTTCGTGCCACTCCAGCTTGTGATGGCGCTCTATCGCTATTCAGTCGCGTCGAGCGGCGCGGAGAATCTTACCAACATCAGGTTCGAGAACTTTGTCGTCACGGCGCTCGGCTTGACGCTTGGGCTCGTCGCAGTTGCGATTGTCGTAGACAGCGTGTTTCTAAAGTGCACCGGACAGCGCCGTCCGTCGGGCGGCGGAATCGCCGCGACCTGGGGACGCATGATGGCGACGGGATTCCTGCGTATGCTCGCCGAGGTCGCCATTATCGTCGTCGCGATCATTGCGCTTGCCATTGTGCTCATTTTTGTGTCCAATGCGCCGCTTACTCAGGTTGGCAAGTCGGCGTCGGCGTTTTCCGCCATTATGGCGTGCATCATATTGGCTCCGTTGGCCGTTGCCATAGTCTGGATTCTCGTGCGCTGGAGCTTTTCCGTCGTCCTAAGCGCCATCCATCCGATTATGGGTTCGACGGCAATGGGCGCATCGTGGCGCTTCTCGCGCGGCCGGTTTGCGTGCTGTCTTCTTCTGCTTGTCGCTGCCTGGCTTGTCATGACGGGCATCTTTGCGATTCCCAATTTGTTTGCAGTATGGTATGCAAGGGGAGAGATGATTGGCTTGCCCACTCCGTCCAGCACCGCGCTGACGCGCACGGTTGTGATGTTTTTAGTCGACCTCTTCGTAAGTTTTGGCAGTCTTTTCATGCCAGTCGCACTGACGACTTTCTGGATTCGCACGGTCGAGCCGTGCGATTTGCCCGAGAGCATCCGCCGCGGTCCAACGCGTTTGTTGGTCGTCGTGTTGCTCGTGATAGGTGTCATACACTCTGCGATTGCTGGGTTCTTCGCTGTCAAGGCGGCGATTCGCGCAAAAGAAGAGAGGGATCAGCAAAGAGCGGAGAAGAATGCAGAGATGATCGAAGCGATAAAAAGCCGCCTGCGCGAGGGGTCCGTCGTCCACCCTCTTCCGAATGCCTATAAAGATGAACACATGAGAATGGAGAACGGCGAACTCGTCGTCGATTCGCCGTTCGATCTGTGCATTGGCTCGTCGGAAGCCGCCAAGTTGCTCGGCGCGAAACTGCATTCCTCTACTTATGATGGAACGAAACAGCATTATTTCGCCATCGCTCGCCTTTCGAAACCGTATTTCGGATGCCAGACGCTAAGCCTGAATTTCTACGGAGAAGAAAAAGCCCTTGGAAGCGTCCATCTGAGCAATCTCAAACTGCCACTGGACGACTGCCGGAAAAATGTGCTCGACATCGCCGCTGATATCAGCCAACGATTTGGCGTCAAGATGGAACCGGCGACGGACGAGACGCCCGAGGAAGCTCTCAAGCGGCACGAGCGCTGGCGTTCGTCAACTGACAATTCACAATACAGGATTTCGTTCATTGACTGCCATACGCGAATGGACAACGGACAAAAAACCGTTTCTTATGAGGTCGAAGGTATGGTCGACAGTCAGACAAAGGAACTCAGCGCTGAATTGTCAATTAGGGCGGAGGATAAATGAGCGAGCTGGACGAGTTGAGGAATGAAGTCGACGCGGCGGATGATGCGATTCTTGCCGCGCTTATGCGGCGCTTTGCCATCACCGACCGCATCCGCGAGCTGAAAAACCGCGAGGGCGTGCCGCGCACCGACAAGGAGCGTGAGCGCGAGATACTCGCGCGCGTCGCGGCGGCAGTTCCTCCTGCGAAACGCGACACGGTCTGCGCCATCTGGGAACGTCTCTTCGCCGGTGCGCGCGGCGAAATCGAGACGATTGCGCGTGGCGTTTGCGTGAAGGACGGGAAAGTTCTTCTCTGCCGCGGAAAGGGTGCTGCCTCTACCTATCTCCCAGGCGGACACATCGAGTTTGGCGAGACAGGCGCAGAGGCGCTTGTCCGCGAAATGAAGGAAGAGACAGGGCTCGACTCGACGGCTGGGAAGTTTCTCGGCGTCGTTGAAAGCTCGTTTCTCCAGCATGGCGAAAAGCACTGCGAGATAAACCTCGTCTACGAACTCTCAATCGAAAATAGCGATGTCGCGGCGCAAGAAGACTGGATCGGGTTCGAGTGGTGTCCGATTTCCAACCTTGACGCCGCCAACTTGCTGCCAGTCGACATTCGCCGCCTGATTCCGGAGAACGGTTAATGGGCTGGGTAGGGGGAACAATTGGCTTTTTAGTGGGCTCCCGTTTTGGTGCGCTCGCTGGGATTCTTGGCGCGGCAATCGGGAACAAGATCGGCAATTTTGTCGGAGAGGGCATTGGCCATCTTGCCGGCGGAAACGCGAGGGCGCAAAGGCCGTATGCCAATGCACGTGGTCGCGCCTCATCGAACGCCGGTTCCCCGCGTGAGCGCGAAATCATCTTCCTTACTGCAGTCGGCGCGATGCTGGCGAAGCTCGCAAAGGCGGACGGCCATATAGACGAGTCGGAGATCAGGGCCGCAGAGCAGGCGTTTGTGCGTCTCGAACTCACCCCTGGCAATCGCGCGATTTGCATACGGGCGTTCCGCGCGGCGAAGAAAGACTACCACACGATCTTCGACTACGCCGAATCGTTTGCCGCCGTCGCGCGTGGCGTTGTCATTCGCGAGTTGATGTACGACATTCTTTGGGATGTTGCCTGTGCCGACGGCGAAGTGTCCGCCAGTGAGCGTCGCGTCCTTGAGATGATCGTTACGCAGCTCCGCATACGGCCATCTCTCTTTGCCGAGGAGTGCCATCGTCGACTGAACTCGCGCCAGTCTTCGCGCCGGAGCTATTCATACGAGCCGTCGCCATACGACATCCTCGGCTGCGACTCGAGCGCGACGAACGACGAGTTGCGCCGCGCCTATCGCTCACAGGCGAAGAAGCACCATCCAGACCTCCTTCGCGCCCAGGGCCTCCCCGAAGAAATGGTTGCGCGCGCGACCGAGCAGATGGCGCGCATCAACAATGCGTGGGAAGAGATCAAGCGTGCCCGCGGCATTTAGGCCTTATTTCTTTCCTGCGACGAAGGCGGTGAGTTCGGCGATCTTGCGGTCGGGAGTCTTGCCCCTGAGGTCGCGGACAAAAGCGACATCGCGCGAGCCGACTTTGTAGAACACCGCGCGGCGGTCCTTCACGTCGATGTTGCTGATCTTCGCCGCGGCACATGCGACGCGGAGCTTTGCAAGCGCGACAAGCCGCTTCGCCGCCGGCGGCAAGGGGCCGAATCTGTCGCGCAGTTCCGCCGCGAGCGCGACGACGACTTTCTCGTCTGTCGCTTCGGCGAAGCGCTTCATGAAGCTCATTCGCTGGACATCCTCTTCGACATACGAGTAGGGAAGCGCGGCAGCGCTCGCGTCGTCCTCGCTCGCGGGAGAGTAGTCGATGAAGTCGAGATGCAGCTTTACCTCGACGATGTCTTGCACTTTCTCTCCCTTCATCATCGCGATCGTGCGCTGCAGCAGCTGGCAGTATAGCCCGAAGCCGACTGCCGCGATGTGGCCCGACTGCTGCGAGCCGAGGAGATTGCCTGCGCCGCGAAGCTCGAGGTCGCGGACGGCGAGGTTGAATCCCGAGCCGAGCGCGCCGTGCCGCTGGAGCGCAGCGAGGCGTTCGCGTGCATCCGAGTCTACGAGGCCTTCCGAGGGCAGGAGGAAGTACGCGTGCCCCTCGCGCGACGAGCGCCCGACGCGTCCGCGCAGCTGATAGAGGTCTGCGAGCCCGAACATCTCTGCGTGGTCAACGATTATCGTGTTCGCCCGTGGGATATCTATTCCAGATTCCACTATCGTCGTCGAGAGCAGGACATCGAACTTGCCGCGCTCGAAGTCGCGCATCTTCCGCGCGAGTGTTCGCGCGTCCATCTGTCCGTGAGCGACGACTACGCGCGCTTCGGGGCATGTCTCGTTCAGTCGCTTTTCCGCCTTGCCGATTGTCGACACCCTGTTGTGCAGGAAGAACACCTGTCCGCCACGCGCGAGTTCCGCGCCTACCGCCGCGCGGACTGTCGCCGCTGAGTCGCGCACGACCTTCGTCTCGACCGCGACGCGTTCGCGCGGTGGCGTCCTTATAAGCGAGAGGTCGCGCGCCCCTGTCATCGAGAGGTATAGCGTTCTCGGTATCGGCGTGGCAGATAGCGTAAGCACATCGGCGGTCGCGCGCAGTCGCTTCAGGAACTCCTTGTGCCGCACGCCGAAGCGCTGCTCCTCGTCGATTATTATGAGCCCGAGGTCGCGGAACGCGATCTTTGACGAGAGTATCGCGTGTGTTCCGATGACGATGTCGCAAGCGCCTGTCGCGAGCCGCTGGAAAGTGCCCTTGTGCGTCGCGTCAGACTGGAAGCGCGAGACGGACTCGATTCGTATGGGTGTTCCGTCGAAGCGCGAGGTGAAAGTCTCGAAGTGCTGTTCCGCGAGGACGGTCGTGGGCGCGAGGACTGCCGTCTGCTTGCCGTTCATCGCGGCGATGAACGCAGCTCTCATTGCGACTTCTGTCTTGCCGTAGCCCGCGTCGCCGCAGATGAGGCGATCCATTGGCTTCTGTGCCGCGAGATCCTTCTTGACGGCGGCTATTGCCGCGGCCTGGTCGGGAGTCTCTTCGTAGGGGAACGCGGCCTCGAACGCGTCCATGCCGTCACACTCGACATCATAGGCAAATCCCGGCACAAGTTCGCGCCGCGCTTGCGTCTCGAGAAGTGCCGCGGCGAGGTCGGTGACCGCCTTTTGTGCGTCGGCCTTGTCTTTCGCCCAGCGTTTGCCGTCGAGACGATGCAGTCGAACCGCCTCGCCCTTAACACCGACATAGCGCGAGAGAAGGTGAGCGTGAGCGGCTGGCACATGGAGCTTTGCGCCGTCGGCATACTCTATCGTGAATACCTCGGAGCGCTTGCCGTTCACGAGAATTTCGGACGAGCCGATGAACCGCCCAACGCCGTAGTCGACGTGAACCACGTATTCGCCCGGCTCGAGCTCGTCGAAGTCGTTGAGGCGCGCTCCTCTCGCGAGCGCGGCGTTTCGAAGGTGAGTCTTCCTCTTGGCGAACACTCGGTCAGACTTGGCGACAACGAGGAGACTACGGGTGCTTTCGCGCGGCGTGGCCGCGCTGGTGCTAGGTGCCTTCGTGCCTACGGCATTAGTGCTTGTGGTGCTTGGGGCGAGTTCGAAGCCGCCTGAGAGGTCGTCGATTGCGAGGACGAGATCGCCGCGCTTCTTCGCGGCGGCGAGGTGGCGTTCGAGGCGGCCACGCGCCGCGTCGAAGAGTTCGGGATGGTGCGCTTCGTCCGCGCCGAGTTCGGCAAAACCGGGGAGTGGGCTCGTCTGGAATTTTCCTGTGGGGACGCCTCGTGGCGCGGGATCGCCCGTGTAAACGAAAGTGAACTGGTAGGGGCGCATCTCCGATGCGACCGTGCGTGGAACAGGGAGAGAGTAGTCGTTGTGTTCGAGCGCGAGGACAGTTGAGCCGTCGGGGAGAAGGTCGAGAAGCGAGCATTGCTTGTCTTGCTCATCGTCCTTGCTGCCAGCAGGCAGTAGCGCGGCTTTATCGACGCGCTCTATCGACATCTGCGTGGCGGCGTCGAAGGTGCGGATGCTCTCAAGATCGTCACCGAAGAATTCGGCTCTTATCGGGAATTCCTCTCCCGGGCTCCACGCATCGACGATGCCGCCGCGAACCGAGAAATCGCCGACTTGTTCAACCATTGGAACGCGATTGTAGCCGAAAGCAGCAAGTTTCTCGCAGATATCGCCAAACTTTACGGGGTCTGTCCCCAGCGAAATGACTGGTGGCGCACCAGTTGGGACAGGGGAAGAGAGGGCGGGTGACGAGACGACAAGGACGCAAGGGTATGGGGAGAGCGGCCAAGCGCGAAGGGCGGCGAGCGTCTTTAGCCGAGTGCCGAGCGCGCCGACGTCTCCAGCGAGAGGCGGGGGGAATTCGAGGACGCGAATGTTGCGTGCAGACGGAATCGTTGCCGAGAGCGTGTGTAGGTCGTCGGCAAGACGGTCGGCGTCGGGGAGACCTGGCGTTGCCGCGAGGACGAGGCGAGAGCCCTTGGTGAGTGCAAGTGCGAGAAAGGCGTCGGCCGCGCCGGTAAGAGACGAAATGGCCACAGCCCCGCCTTCCGTTGGGGAGGGGGGAGAGAAGCGCGAAGAGAACAGCTCGAGCGCGTCTTTCATCTAGCCGCAGTAGATTATACCATACTTAAGTTGATTTTTGGGCGTGGCTCTTGCGGGGCTGTGTCTTTTGGCACCGCTCGCGCCCATATCCCGCGTTGCGGAATATTGCCAAGGCGCACCCCGCATAGCGCCCGCTTCGCGGCTCACTTCGTTCGGGGGATACCACTTCGGATTCCGTCGACCATGCACGTGTCGCAGTCCATACTGCGCGTCCGGTCGACTGCATCAGATGCCAAAAGCCCCACCCCGCTCGGCCCTCACTACATTCGTCGGTTACTTCTTCGCCGCAAAGCAGTTGGGGACAGGCCCCACGGAACCGTTGTAAAAGGCCTGTTTGGGCGTTGTTGTCTTGTGGTTGACTTTGGTGTGGCAGTTGCGCTATAATATGACTCAAAGTCGTTGAAAATGAGGAAAGTGACGGAAAGTAACGAAATGGGCGATAAAAATAGCAATGCCAAGGGGGTGTCTCCCCATTTGATTAAGAAGCCTTTGCCAGTCAAGATCGTCGAAGCCCTCGGGTGGGTGTATGCGTTGCTACTGTCGTTGGGCGTCGTCGTTGGGATAGCCACCCAGCCGTCCCAATGGGTAAATTACATAGTTCCAGCCACGTATGGTTTCACTTTGATTGTTTTTATGCGGCTTGCGTTGCGGAAGGGGCGGCGTGCGTGGTTTGTTGTGGAAATGGCTGCTTTATGGGTTGGCGTAATAGTTGTGTTTGCGTCACTTGACCGGATCTGGCCGATCACGTCCTTGACCCTTCTGATCTTGCCGATTGTTTTGCTCTATTTTCCGTCGTCAGATCGTTGGCTTGTAGAAAAATCATGTGGCGCGCCTGTGGGGAAATGTTATGGTGTAGTTTGCATTGTTGTCGGCTTGGCTATTCTTGTCGAGGTCATCTTGCCGATGGCAAGGTTGAATTATGTTCTGAATGAACAAAGTCGCACGATGTCGATGTTTGGGAGATCGTTGCTTTGTTGTATGCTTTTAAACAATGTTGCCCGCGAATCAGGAGAGGATTGGGTAGATTCCGCTTCCTGTACGAATTCGACACAGTTTGTGCAGGCGTTGTGCGAGAAGTATAAAGACGATTTTGGAGAGTGTCCTTGCAATCTTGGACTTTATACGAATATCTGGTGTATAGCAGTCAATTCGCCTAAAGAAGATCTCTTCCCGATGATATTCACATGCAACATCGACCCGCGCGAACTCCTGTCTCGGACGGAAGGGGATCGCGGCTTGACGCTGACTTGTCCGAAGGCGTGTGGCGGAAGTAGTTTTAACTTCTGCGAAAAGATGGCGTTGATTATTCGTGTCTGCGGAGCAGCCCAGATAGTGCGAAACAAATACTCTAGCCCGAATCACATTTTCTCCGGCGACATTCCCAAGCCAAACCCCGACACCTACTTCCTGACCCCGACCGGCCGCGTGGACCTTGTTGAGGAGCAGTTGGGGACTGACCCCGCGGAACTGTTGTAAAAGACCTGTTTGCGTATTGTTGACGGCTCGCGCATCGGATTTAAGATTTCTTATTCTCCCCATTGACATATTATGCGGCGCGTAATATACTATACATATGATTTCATCGTTCAAGTGCAAGGACACGCAGGAGCTATACGAGACTGGCGACAACCGACGGTTTGCTCCCATCGCCAGGGTTGCATTGCGCAAGCTTGACATGCTTGCTGCAGCAACGATGGTTGAGACGCTTCGTGTTCCTCCTGGGAATCGTCTGGAGCAGCTGCGTGGCAACAGAAAAGGGCAGTGGAGCATTCGCGTCAACGATCAATGGCGCATTTGCTTCCGCTGGAACGGAACGAACGCCTGCGATGTCGAAATCGTGGACTATCATTGAGGAGAAAGTTATGCGCACAAAAAATCTGATTCACCCAGGCGAGATACTTCAAGAGGAGTTTCTTGCGCCGCTGGGCATTAGCCAGACGCGTCTAGCGCTGGATTTGCATGTGCCGGCACCTCGCATCAACGCGATTGTGCGCGGCAAGCGGGCGATAACCGCCGACACCGCGCTTCGCCTTGGCCAGTATTTCAAGATGGAGCCGCAGTTCTGGCTCAATCTTCAGGCCAATTACGACCTCGGGGTTGCTTCCGGCGGTGTGTGGTCGAGAATCAAGAAGCTAATTCCCGAGTTCATGCCGGAAAACGCCGCCGCCGTTCTATAGGAATGAGGTGACTATGCGACAGGATGGCGACCTTGATGACAAAGAGATGATCAGAATCATCGTGGCTGTTATTGTCGTCGCACTTGGTATTTTCTATGGAGTTGTGAATGAGCTGAGAATCCCCGAAGTGCTGGGTGTCGTTTTGCTTTGCCTAGTTATTGTCGTTCCATTTTTGTTGGTCGCGCATGCAAGGGATGAGAGACTTAGGCGGGAGCGTGGGGCAGTCCGCAGACAGTGTGAGGCCGTGCGAGCAAAAGGCGGTCAGTGCGACTGGAGCAAAGCGAAGGGCGGCACGCTTCGCTACGCTGAACCGCAACTTGACCATGGCATAAGGAAGCCCTATCACACTGGACGAATCAAGGAAGCGCGCAAGCCGCCATCAGCCGATGGCACTTGAGACCCACGGAACCCTTGTAAAAGGCCTGTTTGCGCGTTGCTGCCGGTTTGCGCGTCAGATTTGCCGCGCTTCGCGGTATGGGGATTTATGATATAATGCGATACACGATGAAATTGCGCGAAAGCATATGAGGTTTGTGATATGGATGATTTGAAAAAACCGTTGCCAGTCAAGATTGTCGAAGCCCTCGGGTGGGCGTATGTCACGCTGTCGATTCTTTGGACATTGGGAGCCATGGTGGCAGCATGCTGTAACAACAATGGCGTGTTGACTTCACTGCTCGGCATTTTGCTGGGTGGAAGTTTTCCTATCGCTATGTCTTTCGGCATGGTTCTTTCGCTGCGGCGCGGACGTCGCGTATGGTTTATCATGCCGAATTCGATTGTCCTGGTCATTTGTTTGATAGTCGCAGTCGGCATTCTCTGTTATTCTGTATCTTCTGGAGCGTTGGTGTTCGGGCTGGTTGCGCTGTTGCTTTTTGCCGGCCCCATCGTCTTGCTGAATCTGTCGGTGTCGACGAGATGGTTCAAGGCGAAAGCGAAAGACGGCCTGCCAGACTCGCTGGGCTGTTTGGGCGTGGGCCTTTTGTTGGTGTTGTTCCTTGGTGCTGGTCTTATCGCGCCAAACATCTTCATTTGTTCAACACGTGGGAGAACGCGCGTCCAATCTCAAGCGATGGGTATGCGCGGCCGAGGTTTATATATTCTAATGGAGCAGAACTATCGGGATCGCGAATCTGGCAGTGGCTGGATAGACCCATCCTCTTTTTCTAACTCAACGCAGTTCGTCAATGCGCTATGGGCGAAATTAAGCGAGGACAAGAGCCCATGTCCTAATGCGGATGCTTGGTGCGTCGCTGTCAATCCGCCGGAAGACGATCAGTTTCCCGTCTTTGTTACTGCGAACCTCGACCCTCGCGAACTCCTGAGTGTACAGGACGAGAATCAGTCTTTGAAGTTGACTTGTCCGAAGAAGTGGGGCGGAACTTGCTTCCGCATCTGCGAAAAGGCGGCGGTGTTTGTTCGAGACAACGGAACCTCGAGTATTGTGAGGAGCAAATATCCTAATCGTTGGAAGATCCTCTTCCCTAACGGCATCCCCAAGCCAGGCCCAGACACCTACTTCCTGACCCCGACTGGCCGCGTGGACCTTGTTGAGGAGCAGTTGGGGACAGGCCCCACGGAACCGTTGTAAAAGGCCTGTTTGGGCGTTGTTGGTGGCTTGTGTGGTTGATTTCAGCGCGGCTACTTCGCTATAATATACCCCAGATATGAAATACCTTATTGTTCCGTTTCTTGTTCTCGCCTTCTCGCCTTTTGCCTTTGCGCGGCAACCAGCCTCGTGCGCCGAGTGGAGGCAGGCCGACTTTGCGGCCAATGCGTACCGGCAGGCTGCGGTTAATGCCGAGGCATATGGCAACTTCGTCCTCTCGCCGTGGAGTGTGGCGTCGCTCTTCGGGGCTCTCCAGACCGGTGCGCGCGGCGACACCGCTTGCGAGATGGCACGCACGCTGCAGCTTGGCGGCGAGGAGACACTCGCTCCTGATGCCGTCGCCGAGACGTTCCGCGCGGCCCGCGCATGCCTCGCCAGCGTCGCAAATGCCGACGTTGCGCTTGAGCTGTCCGACTCGCTCTGGCTTGCACACGGATTCAGCGTCGAGCCAGAATTTTCCGACCGACTCCGCGACGCCTTCGATGCGTCGGTGCATTCGATCGAAATGGGCCCCGTCGGCCGCAAGATCATCAACGACTTTGTCTCGAAGAAGACACACGGGCGCATCGAAGATCTAATAGCCCCCGGCGTTCTCAAGAACCGGGAAACGCTCCTTGTCGCCGTTGACACAGTCTACTTCAAGGCCAAGTGGCAGGATCCCTTCAAGAAGCGCGCCACGCAGGATCAGACTTTTCATGCGCCTTCCGGCGACATCGACGTCCCGTTTATGCACGCTACGCGCACCGTGGAGATTCTCGATGCGCCCGAGTGCGCCGCGCTGCGCCTGCCCTACCGCTCCAGCGAGACAGAAATGCTCGTGCTTTTGCCGTCACTCTCCAATACGCTTGCGGACGTCGAGGCGAAGATGTCCGGAGCATGGCTTGAGCGTCTCGTCGAGAGACCTTGGCGGGGGATGGCCGACATTGCTCTCCCCAAGTTTGACTTCGATTCCGAGCACGACCTCAAGTCCATGCTTATTTCCATGGGCATGACCGCTCCGTTTAATGGGCTGGTCGCGAACTTCCGCGGCATCGCCCCGGGGCATCTTGTCATCTCCACCGCAATCCAGAAGGCGAATGTAACCGTCGACGAGGAGGGCACGGAAGCCGCCGCAGCGTCTTATGTGACTATGAGTCGGGGCCGTCCTCATGGAGACCCCCCGGAGCGTTCCTTCGTCGCCGACCGCCCGTTTCTCTTTCTCATCCGCGAGACCCGCACCGGTCTGATTCTCTTTGTCGGTCGCGTGATGAAACCAGTGCCTCCGCAGGTGAATGCCAGCGGTAAGAACCTGAAATGAAAAAGCCTTTGCCAGTCAAGATCGTCGAAGCCCTCGGGTGGGTGTATGTCGCGCTTGCGGTGTTGTCGCTTTTGCCGATGAGTAAAGTTATGAGGCTTGAGTCTTCACTGTATATAAGCTCGTTGCCTATTGCGATGCTAATCGGCATGGTTGTTGCGTTGCGGCGGGGACGCCGAACTTTGTTTCTCCTTGCAAACACGGTTATTCTGTTGCTGATTCTGCTTGGACTCATTGCATATTCACGTGTGTCTGCGAACGTGTACACGATAGTTGGATGCATTGTGTGTTCGATGTTTCTGGTCGCGCCGTTTGTGCTTCTCTATTTGCCGGTGTCGAATCGGTGGTATTTCGAGTTGGGTGACTTTGGCTTGTCAATTCGTGGCATTGCAGTGTTTGTGGCAGTGTGCTTGGTTGTTGGTTTTCTGGTTGGCCTTCCCGAAATGGGCTGTTGCAGAATGATGGCCTATCGTTCGAAAAGCCACGAACTAAGCATGCTTGGCAGGAGCCTGCTTGCATGCATGGCAGAGAACAGTCTAGATCGAGAAGCGGGTAGGCCATGGGTTGATCCGGCGGGTTTCACGAATTCGGCGCAGTTCGTGCAGGCGTTGATTGAAGCCCACGATGACGTAAAAAATGCCATCGGTCGCTACACGAACATCTGGTGCATAGCAGTCAATTCGCCAGCCGACGATTACTTCCCCGTGGTTTTCACGGACAACGTGGATCCTCGCGAACTCCTGTACCGCGGGGAACGCCATTGGAACGTGACGTTGACATGTCCAAAGGAACGAGGCGGAAGCTGCTTTGACTTCTGCAAGAAGATAGTCGTGCTTATTCGCTCCAATGGCGATGCGTTGAGGTTGGAGCGCAAATTATTGCGACGTAATTATATCTTTCGGAACGGCATGCCAACGCCAAACCCCGACACCTACTTCCTGACCCCGACCGGCCGCGTGGACCTTGTTGAGGAGCAGTTGGGGACAGGCCCCGCGGAACCGTTGTAAAAGGCCTGTTTGCGGGTTGTTGTCGGCTTGCGGATATCCACCGAGGCCGAAGTACAGATTGCGAAGCGTAGAGCCGCGCGGTAACCGCCGCTTGTCGGTGGCTCGTGCGGTGCACGAGCCAACCCGAAGCGAAAGCGAGGGCGAGCCGTCGGGCGGCGCGGCTCAGCGAGCAGGTTGGGCGCAGGCATCGCTTTCAAATGCCGCTGCTGCGGATTTATGGTATACTGTGCGCATGGAGGTTGAGGAGGGGAGAGTCAGGGCGATTGTCTCGCTTGGGTCTAACATCGAGCCGCGCGTGGAGTACCTTTCCCGCGCCGTCGATGCGCTTGCCGCGTTTCCGGAGACTAAGCTTGTCGCGGCGAGCGGCGCTATCGAGACTGAGCCGGTTGACGTTCCGCCCGAATTCGCCGCCATGAAGTTCATGAACCAGGTCGCGGTGTTCGAGACAGCGCTTTCGCCGCGGGAGTTCTCCAGGAGGATGCATGAAGTGGAAGACTCCCTCGGTCGGCGGCGCACCGTTCGCAACGGACCGCGCACCATCGACATAGACCTCGTGGACTTTGGCGGCATGGTGTCGGACGATCCCGAACTGACGCTTCCTCATCCGCGTGCGCGGATGCGCGATTTCGTAATGGGTCCGCTTGCAGAGCTGGGGCTTGCGGACTGTCTTGGGTGTTCCGGCGACAGCGGCGCGGCAAATGCGCCGGGGAAGGGGAGTTGAGATGGGGGTCAATGTAAACGGCGGCAATTTCGAGGAAGAGGTGCTTCGTTCCGATGTTCCTGTTCTCGTAGACTTCTGGGCCGAGTGGTGCGGGCCTTGCATGATGCTCGGACCTGTTGTTGCGGAAGTCGCAAAGGAGAAGGAAGGGGCTCTTAAGGTCTGCAAGGTGAACGTCGACGAGAGCCCGGAGCTCGCGGCGAAGTTCGGAATCATGTCGATTCCCGCGCTTCTCCTCTTCAAGGGCGGCGAACTTGCCGCGCAGAAGATCGGCTATATGGGCAAGGACGAGGTCCTCGCGTTCGTGTCCTGACCCTGCCGCGCTTTTGGTATAATAGGCGACATGGAAGAGATCGACTTCGAGGCAGACACATTTGAGGACATCGTGGCGAAGGACGACCGCTATGACGGCCGCGCCTATGCGCTTCTGATGGACGTCGTCCACTATCTCACGAAGGACGGTGCTCACGCCGGGGCGGAGGACATCATGGACGAGTTCCGCGAGACTGCGCTCGACCAGTTCGGGCCTCTCGCCTACCGCGTCCTGACGGAGTGGGGGCTCAAGTCGTGCGAGGACATAGGCGAGATGATGTTCAACCTCGCGGAATCGCACCGCATAGGCAAGGACGAGAACGACACGCACGAGAGTTTTATCGGCGGGTACGATTTCGAGGAGGCGTTCCTCGGCCCGTATGAAGTCTGACGGAGCGACGCGCAAACAGAGGCGAATATGTTTGAGAACACGGTATTCGGACGGCTCGACCAGAAGCTGCAGCACGCGATAAAGGACGCCGGCTACGAGACGCCGACGCCGATACAGGAAAAGGCGATTCCCTATCTTCTCGACGGGCGCGACCTGATCGGCTGCGCGCAGACGGGAACAGGCAAGACGGCGGCCTTCATGCTGCCGATTTTGAACCATCTCGTGAGGGTGAGGAAGCCGCGCCGCATCGGCCACCCGCGCGCGCTCGTCCTCTCGCCTACGCGCGAACTCGCCGTGCAGACTGCCGAGAACGTGAAGCGCTATTCCAAATACGCGCAGCTGCCTTTCGCGTGCCTCATCGGCGGCGTGAGCCAGTACGGGCAGGTCAAGGACATCAAGAAGGGCGCGGAGACTGTTGTCGCGTGCCCGGGGCGGCTCATCGACTTGATGAACCAGGGAATACTCTATCTCGACCAGGTTGAGTGCTTTGTCCTCGACGAAGCGGACCGTATGCTCGACATGGGATTCCTGCCCGACATCAGGCGTATAATCTCGAAACTCCCGAAGTCTCGCCAGTCGCTTTTCTTCTCCGCGACAATGCCGCCGCCAGTCCTCAAGCTCGCGGGCGAACTCGTCCACGATCCCGCGTCGGTCACGATCTCGCCCGAGACGCCGACGGTCGAGAAGATCAACCAGAAGGTGATGTTCGTCGCAAAGAGCCAGAAGGACGCGCTTCTTGCGCATCTCCTCGAACAGCATCCCGAGTGGAACAGGGTAATCGTCTTCACGAAGATGCGCCACGGCGCGGACCGCGTCGTGAAGAAGCTTTTCCGCGCCGGCATAAACTGCGCGGCGATCCACTCCGACAAGACGCAGGGCCAGCGTACGCGTGCGCTCGAGGGATTTCGCCGCGGCGACGTTCGTGTCCTCGTCGCGACGGACATCGCCTCTCGCGGAATCGACGTTCCCGACATCTCGTGCGTCGTCAATATGGAGTTGCCGCTTGAGACCGAGTCGTATGTTCACCGCATCGGCCGGACGGCGCGTGCGGGCGAGTCTGGCGCGGCGATCTCGTTCGTGACATACGAAGAACGCGGCCAGCTCAAGGCGATAGAGCGCTTTATCAAGAAGTCTATTCCAGTTGACCGCGACCATCCCTTCGAGGCGCAGCCAGATTTGCCGCCGCCTGCGTGGGTCGCGCCAATGCGTGGCGGGCAGAACAACAAGGGCGGCGCCCATGGACCGCACGGCAAGCGTCGTCGCAAATCGTTTGTCGGACGCCGCCAGGTTGACTTCGGGCAGAAGAGAGGTGGACATAAATGAAGGCGATAATTCCAGCTGCGGGGCTTGGCACGCGCTTCCTTCCTGTGACGCGCGTCGTTCCGAAGGAGATGCTTCCTATTGGCGCAAAACCGGCGCTTGAGCTCATTGTCGACGAGGCGCGAGCGGCGGGAGCAGACGAGATTGTGATCGTCATCTCCGAGGGCAAGGAACTCATTAGAAAGTATTTCGAAGGGCAGCCCGACATTCGCTTCGTCTACCAGAAGGAGCAGAAGGGGCTTGGCCACGCGGTATTGCAGGCGGAGATCGACGACGACGCGCTGATACTTCTTGGCGATGCGCTTGTAATCGGATGCTGTGCCGCGAAGGAGATGGTCGAGGTTTCAAAGCGTCACGGCGGCGCGGCGGTTATCGGCTGCGAGCGCGTTCCGAAGGAGAAAGTCTCGCGCTACGGCATAATGAAGCTCGAAGGCGATCGCATCGTCGATATGGTCGAGAAGCCGGCGATAGAGGAAGCGCCGAGCGACATCGCGGTCGCGGGGCGATATTTGCTCCCTGCCGCGATCTTCGGCTTCCTCAAGACGCAGACGCCGGGGAAGGGCGGCGAGATACAGCTCACCGACGCCATCAAGCGGATGCTAGCCGAGCGCGACGCATACGCCTACATCTATCCCGGCAAGAGGCAGGACATCGGTAATCCCGATGGGTATTTCGCGGCACTGGAGGCATATCGTGGAAACAATCAGGACTAGGAGCTTCGCCCGCGCCGGATTCCTTGGGAATCCGTCTGACGGATATTTCGGCAAGACCGTATCGTTTGCGTTCTCGAACTTCGGCGTGGAGCTTGCGCTCACGGAATCGTCGCGGCTTAGGTTCGTTCCAGGCGAGGTTGACGATGCGACGTTCGACTCGCCTGAGCAGCTTGTGCGCGACTTGCGGCTCTACGGCTACTATGGCGGCATACGGCTTCTTAAGGCCGTCACGAAGCGTTTTTACGAGTATTGCTGCAAGAACGGCGTGACGCTGCCGAAGCGCAACTTCACCGCGGAGTACAAGATCAACATCCCGCGTCTCGTCGGGCTCTCGGGATCGTCCGCAATATGCTCGGCGATGCTTAAGGCGCTGATGAAATTCTATGAAGTCGAGATCCCGCTCGAAGTCGCGCCGACGATCTGCCTAGAGGCCGAGAAGGAGGAGCTTCGCATCAACTGCGGCTTCCAGGACCGCGTCATCCAGATGTACAACGGCGTAGTCTTCATGGACTTCGAGAAGTCGTTCGTAGAGGCGAACAACAGGGGCCGCTACGAGCGCATCGATCCTGCGCTAATGCCGAAGCTATATGTCTCCTACGACGCGGCGCGCGCGGAGGAATCGGGCGAGGCGCACAAGGAAGTGAAGCGGCTCTTCGAGGCGAAGAACTCCGACGTCCTCGCGGCGATGACTGAATTCGCGGACATCGCGCAGCAGGGGCGCGACGCGCTTCTCGCGGGTCACCCCGAGAAGATCCCCGCGCTCGTCGACGCGAACTTCAATCTCCGCGACCGCATCTTCAATGTCGCGGAGGAAAACCGCCGCATGGTGATGACTGCTCGCAAGAGCGGCGCGAGCGCGAAGTTCGCCGGCTCTGGCGGCGCGATCGTCGGGACATACGAGGACGAGGCGCAGTATGCCGCGCTTGAGCGCGACCTCGCCGCAATTGGCTGCAAGACGCTGAAGCCGTCGATAGCGACGACTGCAGACGAGACGGCGCCGCTCGTGTCGTTCGCCAACTGGCGCAATTCGTAGTATGGAATGCCTTTCCGAGACGCCTGAGGGCGTGGTAATAAGCGTAAGGGCACAGCCGCGCTCGTCGAGGGCGGGGATTGACTCGCTTATAGGCGATGCCGTGAAAGTGCGAATACGCTGCGCCCCTGTAGACGGAAAGGCCAACAAGGAACTTATCGAGACGCTTGCCGACGAATTCGGGCTTGCGAAGTCATCCGTCGTCTTCAAGAGCGGCGAGACTTCGAAGCAAAAGCGCATCTTGCTGCGCGGCATATCTGCCGCGCAGGCGGAAGAGCGGCTAAAAGCCGTCCTTGGGGGAAAATAAATTTTTTTCAGTTCGCCATTGACAGGGGCGACCGTTTTATGATAAAGTAATCGCGTGATTACGATAAGAGGAGATTTCGAGATGAAGTTGAAGAGGGCGAGAAAGGCGCGGCAGGACGGCGTGGAGACGCGCGAGGCAATACTCGCGGCGGCTGAGCAGGAGTTTGCCGACAAGGGCTTCGAGCTTGCCTCGGCGCGGGAGATATGCCGCCGCGCGGGCGCGAACTCGGCGCTCATGAACCGCTACTTCGGCTCCAAGGAGGCGCTATACCGCCTCGCCGCGAAACGGCTTTTCGGTGACCTCGGCGCTCCTCTCGCCACGCTTGCAGACGGCGTCAAGGACGAGAAGTCGTGGCGTGCGGCTGTGCGTGAGTGGGTGGATGATATGCTTTTCATGACGCTTCCGACCGAGCGCGCCCAGAAACTTTGCGCGGGTCTCTTCCGCCACGAGGTCACACGCCCCACGAAATTCCATGACGAGTTCAAGGAGGCGTTTGGTCGCCCTGTTTACGAAGGGCTCAGAAAACTCCTTGCGATGAAGGTGAAGGATGAAGAGCGGCTGGAGCTTCTCACGACATCGATCTGGGCGCAGGTTTCGGTGTATGCGCTTGCGGACGTCAAATGGCACAAGTCCTTCCGTCCTGCGGGCATCGACAATCGCGCTTGGGCAGAGAAGGTCACGGACAGCATCTGCGAACAGGTGTTTTTAGCCACATCCGCCTACGCCAAGGCTTCGGCGGACAAGAAGAACACAAAGGCCACAAAGGAAGAGAAATGAAGAGATGGATATCTATGGTCTTTGTAGTCGTCGTCCTGCTATCGGCAACGACTAAGCTTTTTGGCGCATTTGATTCGCCTCGCTCAGGCGAGATATTTCAGACGACGCGAGAGGGCCCTGGGAAAGCCGCGATTGGGCTGATCTACTTTGGTATGATAATACCGCCGTTGGGTATTGTCTCGATACCTGCTGGGATTGTCGTGGCGGCGGTTGATGAACTTGTTGTTTCGCCGGTTATTGATCTCGTCTGTTTGCCATATGACTTGATGCAGGAGCGGCATGGATTTGTGATTCGCGTTCGGGACTCCGATGGCAGGCCGGTAGAAGGGGCGTCGTTCTGGTCATGGCTTTCGACCAACAGCATTCTGGAGGACACAATAAGAGAAACGACCGACGCGAACGGAGAGATATTTGTGCCGAAGCTTAACAGGGTGTTGTTCAGTCGCGTGGAAATAAGGAAGAATGGTTTTTACGACTACAGGGAATACGATGGGACACAGCACTACAAGGTTTACGAGAAGGCACCGGGCGATGACGGGCGCATCGTCTTCGATTTCACTATTAGGCGCAAGATTCGCTCCGTGGGGAAGATCGAGAGCCAATTGGGGTGGCCGGATGCGTTGCGTTTCAAGTCGGCTGACCTATACTACGACTGTGAACTTGGTGACTGGCTTCCGCCGTATGGCAAGGGCAAGACGGCGGATCTGCTCGTGAGTCAGAAGGTCGAGGTAAAGGATGATGCGAAGCCGCGAAACGCCTATCGCATTGCCAGGGAGTATTCGACGGTGGGTGCGGGAAATGGGTTTGTCGCTGACGACTGCAACTGGTACGACGGATTGCATGGCTGTTACGAGGCGCCATCCTGTGGCAAATATGCGCCGTCTAAGGTTGGATGGGTTTCTTGCTGGCGGTGGAATGGCGCAATTGGCTCAGAGGGGTCGCAACGCATTGATCGCAGCAAGTACATGATTCTACGTCTTCGCACCAGGTTTGGCGAAGACGGCAAGGTCATAAGTGCGCACTACGGCAAGCTCCTGTTCCCCACCGGATGGGGGTGCGACGCCTATACTGTGTTCGTGCGCGATGAGAATGAGCGGTGGATGGAATAGAATTTATAGAAAGGGATACAACGATGTTCAAGGGTCTTTTTAAATCGGCGGCGAGGATAATCGCAATCGTGGTCGTGCTGTTGCTCCTGATTGGCACGGGGTGCATCAATTCGCTGATGTTCCATCCTGTGAAGGGCAGATACAATGCGACTACGAGGGGGTATGTCGACATCGGTACGAACGGGGTCAAGATCGCCGCGATCGTTCTGGGTCCTGAACGCGGCAAGAAAGCGATCATTCGCTGCCACGGCAACGCCGAGGACGCGCTGTCGACGCTTGATATGCTTGAGCCGCTCGCGGAAGGCGGCTACACGGTCGCGTCAGTCGACTATCCCGGCTATGGACTTTCCGATGGCTCGCCTGATGAAGAGGGGTGCTACAGGAATGTTCACCGGCTCTACGCCTGGCTTATCGAGAAGCGTGGCTTCAAGCCAGAGGATATTATCATCGACGGCTTTTCCATTGGAACTGGCCCTGCGACCGAACTCGCGGCGACGCGCCCTTGCGGCGGGCTGATCCTAGAGGCACCGTTTCTCTCCGCGCCGCGCGTTGTCACTCGTGTGCGACTTCTGCCGGTTGATCCGTTTCCGAACTTGAAGCGCATCGGCGATGTGAAGTGTCGCGTGCTGATGATTCATGGTACGGGTGACAGGGTGATTCCGTATTCGCAAGGCCAGGCGCTTTTCAAGCTTGCCAACGAGCCAAAGCGCTTTGTCTCAGTCGAAGACGGCGATCATAATACGCTCGTCGACGACATGGGCTTTGACAACTACTTTGAGCTGATCAAGAGTTTTGTGGATGGGGATGATTTAGCCGCAAAGAACGCAAAGGGCGCAAAGGAGTGAAAATGAAGAATAATTCTTTTCTGCCGCTTTATGTGACCAACTTCTTTGGGACGCTGAACGACAACTTCCTGAAGACGCTGGCGAGCTTTACCGTCATCGGCTGGCTTTCCGATGAGCGCGTGAAGTCGCTCGCGATGGGCGTCACCGCAGGGGCGCTGGTGCTGCCTTATATCCTCTGCTCGCCGCTTGCCGACCGACTGACTGCCGTTTTGGAAAAGCGTCGCATCGTGAGATTTGCCAAGTGGGCGGAACTGCCGATCATGGCCGTTGCGATAGCGGGCTTCGCCATGAAGTCGCCTTGGCTCGTCATCGGTGCGATACTCCTAATGGGGCTTCAAAGCTCGCTCTATTCGCCCGCAAAATACGCGCTCGTCCGTGACATCGGCGGTGAGGCGCGCATCTCTACTGGCATGGGCGGCATGGAGGGCGTCTCGTTTCTCGGCGTGCTCATGGGAACTGTTGTGGGCGCGGTCGTGGCAGATAGGGCTGGCATGGCGACTAAATATATCCTTCTCGTTGCCTTTGCCGCCCTTGGCCTCCTCGCGAGCTACACGATTCACGCCAAGGAAGAGCTCAATCGCTCGCTTCATGCGATAAACCCGATTCGCTATATTGCCCGCGCCTACCGAATGGCTGGACGCTACAACGGACTCAACGCCGTCATCTTCACTCTCTCGGTATTTTGGTGGGGCGCGGCGATGCTTCAGATGGGGCTCCTCGTCTATGGCAAGGCAGAGGCGGGGCTCAACTTGAGCGATACCGGCACGGGTGTGCTCCTTTGCGGCGCGGCGGTTGGCATTGTCGTGGGGCAGATCGTCGCTGGGTTTGTCGACAGGCGGCGCTTTCTTCTTGGCGTGACGCTTCTCACGGGCTGGATTGCCGCAGCACTTCTTGGCGTTCTCTACTTCGCGGCACTTTCGCCGCGGTGGTTTGGCGTGGTGCTTGGGCTTCTCGCGTTTGATCTTGGGTTTTTCAAGTTGCCGCTCGATGCTGAGATTCAGAAGGTGGTGAAGGGCCCGAAGCTGAACACGATGCTCGCCTACTTCAACCAGGTTTCGTTCCTCTTCATGCTCGCGGCGAGCGGATGCTACGCGTTCGTGAGCTGGGCGTTCGGTCCGAAGGCGTTTCTGCTTCTCTTGGCGATCGCGTTTCTCGTCGCTCCGTTTCTCTTTGTGTTCAGCTACAGGTCGGTGTTGCTTTATGTTGGCCGCTGGGTCTTCGCCTGGCGGTACAAGGTGGAGATTGACGGTTTGGAAGAGATTGGTGCCTGCGCGCCTACGGCGCTGGTGCCTACGCGCACGGAGTGCGCTGGTGCTTCCGAGACTTCGTCTCTGGTACCTTCGACGCCTGCGGCGTCTGGTGCTTCTGCCAATGCACCAAGCACCAGCGAAGCGCAAGCACCAGCGCGCTCTGCGCGCGCAAGTACCAATCTCCTCGTCTTGCCAAATCACCCTGCGATGGTTGATCCGATGTTGGTGGGGGTGGCGTTTTGGAAGACTCCGCTAAAGCCGCTTTCGGACGAGTCGTTTTTCCACACCGGCATCGTCGCGCCGCATGTCCTCAAGACGCTTGGCGCAGTCGCGGTGCCCGACCTTCGCAAGCACCGCACTGCGCAAGGGGCGACAATTGCGCGCGGTCTTGGCGACATCGTGAAGTCGACGCTTGAAGACGGGGGCAATGTCATCTTCTATCCATCTGGCCACATTCAGACCGAGCCCGAGCACGAGGACATCGGCACTCGCCAGCTCGCCTACAACATGTGCAGCGACTTGCCCGAGGGAGTGCGTGTCATTTGCGTCAGGACGCGTGGGCTTTGGGGTTCGATCTGGTCGCGCAAGGGGCGCAAGACCTCGCCCTCGTTCGTGCCGACTTTCATCAAGAGCGTTTTCCTGTGGTTCTTCTGGGCGCCGTTCGTGCCGCGCCGCCGCGTGACGATGCATGTCGAGGACATGACAGATCGCGTCAAGGAATGGTCGAAGCTCACGCGGCTTGAATTCAATCGAAAGCTTGAAGAGTGGTATAATGCTTGAGATGTTTTTAGACAGGATTAACATGATTAACAGGATTACGAAAGGAGTGGGAGAATGAAGAAGAAAACTATTTTTATCGTTGGTATGCTGATGGTCTTGGCGGGAGTGCATGCGTTTGTTGGGGTGGATGCGAATGGTCGTTGTGCGGGTTGGCTTGCCGAGTTGACAATCGTGCCGTATTCCAAGACGAGATTTTTCTCCGCTGTGGCGTTTGCGCTTTCGGCAATCGGCGTTGCGTTCGGAAGGCGATGGGTCGCCGCTTTGACGTTGCCAATTGCGTTGGCCAATGTACTTTGGCGGTTCTGTTCGGGATATGCGCCGAGCGAGTTTGACGGCGAGTGGGTTTTGGTTGCGCTTTCGGCACTAGCATTTTTTGTTGCGCTGTATGTTATACCGCTTATCCTGCTAATGGGAAAGGGCGAAATGACGAAAGGAACGAACTCATGAATACGCGGATGATGTTTGCGCGGGCCGTCGCGGGAAGGTTTTTGGACAGGATTAACAAGATTAACAGGATTGCGGGAAAGGTTCTCAATCCTGTCAATCCTGTAAATCCTGTCTAAAACAAAAACCGGAGGAGAAACGAAAATGAAGAAGCCAATAATCATAGTTTCAGCAGCGTTGCTGTGGTGCGCGTTGCTGTTCATGATGCTGTGCGGTGGATGCGCATGGTTGAATGGAGACAGGGAAAGTCCTTCGGCCGGTTGCCATAGGCTTACGCTCGGTAATACATTCATGACGATTTGCGATACCGAATATTCACTGACGACGAACAACATTCCGTTTGCGCTTATGTTGAA